>ENA-OQJH01001349-OQJH01001349.1-human-gut-metagenome-genome-assembly--contig:-NODE-1349-length-10365-cov-1.430455_pt1 | contig 10365 bp, 14 predicted proteins | sample MGYA00242597_ERZ504763 | MGnify/ENA primary metagenome ERZ504763 (study PRJEB26092, sample SAMD00036359) | human gut metagenome | host: Homo sapiens | study: EMG produced TPA metagenomics assembly of... | reverse complement strand
GAACAGATTGCGGATGAGAATTTTGAAGGATACTGTCATTGTATGCTTTACTACAAAGAAAAATAAATACAATTTATCGTAAATGCTAGGTACTTCACCTGTGAATTAGTTTTATAAAAGAAAGGAAAACAGTATGAAAAAGAACAGAGTATATTAGGCATATTATTTTTTACTTTGCTTTTTGGTTTGTGTTTTCAGCAGAATCCGCTGAACGTAGAGGCAAAAACAAGAGTAATACATAAAGATATTACACCAAAAGAACCAGCATCAAGTGATTTAAAAGTGGTAAAAAAGGTAACAAAGTTAGCAGCGTACCGCTGGATTCAATCCTATACTATGGATTCTAAATATTATTATTATATACAGATGACAAGTCCATATACAGGAAATCTGCGTATCACGAGAGTAAAATACAGAGGACTGGGACGATACATAAAAGATCACATGGATTTGAAAAACTTTGGACATGCCACAAATCTTGACTGTTCGGTTTCGAATGGACAAACATGGCTTTGGACAGGCAGTGATTGTAAAGGGAATGATGTATCAAGAGCGATTTCTGGGTTCCGCTATCAAAAAATAAAACACTCCGAAAACACGGGACAATTCATTACAAAATTCCAGATGCCAAAAGTAAAAAGTATATGACGAATGTATATCCGGCAATCAATCAAAATAGTACGCAGATGGCAGTACGCTATACTTATGGAGGAAAGCAGTATTACCAGATTTATAATCTGGCAAATGGACGATTTATAAATCCAAGAAATCCAGTGAAAAGAATCTGTTTGTCTGCTACCAGCGGGGATTTCCAGGGATTTGACCTGTACGGAACTTCAATCTATACAATCGAAGGCAGTCCGAGAAAGTCATTTCTCCTTGGTTATGACCGTTCCAGACGCTATCAGCCGACAAAAATCCGCCGCTATAATTATGCGGTAAGAAGCAAAAAAACAATAACAGTTCGTGGTGCAAAAACATTATCTTCCGCGAACCGGAGGGAATAAAAGTGCTGGCTGGCGGACAGATTTACATGATGTATGTATCCAATACACTCACAAATCAGTCTTGTAATATCTATCGGGTGAAAAGGAAGATTTGAATTTGCCGCAGGCAAGGGGGAGCTGTCTTTGGCTGTCTGTGCAAATTTAACTTGGGAATTGTCTTTGCTTGATTATGTAGATTCAAAATTTCATGAAAAATAATATAACAGGGTCTGAGGGTTCGTCTGTTTGTTTCAAACCCGGCAAATCAGAAAAAAAGGTAGCAATTCCCCTTAGTTTGCGATAAAATAGAAACGGGCTTTTGTAATTAAAAATAATTAGAATGGTGCTTAATATAATTAAAAATAAGTAGGAGAAAGGATTGCTATATCATGACAATTCGAGAGATTTATAAGAACAGTGAACAATTTTTAAATAAAGAAGTGAAGCTTGGCGGATGGATTCGCAGCATCCGGGGTTCAAAACATTTTGGATTTCTTTGTGCTTCATGATGGAACATTTTTTAAACCAATTCAGGTTGTATATGAGGAGAAACTTGAGAATTTTCAGGAGATTTCCAAGATGAATGTTGGAGCGGCGGTGATCGTAGAGGGAACGCTGGTTCCAACTCCGCAGGCAAAGCAGCCATTTGAGATTCAGGCAGCTACCGTTACTTTAGAGGGAGCTTCCGCACCAGATTATCCACTGCAGAAGAAACGTCACAGCTTAGAATATTTAAGAACAATTTCTCATCTTCGTCCAAGAACAAATACATTCCAGGCAGTGTTCCGTATCCGTTCTATGGCAGCGTATGCGATTCACCAGTTTTTTCAGGAGAGGGGATTTGTTTATGTTCATACACCGCTCATTACAGCAAGTGACTGTGAAGGAGCGGGAGAAATGTTCCAAGTTACAACTCTTGATTTAAATAATATTCCAAAAGATAAAGAAGGAAATGTTGATTTTGCACAGGACTTCTTTAACAAACCAACGAATCTGACAGTAAGTGGCCAGCTCAATGCAGAAACATTTGCACAGGCATTCCGCAATACCTACACATTTGGACCAACTTTCCGCGCGAGAATTCTAATACTGCCCGTCATGCAGCAGAATTCTGGATGATTGAGCCGGAGATGGCATTTGCAGACTTAAAAGATGACATGGAAGTGCAGAAGCAATGCTTAAATATGTTATTTCCTACGTTATGGAGAATGCGCCGGAAGAAATGGATTTCTTAAACCAGTTTGTAGATAAAGGATTAAAAGACAGGCTGAATCATGTGTTGAATTCTGAATTTGGTCATGTAACGTATACAGAAGCTGTAGAAATCCTTGAAAAACATAACGATAAATTTGAATATAAGGTATCCTGGGGTACAGATTTACAGACAGAACATGAACGTTACCTCACAGAAGAAGTATTCAAACGTCCTGTATTTGTAACCGATTATCCAAAGGAAATCAAGGCTTTCTACATGAAGCTTAACCCAGACGGAAAGACCGTAGCAGCAATGGACTGCCTCGTGCCAGGTATCGGAGAAATCATCGGCGGCAGCCAGAGAGAAGATGATTATGAAATGCTTAAAAAACGTATGGAAGAAGTTGGATTGGACGAAGAAAACTATCAGTTTACTTAGATCTTCGTAAATACGGTTCCACACATCACTCAGGATTCGGACTTGGATTCGAGAGATGCGTCATGTATCTGACAGGAATTTCTAATATCAGAGATGCGATTCCATTCCCAAGAACAGTGAATAATTGTGAATTGTAATTTGCCGCAGGCAAAGTAGATGCCATCTGAAATAAAGAATCTATATTTGTGACTTTAGTTGCAGCGTGTTGAATACTCGCTCTACTCGCTCGTATCCAACACTTGCTCCGAGACTACAAATATAGATTCTTTTATTTCCAGATGGATGTGCTTTGGCTGGAGAGGCAAAATCAGAATTCGTGTTGTAGGATTGAACTACACAGGAGATGTGGGTGCGTCTGTTTATTTCTCCAACCTTACAAATCAAACTTTTCGTGCAAGAATTTATCTCAAAGAACTAGATAAAGCAGTTTGTAAAATATCCAAATTGTTATATAATAAATGAAGTTGAAAAAATAGAGAATTTATGAAGACTGGGGGAACTTTTTATGCCAAAGTGGCTTGATTTAAATGAAGTTGATGATGATGAGATTCTTTTGAAGAAGAATCGGATGAGCAGAAGTCTTGTTCTTGATACGCCGGAGGTTGCAGATGCGGCTGAGGAAGATTTCCTTGATACGATGGAGCCGGCGAAGAAGAGTATGACAATATTTTTTATGATTGATGTATCAGGCAGTATGAAAGGAACGAAAATCGGTTCGTTAAATAGTACGATGGAAGAATTACTGCCATCACTGATTGGTGTTGGAGAAGCTTCTACGGATGTGAAATTGCGATTATGAAGTTTTCTACGGATGTAGAGTGGGTGACCCCGGAACCGGTAAAGATTGAGGAGTATCAGTACTGGAATCGTTTGGAGGCAGATGGCCTTACCTTTATGGGGGATGCGTTTATGGAGCTTTCTAAGAAGCTTTCCCGCAGCACATTTTTAAGTTCACCATCGCTTTCTTTTGCGCCGGTTATTTTCCTGTTATCAGATGGTTCTCCGAATGATGACTGGAAGAAGGGCCTGGATACATTAAAGCAGAATAAATGGTTCCAGCATGGGTTAAAGATTGCGCTTGGTATCGGTTCTAAGGTAAATATGGATGTGCTTCGTGCATTTACCGGGAATGATGAACTTGCAGTTCAGGCAAAGAATGCAGATCAGCTTAGAGAACTGATTAAGCTTCTTGCAGTGACTTCTTCCCAGATTGGAAGCCGTAGTCTTGCACTCGTAGATTCAAATGGCAGACAGCCAGCGGCCGAGACCGTGGCACAGGCAAAGCAGCAGGTACTTGTGGAGGAGATTCGCACAGGAGCGAAGGATATTCTTGGGGAAGCGGTTGACCTTGGTGCTGTGAATTACGATGAGGGATGGTAGAATATAAAGGATGGTAGAACATAGATGAGAGAGTTAAAGATTGGAGAGAGGATTCCAATAGAGGCAGGCGGCGAGGCGGTTGTCTCCAGAGAGCTTGGACGAGGTGGGCAGGGTATTGTTTATCTTGTCCGTTATAATGGCAGGGAGTATGCGCTTAAATGGTATTTTATCAGCCGTATTAAAAATCCGGAGGCATTTCGCAATAATCTTCGAAAGAATATTGAGGATGGTGCGCCGGAGGGTGGCAAGCAGTTTATCTGGCCGTTATTTTTAACAGAGACAAAGAAAAATGGTGCATTTGGTTATTTGATGCGGCTTGCTCCGTCAGGATATGAATCATTTACTGATATTTATAATGGATACCGCTGGGAGAAACCGAGAGTGAAGGGGCAGCCGGCGAGAAAGATTAAGGTGAAGTTTGCTTCTCTTGATGTGATGCTCACAGCGGCCATTAATATTGTTAAGGCCTTTCGTGCCCTGCATTTTATCAGGAAAAAGTTATCAGGATTTAAATGATGGCGGTTTCTTTATTGATACGAGAAGCGGCGATGTGTTAGTTTGTGACTGTGATAATGTGGCAGCGGATGGTGATAACTTCGGAATCGGCGGTATGCCAGGTTTTATGGCGCCGGAAGTTGTTCGAGGTATCGCAAAGCCGGATGTGCTGACAGACAGATATTCACTGGCAGTTGTTTTATTTAAGCTGTTCTTCCGTGGGGACCCGTTAGAAGGAAGTAAGGTACTTCAGTGTGTTGTTATGACTGAGGAAAATGACCTGATTCATTATGGAAAAGATCCGGTATTTATTTATGATCCGAATAATGCATCAAACCGTCCGGTTAATGGGGTACACGATAATGTTATCAAGCTGTGGAAGATTTATCCGGACTTTATCAGAGAGGCATTTACCCTTTCCTTTACTTATGGAATCCAGGAGCCAAATGCCCGGATTATCGAAAAGAGCTGGATTCAGATGCTCATTCAGCTAAAGCTGGATATTATTCACTGTAGCTGTGGAAAGACCGCATTTTCTTCTGCATTTGAAAAGACAGGAGAACATACATTACGTTGCCGTAATTGTGGAAGTACCATTTACACAATGGGGTGTGAAAGACTATGAACTTCCACTGAATCTTGGCGCAAAGTTATACAAATGCCTGACAAAGAAAAAATAGTGATGATTTTGAATCTGTTACGGGAATGGTCATTGAAAACCGTTTAAAGAAAGGCTTATTTGGCATTAAAAATATGTCCGGTGATGTCTGGAAAGCGAAGTTCCCGGATAACTCTGTCAGAGAAGTTGGACCGGGAAAAGGTGTTCCAATCTGGAAAGGATTAGAGATTGACTTTGGAGATAATCTGATTGCAAAGATTCTCCTGTAGGTAGGAGGATAGAATGAGTAATTTTAATAAAAATGGCTGGGTTTCCCTCGCGCAGATCTGTGAAGAAAGGCAGCTTGTGATTGATGCGGAAACCGGGAAAAAGGTTTTAAGACCAGCATATTTTTCTTCGATGAATGCCATGATAGAAGGTGCATTTCAGTTTGCGAGGTTTTTTTGAGGAGATTCATCAAAAAGGGAAGGTGTATTGCAGCGTTTCTCCAGATGTATTTTATTTTAACCTGAAAAATGGAGCGTTTCATTTTGAGGGGGAAGAACTTCTTGGAGAGGCATATGTGAAGGAACCAGATGCCGCTGAAATAGAATTTACAGAATTTCTTGCCCCAGAATTGGCAGAGGCATTAGCAGAAGAGCAGGAAAAATTATTATCTGAAACAGAAGAACAGGAAACACTCGAAACTTTTAAAGAATGCTATTCTTTAGAGACAGACCGCTACTTTATGGCAGTGTATTTATTTGAATATTTCTTCCACACAGGTTCTCCATTTGAAGGGAAAAAGATGGTGAACCGCTGTTTTCTTTCCCCGGAGGAAAAAGAACTTTTCCGGGCGAGAGAAGGACGCTTCTGCATGGAGCCGGGCGAGGAAGAAATATTCCAGTAAAAGGCATTCAGGACAAGCTGATTCAGTACTGGAACGAGTATCCGGAGATTTTGCAGAAAATGTTCCAGAAGGCATTTCTTGATGGGGGAAGGCTTAGAGAACTTCGTCCGACAGAGGTGGACTGGAAGCAGCTCCTTGTTCGTATGGCGATGGACTATAAGTCCTGTCACTGTGGTTTTCACGGATTTTCTTATCGATTGCTTCCAAAGGAAAATGGAACATTTGCCTGTCCAAAGTGTGGAAAGATTTACTACCCACTGACCAATGGAATGGACAGGATTCTTCTTGCAGAAGGCGAAAAGCTTTACGAATGCCAGACGGGAAGGAATCCGATGGATAAAGATACGGTCACAGGCTGATCGTGGAGAATCGTCAGAAAAAGGGCTTGTATGGTATTAAAAATGTAAGTCAGGGTGTGTGGAGAGGATTTATCCTGACGGGAAGATAAAGGATATTCCGAATGGACAGGGAATTCCTATCTGGAATGGAATGTCTGTCCGATTTGAATTGGGTGAAGAATGGAATCTCCGTCTGATGCAGCAGGTGGAGGAGAGAAAGGAAGATGAGGATGAGCAGACAGTTTGATGAAAATATAGAGGCAATTGACCCGTTAGAGACAATGCCGCCTGCCAAGAAAAGCATGGTCATTTTTTTCCTGGTAGATACTTCAAAAAGTATGGAAGGTTCAAAGCTTGAATCGTTAAATCGTGTTATGGGAGACATCTTACCGGAATTGATCGGCGTTGGTGAGGCAGGAACCGATGTAAAAGTTGCCGTAATGTCATTTTCTTCTGGATGTGAGTGGATCACACCAGAACCAGTATTGATCGAAGAATACCAGAGATGGGAGAACTTAAGAGCAGATGGCGTAACCGATTTGGGAGATGCCTGTGAGGAACTTTGTCAGAAGCTTTCAAGAAACAGCTTTTTAAGAGCGCCATCCCTCTCTTATGCGCCAGTCATTTTCCTTATGACAGACGGTTATCCAACTGATAACTATAAAAAAAGGTTTCGAGATGCTGAAGAAGAACCGCTGGTTTCAGTATGGCTTAAAAATCGCACTGGCAATCGGTTCTAACGTAGATTTAGATGTGCTTCGCGAATTTACCGATGATGAGGAACTGGTACTTCAGGCATGCGGTGCAGAAATGCTGAAAAAGCTTGTTCGTGAAATTGCGGTTACTTCTTCAAAAATCGGAAGCACGAGCATGACACTTACCGATGCAACTGGAGAACGTTCCCTTGCAGAAGTAGCAGGCGCTAAGAAAGAGCAGATGGTAGAGGCAGTTCAGGAAATGAAACAGGATATTTAGGAATGGATGATCTCACTGACCTTGACGATATGGATATTGAATTTGATGAGGGATGGTAGAATGTTTCAGGGAGTACATTCTACAGTAATCGGAGACAGCATATTAGAAAAGGTATTGTCTGTCAGGACAGTTCAGGAACGGTAGTCACTGACAAGTTTGCGATTGCTGTTGTGGCAGATGGGCATGGCAGCGCCAAGCATTTCCGCAGCGATGTAGGTTCAAGGATTGCTGTAAAGATTACGACAAAGTTATTGAAAATTATATGAACCGTCCAGACTTAAGGAGCAGTTTTTTAAACATCCCGAATTTATTCTGGCACAGATGGAAAAGCAGATTCTTATGAAATGGAGAGAGGCCGTAGAGGAATATCATTTAGAAAATCCATTGACCGAGGAAGAAGAGAATAAGATTCCGGAAAAGGCAAAAGGAAGACTTAGAACTGCAGTTATTTACGGAAGTACCGTACTGGCAGCCGTTTTGACAAAAGATTTTTCCTATGGAATGATTCTTGGCGATGGTGGATTTGTTGTACTCGGAGGAGATAAAGAACTGTATATTCCGCTCGAGGACAAAAATTCCCATGCAAACTACACCTCTTCCCTCTGCAATACCGATGCGATTCATTTCTTTGAACACTGGTATACCACAGAAACAGTAAAAGCATTATTCGTATCCACAGATGGGTTATTCAAATCATTTGCAAGCGAAGAAGACTTTTTGAAATATCATGGATTGCTTTCTCACATGTTTCATGATACGGAAAAAATGCAAAAAAGTTTAAAGCGGAATTTTGAAAAAAGGACAAGAGAAGCAGCGGTGACGATATATCCATTGCTTTCGTTTATCAGGAAGGAGAGGAAGCAGAATGAAAAAAGAAGCAAGCGTAATTCTAGCAAAATGTGCTCAGGATAAGTTACGGAATCCGAATTGAAAAAAGAGATAATGACTGGGTTCGTACCTGGGCATTTAAATTAAAAGAAGAAACAGCAGAAAAAGAAGGCTTCGATAAAATCAACTTTACCGGAAGCTTCTACACTGACGAAGAATATCCAGGCTGCCCTTACTGCGGCGCAAAGAAATGTTTTGTCTGCGGAAACTGCGGTAAGGTAAGCTGTTATGACGGCTCCGATAAGGTAGTTTGTAACTGGTGCGGTTCGAATGGAACTGCGGCAGATGATGATGGCAAACTCGATGTTTCTGGAGGCGGCTTCTAAAATAGGAATTTGCCGCAGGCAAAAGCAAAACAGACGCTCTCAAAGTGAGAAGATATCCTATATTTGTGACTCTATCACTGCGGGTTGAATATTCGCCTAAGGGCTCGCATTCAATCCTCGCTCTGAAAAATAGTATTTGTTCTCTAATTCTTCTTTTTAAAGCTTCGTCTTTATCAGACCAGAGAACTACCATTTGCCAAATACAACTTTTGAGTAAGCAGAATACGACAGTCTGAATGCCCTTTGTCTTTCTGAACTGTCAAAGACAGGAAACTAAGGAATATGCTATGCAATCTGTGGCCTGGGAGCAAGTGTTGGATACGAGCGCGTAAGCGAGCATTCAACATGCCGCGACGAAAGTCACAGATTGGCATAGCATATTCCTTAGTTTCCGTCTGTTTTGCCAATTAGAAAGAAAGGAGATACAAATGTCATTATTCAAAAGAAAACCCTGGACTGGAAAGACCGAGCTTCTCTTTTCCGATAAAGCATTGACAGCGTTGATTCTGCCTTTGTTTCTGGAGCAGCTTCTAAGTGTCTTTGTCGGCCTTTCCGATTCAATTATGGTAGCGCAGGTTGGTGAAGCGGCGGTGTCCGCAGTTTCACTGGTTGATTCAATTGCCATCCTGCTTATCAATATTTTTAATGCACTGGCAACAGGAGGAGCTGTTGTTTCGGGACAATATCTTGGTGCCAAAGATAAGAAAAAGGCTGCCTATGCCGGAAGACAGATGATGCAGTTTATGGTGTGGATGTCTATAGCCATTATGTTACTTATCTATCTTGGTAAATATTTTATTTTACATACAGTTTTTGGCTCGATCGAGGCAGATGTTATGGCGAATTGTAATACATATTTGCTGATATCTGCAGCTTCGATTCCTTTTCTTGGAGTGTATTGCGGTGGAGCGGCTCTGTTTCGTGCAATGGGAAATTCAAAAACTTCGATGTATGTTTCCTGTATTATGAATGTGATTAACGTAAGTGGAAATGCTATCCTCGTATTTGGCTTTCATAGAGGGGTAGAAGGTGTTGCGATACCAACATTATTATCCCGTGTGGTAGCTGCATTTTTGATGGTATGGCTTTTACATGATGAGAAGCATATACTTACATTGAAGGGAATGAATCTGTTTAAATTTGACGGGAAAATGATTCGAAAAATCCTTCATATTGGCGTGCCAAATGGCATAGAAAATAGTATGTTTCAGCTTGGGAAAATCCTTCTTTTAAGCTTGATCTCCACGTTTGGAACGGCATCTATCGCAGCGAATGCCGTAAGTAATTCGCTGGCATATTTTGAAATCCTGCCAGGAATGGCATTGGGGCTTGCAACTGTGACAGTAATCAGCCGATGTGTCGGTGCGGGAGATTATCCACAGGCAGAATACTTTGCGAAACGTCTGTTAAAATTCACCTACACTTGTATGTGGATTACCTGCATCGTTATGATGCTCTTGTTACCATTTATGTTGAAAATCTATAATTTATCCCCCGAAACAAGCGGTTATGCAACGCAGATTATGATACTCCACAGTATCATGGCAATGATATTCTGGCCGGCTGCATTTGCCCTGCCAAATGTATTTCGTGCCGCAAATGATGTCCGTTTTACGATGGTTGTCGGCGTAACTTCTATGTGGCTGTTCCGTATTGCCTGTGCCTTTATTTTTGGAAAATATATGGGATTTGGCGTATTTGGCGCATGGATTGCGATGGTACTTGACTGGGTGGTCAGAGCGATATTCTATGTGATTTCATTATCGATGTGGAAAATGGAAGAAAAATCGTTATAGAAATGGCAAATGTGAAATTTTTATGTTAGAATTGTATTTC
>ENA-OQJH01001348-OQJH01001348.1-human-gut-metagenome-genome-assembly--contig:-NODE-1348-length-10373-cov-1.542553_pt1 | contig 10373 bp, 18 predicted proteins | sample MGYA00242597_ERZ504763 | MGnify/ENA primary metagenome ERZ504763 (study PRJEB26092, sample SAMD00036359) | human gut metagenome | host: Homo sapiens | study: EMG produced TPA metagenomics assembly of... | reverse complement strand
AAAAGTATCGTAAGTTAAATCTGAACCTGAAGAACTGAATTTAGAAAGAGTTACTCTGTGTATAGGGTAACTCTTTTTAATGTATAATAAACGTATAATAATGCTGTTAGTATCTTCTTCTTTATATGAAAAATATATACTTTATATTAGTGCGAAATTATGTGCGTGAAAATTTAGGGGATCGTTTGTCTATTCTTCAGTCTCTTTATCGGTCGATACTGTGGCGCTACTTTTTATGGCATGAATAACGGCGGAAGTAAATCCCTGTGCTCCAGTTCATTCAATCCTTTAATGGTGGCTCCACCGGGAGTGGCTGCTTTTTCTATTTCTAACAGCGGGTGGGTGTCGTGATTTAAAATCAGTTCTGTAGCTCCTTCCATGCTATATGCCGTCATTCGCATTGCATCTTCAGCGGAGATACCCAATTCTATGCCGGCTTGCATGGCTGCATGAATATATTTTAATGCGAAAGCGATTCCACTGGAAGTTAATGCAGAAATGATATCCAGCTGTTTCTTTTCTGCGAACAAACACTTTCCTCCTTCTTCAAATGTCTGTTTTATGAGTTGCTGGTGTTCTTTGCCGGCTTTGCGTGAAGTTATCAGGGTCAGGCTCGAATGTTCCGTAATGGCGATGTTTGGAACAACCCGGAATATAGGCATTTCGGTTTCCGATAAATGTGCCAGGTGAGAAATGGATATTCCGGTTACCAGTGAAACCAGGATTTGGGTGCGTGAGAATCGTAACGGAGATAATACTTCGTCTACTATACATGGTTTGACAGCCAGAATAATAATGTCGGCTTCCGATATGGCATACTGATTCTCTGTCATTATGCGTATCGCAGGAAATTGTTTGTGCAGATTTTCTAGCTTGTCTGTATGAGGGGTAGAATGATAATATCTTTTTCGTTGTAGAGATGTCCTTTTGCCAGACAGGCAGCAACTGCGCTCCCTATGTTTCCGGCTCCTATAATTGTAATTTTCATGTTTTTATGGATTTGTATTTATTACTTTGTTAATCAGGCTGAAAGTCTTTCAAGAAAACGCTGTGACAGCGAATTGAGTAATTGCTTCTTATCAGCCGTGTGAACTGATATTGTGAAACAATGATGCTGCCGCCATAAGAAATCAGTGATATGGGATATGCCTGATTGTTTCCATGATGTTACTTTCCAGTTGCGTACGTTCCAATGAAGTGATCCTATGATATGTATTACGGACATATTTTCGTCAACAACCATTTCTGTGTATTTGTGCAGTTCTCTTTGAATTATTCGCAGGGTATCACGACTGGCTGTCAGAATCATGGAGACAGAAACATTGGATGAGGCCATTGAGATAACGTTTATCTGATATTTATTAATGACTTCCAGTAATTTGCCCATGAGTAAATAGCCGGGCAGGACGTTCAATGACGTGAAGCGTACAAACGTCACTGAGTCTTGGACAATAATGGCTTTAACACTGCTTTCCGTATCATGGGAAGAGATGTAGAGCCGTTCTGTTTCCAGGTCATGGGTGTCTATTAAGCGGATAACGATATTGGAACGGGCTGCAAGAGTGATACAGTCTGTATAAATTAAGTGTACTCCACTGTTAATCAACTGTTCGGCTTCGGTGTAGGTCAGAGAATGTTGTTCCCTGGCACAGTTCCGGTTGGCATAGATATTCGTGAGTTCGGTTGACAGAATGATTTCGTCTGCTTCGAATATGCTGGCGAGTACGGTAGCATAATAATCATTACGCTTCTCATTCATGAAATCAATTTCGCCATATACATTTTTGCATAAGGAAAGAGGAGCGATGAAAATGTCAGTATCCCGATTCTCATTGATATACTGCCTGATAGATTCCTGAATGTAGGGGATATCCGGTTTCCTTTCCAGATTCATCTGCATAAAAGTACCGGTATCCAATGTGCGGGCATTCAGTCCATGCTGACGCAGGCAGCAGGCAAACAATTCTCCGGATAACCGGTATATTTCGCTTTATTATTTTATCAATTAATAAATCGGCTTTGTCCTCCACCAGTTTGTGCATCTTTTCGATACATTCCCGATATATTTCTTTATATCCGTATTAGTGGCAAATCTGTTATGAGGTGATCTGCAGTGTGCAGCAATATTCTTCGATATTATTGATTGTTGTATGCGAAGCACTGTCTTCTTCGTGAAACCAGCTGATAGAAATATCCTGCAGCCATTCTTGTAGTTGCGTCAGTGTCGGAACCACAACTACGTAAGGATGTTCCTTTAGGATGTAATTGATTACTTGTCTGATTTCATCCTCTTTCTTTCATTTTTTCAAATTTGCAAACTTTCATTGTTATCTGATAATTTATTGGTTACTGATCTTTTCAAAATGATATGCCTTTTTTCAAATAGAGATGGTCTGTTGCCATCGATCTGCTATTTGATTATCAGGTATGTTGTTCAGAATCAAATTATTAATTCTATTATTCCCGCTTCTGAAGCAGTCCATTACTAGATGTAATCTGCTAATACCATACCATATTAGGAGATGATATAAAAATGACTATCTTTGTAGCGTGATTAATGAACTAATAGTATATCCATCTATTTATGAAACTCTGTATATAGCTACGCTCAACGAATAGCATCCTTTCTAATCAGGCTATTCAGCTATCCGGTAAGCAACGACCCGCTTGCCAAAGAGTTTTTATACCCATTTTTATGAATTTACGAAACTGTGTACTGCTATGAGTGTAGTATGCTGTATCGTGCTATTTTTAGTTGAGCAATGAAATATACATATAAGCAAATATGGCTCATCAACTTTCCTGTGATGATGAGCATTCTAATGGAGCAATTAATCAACATTACCGATGCTGTCTTTTTAGGACACGTAGGAGAAATCGAATTGGGAGCATCCGCACTTGCGGGAATATATTATTTAGCGATTTATATGCTGGGATTTGGATTCAGCATTGGTCTGCAGGTTATGATTGCCCGAAGAAATGGGGAGCAGCATTACAAAGAAACAGGGCGTACCTTCTTTCAGGGATTATATTTTCTGATGGTGATGGCAATCATGCTTTGTCTGCTGATACATCTTGTTTCTCCGTTTATTCTGCAACAGCTGATTACTTCTGATGAAATTTATCAGGCTGTGATCCGTTACCTGAACTGGCGTAGTTTCGGATTGTTATTTTTCGTTTCCTTTCTTAGCTTTCCGGGCTTTCCTGGTTGGGGTCACGAATACTAAACTCCTCTCCGGAGCAGCTCTTACGGCAGTCTGTATCAATATTCCTTTCAACTATTTACTGATATTCAAACTAGATATGGGCATATCCGGAGCAGCGATGGCCTCCTCCATTGCTGAGTTTGGAGCGTTTCTCATACTCTTGTTATATATGTGTAAAACGGTAGATAAGAAAAAATATGGTCTGAGTGCCGTCTATGATGGCAGATTGCTGATGAAACTACTGCAACTGTCCGTATGGAGTATGCTTCATGCTTTTATCAGTGTCGCTCCCTGGTTTTTGTTTTTTGTGGCTATTGAACATTTGGGGAAGACAGAACTTGCTATTTCCAATATTACCCGAAGTTGTGTCTACCCTCTTTTTTGTGATAGTCAATTCTTTCGCTTCTACTACCGGATCGTTAGTTAGCAATCTGATCGGGGGAGGACAGGGGAAGGAACTTTTTCCCGTTTGCCGCAAAGTTCTCAGATTAGGCTATATGGTGGGGCTTCCATTGATACTGACAGCTCTTTGGGGCAATCAATGGATCATCGGATTTTATACGAATAACGATTATTTAGTCAAACTTGCTTTTTGGCCTTTTATAGTCATGTTGTTGAATTATGTGTTTGCATTGCCCGGATATGTTTATATCAATGCTGTTACAGGAACGGGGAAGACGAGGCTTGCCTTTGTCTTTCAACTGGCTACTATCCTGATCTATCTGATTTATCTATATCTGCTGAGCGAGTGTTTTCATGCATCTTTGTGGGTGTATATGACGGCAGAATATCTGTTCGTTATTCTATTGGGAATACAATCCATTCTGTACTTGAAGAGGAAATCCAAACGGAATATGTACTTTTGTACTTTCAATGATTGATACTTTCTCGAAATGACTGAAGATATAAAGAATAAACTTTTGATGTGTGCAGAGGTGTACCATTGTGCAGGCTTTATCGCAAGTGATCCGGTACAGTTCCCTCATCGTTATACGCTGAAACAAGATATAGAGATTAGCGGACTGCTGACGGCAATTATGAGTTTTGGCAATCGCAAGCAGATATTGAAGAAAGCGGAAGAACTGCATAAGCTAATGGGAACTTCACCTTATCAATATGTATTATCCCGTCGGTGGAGGAAGATTTTCCTTCCGGGGCAACCCATAGTTTTTATCGGATGCTGTCGTATGCTGATTTTCATGGATACTTCCGTCGGTTATATACGGCCTATACGCAGTTCGGAACTTTGGAAGATGCTTTGAAGGTATATTCCGGAATACCTATGGAGAAGTTATGTGCATTTCTTGAAGTTTCTGCCAAAAGTCCTCAAAAGAAACTGAATATGTTTTTGCGTTGGATGATTCGTCGGGATTCAGAGGTTGATTTGGGTATTTGGGAGAGTTTTGACCGTAAAGACCTGATTGTTCCGTTAGATACTCATGTCTGTAGGGTAGCTTATTATTTCAAGTTGACGGATACGGAAACTTTTTCTTTGAAGAATGCCCGTCGATCACCGCTGCATTGGCTGAAGTCTTTCCGGATGATCCTTGCCTGGGTGATTTTGCTTTATTTGGATTAGGAGTCAACGGGGAGATTTGAGTTGCAGAAGCTTTATAGAAGTATCAATCAAACCTCTATTAAGTCCGACATATAAAACGGGTTCTGTTTCTGCTGATTCGTTTTTATTTTTTGCTCCAGATTCGTGTATTAAGATTTAAGTCCTCTACAATAGAGACCAATGCATGAATCATGCTGAAATCGTTTTTGAGCTGGCTAAGGTCATCCATCGGTTTCCAGATGCTGGCTTCAAAATGATTTCTTGATTCGGGAATAGCTATCAGGATATTTGAATCTCTGAAACTAATTGTGATGTTCTTATTGAATTCTCTGTCTAGTGCAAGAAGTCGTTCCATCATTGAAGGAGAAAGAAGATAGCGTGCTTCAATCTGGTCTGTAGAGTAAACATCGAATGTTTTCTCGAAATCCGGATTTTCTAGTTTTACCCGCGAACCGCTGGAGCTTAGTTTGAACAGGCTATTCCTTAAGATAGTGGTATGTCCCTGAAAGTCTTTCTGAAAATCGGCAATGAAAAAGAAACCTTTAAAGATATCTACCCAATAATGACTTGTCTGTCCTTTTGAATTGACACGTGTTTTTCTTTCTTCGGCATGAATTTCCGCACAGCAGAAGTCCGTTTTTCCTACACGTCCCTGTATCAGATCTTCTGTATGATAACGGTCGGGAGAAGTGAACAGGGCACAGTTTCGGAATGTACTTTCCTTGATTCCCTCTTCGGGTGTGAAGACGGCATTTTCACAAAAAAGATTGTAATACTTGTGCGATTACTTCCTGTTTATAATAGGTGGATAACTCCTGCGATTTGGCATTTATACAACTGTAGTATGCCAACAAAGCAAGGCCTGCCGCAATGCCGACTCCAATAAGTGCGGCATTGGCATAAAGGAAAATGCAATACCAATCACGAGAATAATCCCTCCTACCCATATTCCGGTGGAATGTCCTTGCTTTTTAGTTCTTTGCGTTTCTGTTCAAGACTTTGCAGAGTAGAGGAAAGACTTTGTGCCAATGTCTCAAATTGCGGACTTTCTGCCATATTATATATTGTTTTTTACTGATTCAACAAGTTATTCACATTCGGAACAGTACGTTCCTGTTCGGAAATGGAGAATACGTTTTTGCGTGTGAAACCGAACATACCGGCCAACAGATTTGACGGGAAAGTCTGTACTGCATTATTATAGTCAGTGACGCAAGCGTTAAAAGTCCGGCGTGCCGCCGAGAGCTGCTCTTCAGTTTCGTTAAGCGCGCGTTGTAGCTGTTCGAAGTTTTCAGACGCTTTCAGTTGCGGATAGTTTTCTGCAATGGCAAAAAAGTGTGTACAGGCTTGTGAGAAAGCAGAGTCCAGATTTTCTTTATCCTGATTAGAGAAAGATGCGTACGACTTGTTGCGCATTTCCGTAATCTGTGCGAATGTGCTTTTTTCATGTTCTGCATATTCTTTGACTGTAGTTACCAGATTAGGAATCAAGTCGTATCTCTTTTTCAGCATTACGTCGATGGCTGCGAAAGCATTTTCCGTCTCATTTCTTTTCGCACTAGTGAGTTGTAAATAGCGATGAAAATCACTACTACTACAGCTATAATAATTAGTATAGTCATAACTATATGTCTGGCATCCTCTTGCCGTTTTCTATATTTGTGAATTCGAAGTAGTTTTATTGCGTCAAAGATAAAGAATAAAACTGGAAAATAGAACAGTATTTGGGAGTAAAGAAGAATATATAGCGGAATATTTACTGAATATATCTGACAGAAACCGAATAAAAAAGAATTTCCGATTATCATCAAAAAAAGCGGATGTGGAATCGACTTTTACAATGATAACCGAAAATTCAGAGAAACCATCAGGACGCTTGTATTTTGTTTGTGTAGTCTTGCCAACCGGCTGCGGTTTTATATTTCTCTACAGATTCGGCGGGAACACGAATGACAGTAATGTCATCCGGAAATCCGTACCATATCTTTTCAAATACTTGTGGGGGTGTTATCCCTTCTACCTTGACTTCTTTGATACCTGTGTTATTGAATGCTGAAAATTAATCTGTGTCACATTTGCCGGAATGGTCAGTTGAGTGACTTTTCTGTTACCGCCCAATAATCCTTGTCCCAATATCCGGATACTTTGTGGAATTTCGAAACGTGTTAATTGGGGACATCCTTCCAGACAGTAAGGGTGAATCATAGCTTCGGGATCATCATTGAAAACAGTTCCGTAAGTTGTCACTTCCGTTAATTCCGGACAGTAATAAAAGGCTCTTTGCGCTATGTTTGTAACACCATTCGGTAACTTCACGGTTGTAATGCTACTTTCCCGGAATGCTTCCAGCCCGATTGTTCTGACGTTCTCCGGAATCTCAATCGTTTTCAGTTGAGACGTCTTGAGGAATGCCTGTGCATCGATTTCTGTCAACGTAGCAGGTAATAACACTTCTTCACGCCCGCATATACAAAGGTGCTTGCGGGAAGTTAGTGAGTTTAGTCCGGCTTAAATCTGCTTTTTTAAGGTGATAGCAATAGTAGAATATGTTTTCCTCAAGCTGTTCCAGAGTCGAGGGAAATATAACTTCCTGAATAGTTGAATTGAAGAAAGCCATATCTCCGATGGATTTCAGTCCCTCATTGAGTGTCACCTTGTTTATTTTACTGCCGTTGAAAGCGTTTTTAGGAATGGATTTCACGCTGTTGGGGAGTATGATTTCATCGTACCCTTTCAGGACTTCTGTCAGAACTCCGTTTTCCACACGGACAGGCGCCACCTGAATAGTAAAGCTTTTCTGCTTTCCTTCTATTGTTATGGTCACTTCCTGTTTGTCGACAGGGACAGATGACGAGAAACCACTGATCTGTTTTGGGGCAACATTCACGGACCGTTGTTTCCCATCATCATATTCACCTGTCACTTTGAGTCCAGTTAAGTCTATACTCTCTCCTAATGCATAAATCGTTTTTGCAGGCAGCTGGTCTATGGAAAAACGTTCAAGTAAGGCTCCTGTGGGTTCAGATGGTTGCTCCGTTGGAGGCAGTTCCTTCTTGAATTCATCGTTTTCAGTGCTGCAACTCAGTAATGTAAGTCCTGTCATCATTTGCAGGCAAAGTACTATTAATATATTAAGTTTAGTTTGTTTCATTGTGATAAAAGCTTAGTTAGGGAATTGGGTTAAACGTATTTCTATTTTCACTACCTTACCTGCTTCTACGGTTCTGCCGGAAGACCATATCTGGTAGTTATCAGGTCCGCCACCTTCTTGTACCACGAACGTAAAGAACCGCTGCGACTGTGCTGCGAACCATTCTTCTTGCGGTAAAATAAAGGTGGCTATCCCGCTTTCATTGGTTCGGGCAACCGCAGTAGGTAAGGTCAGATTATCTTTCTCAAAAACTTTATAATCTTTTTCATTATACATCTTACGGGAATACCCGTTGCAATTTTTCCATTTTCATCATAAACGACAACCACTACTTTAGCTTCTCTCACTTCTTCGTTTCCTTTTTCGCACGCTATCATAAAAAGTATGATACCTAGCAGAATAACAATCTTTCTCATAATCTTCTCTTTTTTTCAATTTTTTCGAATGCAAAAGTAGTAAGATCGTATCATTTTTGAGTTATGGTACGATCTTGTAAATCTAACACTGGTGTTTTAATAGTGTTGATATTCAGATAGTTATTTTGAATGGGTTCTCAGATTTCTAACACTGGCCTAACACCTATCCGAAAAGTGATAAAAACAGGTCCTTGTTAGCAGTCTCTGCTGATTTGATACGTGATTTAAGTCGTGACTTCCGGGCATATACATTGGCTACCGTATCTTTCATGAACAGGCTTATTACTTGTGGTGAAAAACCTACAAAGATATAGCAGAGTAACCGAATGTCAGCTTCTTTCATTGCAGGGAAATCATTCCGGAGTTTTTGCATGGCGTTGTCATGGCAGGTATTTACGATAAGCTCCAGTTCTTGCAGCATTTCATTGTTTTCTGCAAAATCGGTGATTATTTGTTTCACTTCGTGGAACATGGCGGCCTGTTGTGATGCGGTATTCTCGCGTTCGTAGTAAGTTTTTCCCAATTTGTCGATAATGTCAAAACGAGAGGCTATCAATCCTTTTAGATGGTTTTCAGTATTGCGCTGTCCTTCCATGCGTTCGGTCAGAGTTTTATACTCGGAATTAGCTTCTTCTGCCAGTAGCAGATAGCGTCGGTGCGTTCGCGTTGCAGTCGCAGGCGTTGGCGGGTGATGTAATAAGCCACTCCTATCATCAGAAGGATTACAGTTGCTGCTGCGATTTCCCAGGTAGTACGGTTTTCATCCGGTATTCGGCAAGTCAGTCCGTTCTTTAAAATATTCGCGTTCCACCATCCGGCGGAAAACTGCATGTTTGAGCGTGTCAGCGAATCAGTCAGATTAGATATAACGATGTATGTTATCGGTTGCTTTCTCAAGTTCCTGGTTTGTGCTTCAATACGATATGCGGTATATTGCAGGTCGGCCAAGTCACGGATGTCGGTAGTCTGTGCTTCTGCGAGAGCCAGATAGTAGCGTGCGCTGTCTATACGATTTTTCAGAAGGTTCACATCTACCAGTGTATGGTAGCCGTACAGGGTATCCTGTCGGGCGGAAAGCTCGATGCGTTGCAGCAAGTCATGAGGAATTTCGCCGCTTGCCCGATACTACATAAAGAGAGGCAAGGTTCGTGTAGGCTGGCTTTTGCCAGGTGATCGTTCTTTGTTCGTCGGCCAGATCAAGAGCGGCGGCGTAGAGACGCATTGCTTTCTCTATGTCTTTCGAATGAAAAGCTGCGGCTGCCATATCAAGTGTTGACTCCGTTTCTTCACGTACATTATCCGACTGCCGGAAGTTATTGCGGGCTTCACGGAAATAATGATAAGCCCGGCTGTAGTTCATCTGTTCATAATATACTTCACCGATTTGCCCGTATAACAGTCCTGTATAATAAGGTTCATTGGTGTCTTTCAGTTTCTCTTCTATTTTGAGAAAAAGGCGCAATGCTCCCGGTTTGTCTCCTGCCCGTAGTTTGATTCGTCCCCAATAATAGAGAGTCTTACATTGGTGTCGTAAATCTTTGGAATAGTGTTTATAATGGCTCCAAGCCTGGCGAATCAGTGAATCATCCGTTACTTTAATATGGTTTTTATCTAATGCTTCCGAGTAAAGCAAGGCATATCTGGCCTGTTCGGCCTGACTGCCTTCCTGTCTGAGCTGCTTTAATATTGTCAAGGCACTGTCCGGCTTGTTTTGTAACAGAGCTTCCGCCTCGTCAAGCCGGGAAATATGTTCTCTATTATAACATCCTGTAAAAAAGAGAATGGCTGATAGTCCAAGTATAATTCTGCATTTCATGCTGTGAATGTAGTGAAAATCTCTCGGATTTGAAATAAGGAGTAGTGCCTTTTTTTAATGATGACTGCATTGACACATTATTTTTTATCATTGTGATTCCATATGCATCATTGTCATATTCATAGAGGCAGTTCCCCAATATCATCAAAGCGGTATGTGCTGCTTTTGCCTGTTACAATGAATCCTTTTGTCATTTATTGGAAAAAGACTTCTTTCTAGAAAGAAA
>ENA-OQJH01001347-OQJH01001347.1-human-gut-metagenome-genome-assembly--contig:-NODE-1347-length-10376-cov-1.400332_pt1 | contig 10376 bp, 16 predicted proteins | sample MGYA00242597_ERZ504763 | MGnify/ENA primary metagenome ERZ504763 (study PRJEB26092, sample SAMD00036359) | human gut metagenome | host: Homo sapiens | study: EMG produced TPA metagenomics assembly of... | reverse complement strand
TTTTGTCTTGATTATCTTTCTAATATTTTTCTTCATATTTCTTTGCATCTCTTTCTATTAGCTTTTGATAGTTATACCTTTTTTTGGAAGATTTTCAACCATCTCTTCTTTTGAAAAAAATAATCGCACCACTTCGATCTGTTCTATAAATCTTTGTGTGATATGTCTGTAGTCTGTGGATAGTTTCTAAATGTGGGTGTCCATATCTATTTTGTTTTCCACAAGAGATGACCGTCTGTTTCGGCTGAACCTTTTGTAAAAATTCATTACTCGTGGAATTTTTTGATCCATGATGTGCTGCTTTTAATATATCTGCTCTTTCCAATTCTTCTGATAATAGTTCTTCTTCGCCTTCTTTTTCCACATCTCCCGTTAACAGCACCCGATATCCAAGTATTTTTCCCTGCATTACCAACGATGCCGCATTCTTTTCCATCTGACTGTTCTTTTGAGGATGCAACACTTTCAAACTTCCATCTTTTGTAGTGATCTGCCTTCCTCTTGAAAGATAAAAAATAGTTGTTCCTCGTTTCTTCGCTATACCTATGATCTTTTTCATTGTCTCATCTTTTGGAATCTCTGGAAGCCCAAGATACTTAATTTTCCCCATCTCAAGTAATTCCTTAATCCCAGAATAATGATCGATATCCATATGACTGATCACCGCAATCTGAATCTTCTGATACCCCAGATATTTCATATACGGAAGAATCCGATATCTTCCAACCTGATCTTCACTGCTGCTTCCACCATCAAATATGATCGCCCCAGACTTCGTATCTGCTACAAAACAATCTCCCTGCCCAACATCAAGAAATGCCAGACTCTTTCTTCTGGCCATTGGAATCCATATCAAAATGATCATGATAACATAAGCCAGACTGATCCTGATATGTCGATTTTGTCCATTTTTCTTCCATATCCACAATCCGGTCATAAAATAAAATAAGAGTACCCATAAAAATGGTACATGTCCGATCGTCAACATCCCATAAGACTGTCTGGAAATCCACAAAACCCCTTGGATCATCCATGAGATTGCTTCATGAAATACGGTATACGGCAAAAAAATCAAAAGAAAAGCTAAAGTAAAAGCACACGTTGCCAGTGGTACTGCTGCTACATTCGCAAGAAAAGAAAAAGCTGGAGCTTCATACTGAAAATATATGATTAATGGCAACATCCCTATCTGGATAAAAATACAAAACGATAAAGATTCCTTCAACTTATAATATTTACCTTTCATCTTTGGTTTAACAAGTTGATAGATTGCGATCACAAAAACTGCTGTAAATGAATATAAAAACCCCGTATCATAGATTCTGTACGGACACATTATAAGTAAGACAATTCCTGCAAAAGCTCCTGCAGACATCATATCATAGTGTTCTCCTAATATTTCTGACAGGAAGTAAACACCCAACATCATCACTGCACGAAGTGACGATCCCGATCCACCTGTTAAAATACAATAAAACACTGCACCTGTCATTCCTGTCAGTGAACCAACTACAAAATTTCCACACCACTTGCGAACCAATTTATATACCCTTCTTCCTGCCAACGATATATGAAGTCCTGATACCGCAAGTAAATGAATTAATCCACTTTCCTTAAGTCATCTTTAACCTCATCACTCAGTCCATTTTTATCACCTATTAACATCCCCTTTAAGAAATCACTTACTTCATTTTTGTATTGAATTTCTACTGATGTTTCATGTACTCTCTACATTGCAAGATCTTTTCCTGAAAATATATATTTTGATGTCCTTCAATCTCAATATTTTTCGAATATACATGATAGTAAATTCCTTTACTGAAATAATAATGTCTGCTTGAAAATTGGCCAGGGTTAGCTACATCTTCCCATTCTTCTAATTCTCCTTGAAACCGAAGAATATCTCCTGGAATGATCTTTTCATCCTCGGGTGTATATAAAAGGATCTTCCCCTCCAAATTTTTATTTTTTAAAAGTACTGCTAACTTTCCCTTCTTTGTTTTCGATACTTCTAAAACTCTTCCCATTGTATATTCTGTTGCCTTTTCCTTTACCTGGATCAGATCAAGTTTCATGGAAGTCTTAAAACCTAACGATAATAAAATTCCTGCAAGTATTCCAACTACAACCCATCCATAACGCCTATCACTAAAAATCAAGGACGCCAACAGACAAATACCTGTCAATAGATAAAAAGCCGCTGTCATGGACATAATATTCCATACAACGGCTGTTCCGGATAACACTCCGGCAAATATAAGAACCATCGGTCTTTGTTTCATAAATTATTTCATTGGCAACTTACCAAATACAAAACTATCTCTTCCAAGAGCACCAATTGCTGTACCATCTGTATCAAGCATTGGCTCTCCAGAAATTGAAAATGATACATAATTGATATCTTTTAACTGAGTCAGTGTATATACAATACCAGCACGGCAGATCAAATCTCTATTCTCTGAAATTCGTTTATACCCTGTCGAAAAATCAATCTCAACGATATTTGTATTCACTGATACACCATTGATCATAATTCTCTTTGGAATCACTGAGCGTATCTTATCACTCTTTGGAGTCTGTTGAAGTTTCTTTAATAAATCTTCACTTTCTGCTGCTGATTCCCTTCAAGCTTCACATTTTCTTTCTTCATGATCAATTTCGTAACATCATTATTAGTATAGTAAATTGCTGTTCCTTTTTGATTGCCTTGGTCATTGGTTTCTTTTTTTGACCGGCATCCTGCCACTAAAGTCATCAAAGCCAGACAAAGCAAAAGATCATGCATAATTTTCTTTTCTTCATCTCTTCCTCCTAGCCTTTATACTTTAATGGAATTCTAAGTGTAAATGTTGTTCCTTCACCAACCTTACTGTATAACTTAATCTCTCCATTATGAAGAGAAACAACGCTCTTTGTGATCGCTAATCCAAGTCCTGTGCCTCCAGTATCTCTTGATCTTGCTTTATCCACGCGATAAAAACGATCAAATACCTGATCCTGGCAATCCTCAGGAATTCCAACACCAGAATCTGCAACTTCACATAAAAATACTTATGATCTGCATTCAGTGTCACGCGGATCCACCCATCATCTTTGTTATACTTGATACCATTCTCGATCAGATTCGTAAGCCCTAAAGACAACTTCACTTCATCAATCTCTGCTGTTACTGGACGAAAACTTTCAAAGATCAATTCGATATTACGCTGCAGAGCCAATGGTTTTAAACGCTTCATGATAATCTCCAACAATTCATTGATACTTACTGTTGTGATCTGAAGCTGCGCTGCTTTCTTGTCTAGTTTCACCAGAGATAACAGATCTGAATGATCACGTTCTCACGGTCGATCTCAGCAACGATATCCTGCATGAATTCTCGATATAATTCAGCCGGAACCTGATCTCCCTGCTGAATTAAAGAATCTGCAAGAACTTTCATCGATGTCATTGGTGTCTTTAACTCATGCGATACATTCGATACAAACTCCTGTCTTGAATCTTCCAACGTCTGCATTCTTCCAAGAATCTCATTAAAACGCTGCACAATACTGCGTACTTCTAGAAATCCTGTCTCTTCAATGGATTCATCTTCATGACCAGCCGCAATAAAATCAACATCTCTCTGAATCTTCTTTAAATCTCTCGTCAGCAGATAACTAATGATCATTGCCATTGATAATCCACAGATGATACATGCTACCAGCAGCATATTCCTGCGATTCTCCATCTCCGTAACTGCTCCCATCATATCCTCAGATGGCACAGTCGCCTGCACAGCTCCCAGGATATGATTCTGCTTTCCAGCTTTTGATACGATCGGAACCATCACTTCGATATACTTTCCACTCTCTGATACAATCCTTGTCTTCTTTCCATCCATAACATCCAATATATTATCATTTAAAAAGAATCTAGACTGAAATCTGTATGAGTATCCTTGATGATCTTATAATTATTCTTAATTACGATGATCCGCCCATTCATACTTGCTGCAAGTTCATCAATCTGATTAGAAAGAGAGTTGGAGCCATCATCTAAATGAAAATCGACTCCAACTACCTGATCACCAAGCCAGCTACACTGACTGACCACACTATCCACTTTCTGGTCATATGTTTTCTGACGATATCCATCATTTAACAACTTACTAAATAAAACTGATATTAATGTCGTCAGAAGGAAAACTGACAAGAAAATAAAGAACTGCATACTATGTAAAAAGGCAAATCTGTTCTTCTTAGGACTGAAAATAGTAACCTACCCCCACTTGTATGTACATAGTCCGGTACTCCCGGATTCACTTCGATCTTCTCTCTCAATCTTCGGATATGCACGTCAACCGTTCTTGCATCCCCCGGATAATCATATCCCCATACTGTATTCAACAAATCCTCTCTGCTGTATACTTTGTTTGGATGAAATACCAGTAACTCTAACAAGTCAAATTCTTTCGCCGTTAGATTTACTTCCTTCCCATGAATATGAACTCTGCGGCTTTCGCAATCAATCTTTAATCCTCTGCATTCTACAACCTTGGCTGATTCTTCTTCTTTCACATCGTGATGTGCGCTTCGACGTAAGATCGCTTTGATCCTTGCCTTTACTTCCAGAATATTAAATGGCTTTGTGATATAATCATCTGCCCATATTCAAGGCCAAGGATCTTATCCATATCTTCTCCCTTAGCCGTCACATAATGGATCGGGAATCGCTAGAGTCGCGAATTGCCTGACAAACCTCAAACCCAGTCAGTCCTGGAAGCATTACATCAAGAAGAATAATATCATATTGATTCTCTTTGGCTTTCTCTAATGCTTCTTCTCCATCATAAGCACAATCTACCTGCATCTCATCTTGTTCCAGACTGAATTTGATGCCCTTCACGATTAGTTTTTCATCATCAACAACTAAGACCTTCCTCATTTTTCCACCTCTAAAATTATATTGTTATCTTGTCTTTGATCTTATGATATATCCCCTCTTTAATTCCCTGAATCTTCATAATATCTGAAATATCAGAAAAAGGGCCATGTTCCTCTCGATAAGAGATAATATCAGAAGCCTTCCGCTTCCCCTATCCTGAAAGCGTCATCAACTCCTTGACACCTGCAGTATTGATATTGATCTTTCCAGAGGAAGATTGCACTGCTTTGGAATCAGATCCTTCATTCTTCGCTGTCTGTTTCTTTGACGGAATCGTTATCTGCTGCCCGTCTTTCATCTTCTCTGCCTGATTAATACTCTCCGCTGAAGCCTTCTTAGTTAGTCCACCAGCTGCTTTCACAGCAGAAACAATGCGTTCACCTTTCGAAAAACGATAAACTCCCGGATGTTTTACTTCTCCACATACATAGACATAAATAGTTTCCTTAGAAGAAGACTTCTCAGCCGTTGTCTTTGTCTCCTTCTTTGGTTCTATCGATACTTCCTTCCTGCGGCTGCATCCAATGGACATCATAAAAACCATCAGCAAAATGGTTATCACTTTAACTCTCCTAAACAACATAAACCTCCCGGTCTTATGCAAAGAGTCTGGAACATGTAAATCTAACTTCTATTTTAACGAAAATTATAATACTTACAAGAGATATTTATGATTTCCATTTAAATATTATCAATCCTGTGACAAACAAAACCACTCCTAAAAGCTTTACCCATGCAAAACCTGTTTTTTCCACACCAAACAGACCGAAAACCTCGATCAGATAAGAAACAACACTTTGTGATGCGACGATCAACATTGCTGACTGTGAAGGTCCTAAACTTGCCACACTTTTTATCACTGTAAATGTGATCGCAGCTCCGATCACTCCTCCTAATAAAAGGTATCTGGGGCTGACCTTTAAAAGCATCGTGAAACTTTGGTCCCTCTCGGCGATCAACCAGATCAACAGACATGCGAGAAATCCTGTTGCCTGTACAAATGTACTCGTTGTCCATGTACTGCTTTGTTTAGTTACTTCTGTGTTAAATACACCTTGAATACTCATTAAAGCTCCTGAAATCAATGCAATGATCAATCCAAACATATAAAAACCTCCATAAAACTATCTTTTTACGGATAGTTTTTCCATAGAGGTCTTTTTTATACATTCTATGCGATACAATCTTCTAAAATAGAAATCATCTCATCTACATGTTCTTTTTCAATCACAAGCGGCGGTACAAAACGAATGACATTATTTCCGGCAGAATTATGATCAATCCTTTCTCCAGTGCTTTCTTAACGATATCACCAACTGGATGATCTGCATTAAATTCAAGTCCTTGCATTAAAGCAATTCCGCGATGCCCTGTAATACAATCATGCTTTTCTTTTAACTCTTCTAACTTATCCCATAGATAAGTACCAATTTCTTTTGCATGTTCTGGAACCTGTAACTTCTCAAACTGGTCAAATACTGCATTGATCGCCGCTGCTGCAAATGGATTTCCACCATATGTTGTTCCATGATCACCTGGTACCAAGGCCCCATCAGCCTTTTCGCCTACAACAAATGCCCCAACAGGAACACCACATCCAAGCGCTTTTGCAAGTGTTAAGACATCCGGTTTTACTCCATAAAGATCATGTGCAAACAAAGATCCACAGCGCCCCATTCCACACTGAATCTCATCAAAGATAAGTAAGATATCTTTCTCATCACAGACTTACGAAGTCCCTCTAAGAATTCTTTATCCGCTGGGAAAATTCCACCTTCACCCTGAACAACTTCACATATGATTCCACAAGTTTTATCTGTGATCTTTGATACAACATCTTCTAAGTTATTGAATTCTGCAAATACAGCACGAAATTCTTTTGGAACAAATCCATCCTGATAATGACTGTTACCAGTCACTGATAAAGCTCCTTGACTTCTTCCATGGAATGAATGATTCATTGCGATAAATTCATAATCCTTGGAATCATCTTTATTATATGCATATTTTCTTGCAACTTTTAACGCACCTTCGATTGCTTCTGTTCCACTGTTTGTAAAGAACACTTTTTTTAAGCCCTGAAGCATCGACAATCTTCTTTGCAGCTTCTACTGCTGGAATATTGTAATATAAGTTTGATGTATGGATCAATTTATCAATCTGGTCTTTTAATGCCTGATTGTATGCTTCATTTCCATATCCTAATGCAAATACAGCAATTCCTGCACCAAAATCCAGATATTTCTTCTGGTCAGCATCATATAAATAGACACCTTTCCCTTTTTCTAATACAACTGGAAAACGATTGTATGTCTTTAAGATATACTGTTCTCCCTGATCAATATATTCCTGCTGAGTTTTCATCTTAACATCCTTCCTCATCTTCTTCGTTGAATAATGGTTTATCAAATAATGGTTCTTTTAAGATGGCTGTTCCAATACCTTTTTCTGTGAAGAATTCCAGTAACAGACAGTTTGTTAAACGTCCGTCTAAGATATGGACTCTGGATACTCCACCTTCGATCGCTTCAATACAGTTCTTAAGTTTTGGAAGCATTCCTCCTCCAACAACTCCGTTATCGATAAATTCTTTTGCCTGTTTAAGATCCATCTCAGAGATCAATGTTGATTTATCTTCTGGATCTACGAATACCCCTTCAATATCAGTTAAGAATACCAATTTTTTCTGCGTTCAATGCTTCTGCAACTGCACATGCTGTGTCATCCGCATTAATATTATATGGTTCATAGTTATCTCCTAAACCAATTGGAGAAATAACTGGTACAAAATCATCTTCGATCAATGCTTCAAGAAGTGTTGTATCGACACTCTTAACCTCACCGACATATCCAAGATCTTTTCCAGGCATTTCTTTTTTCTTTACACGGATCATTTCAGCATCTTTTCCAGAAAGACCTACGGCTTTAACCCCAACTTCTGCCATCATGGCCACCAGTTCCTGATTGACTTTAAACAATACCATTTCAGCAACTTCCATTGTCTCTTTATCTGTCACACGAAGTCCATGGTAAAATTCTGGTTCCTTTCCTGACATACGAACCCATTTACTTGATCTCTTTTCCACCACCATGTACGATGATCGGTTTCATACCTACTAGTTTTAATAGTGCAACATCTCTGATCACGCTTTTTTGAAGATTCTTGTCTTTCATAGCGCTTCCACCGTATTTTACAACAACGTAACAGTTATTGAACGACGGATATATGGTAATGCCTCTGTTAATACTTTTGCTTTTTGTTTTGACTGCTCGATCAATTCGTTAATTTCATTTCTCATCTGTTCCATTGATTCTTCCTTTCATAGTTGTCTGCTTTTATGCCTTTTATTTTGTCGTCTATCTATAATAATCTTATTCTTATGATCGGTAATCTGCATTAATTGTTACATAATCGTGTGTCAGATCACATCCCCATGCAGTTGCTTCAAACACTCCATTATGAACATCAATATCTGCTGTCACTGCATCTGCAGATAATACTTTCGTTGCCTCATCTTCAGAATAGTCTGTTGCGATTCCGTCTTTTACGATCTCGATCACACCATCCGCACTTTTTAAACTAATATCAACCTTGACTGGATCAAAATCAACTCCAGCATAGCCAAGTGCACAAAGAATTCTTCCCCAGTTTGCATCTTTTCCGTAAATTGCTGCTTTTGTAAGACTTGATGTTACGACAGATTTGCTTAAGATCTTCGCATTTTCTTTGGAATCTGCACCAGCTACATGAACTTCAAATAAACGTGTACATCCTTCTCCATCCCCTGCGATCTGTTTTGCAAGAGACTGGTTAACATATAATAATCCTTCTCTGAATGCTTCATAGTCTGCATCTTTTTCTGTAATTTTTTTATTTTCTGCCATTCCATTTGCAAATACAAAAACCGTATCATTTGTAGATGTATCTCCATCAACTGATACCATATTGAATGTATCTTCAATGAGTTCCCTCTGCAGTTCTAATAATAAAGCTTTATCGATTGCTGCATCTGTAGTGATAAATCCAAGCATTGTTCCCATGTTTGGTGGATCATTCCAGAACCTTTGCACATACCTGCAATTGTAACTGTCTTTCCATTGATCTCTACTTCTACTGCCGCTTCTTTTGGTTTTGTATCGGTTGTAAGGATAGCCCAGGATGCATCTTCTTCACTTTGTCTGTCTGCTTTTAATTCTGGAACTAACTTCTTGATTCCTTCTTTGATCACATCCATTGGCAGCTGCTGTCCGATAACTCCTGTGGAACCTACGACAACTTCCTCTGGTTTAATATCTAACAATTTCGCTACTTCTTTTGCTTCTGTTACAACATTCTCATATCCTTGTGCACCCGTACATGCATTTGCAATTCCTGTATTAATTACCACTGCTCTGACTGCTTCTTGTTCTTCTACGATCTTCTTTCCCCATAAAACTGGAGCGGCTTTTACAATGTTCTTTGTAAATGTTCCTGCGATCTTTGCTGGCACTTCACTTACGATCATTGCCATGTCTTTGTTTGTCTTCCCTGGTTTCACTCCGGCACGAAGTCCTGCACATTTAAAACCTTTTGGAGCTGTTACTCCGGCATTGATGATCTTCATAATTCTAGTCCTTCCTTACCAAAGCCCTATGGGAACATTGGTACTAATTCTAATCCTTCAGTTTCTTTTAATCCAAACATAAGATTCATGTTCTGTACGGCCTGTCCAGCTGCACCTTTTACAAGGTTGTCCATGGCACCCATCATGATAATACGGTTTGTACGTTTATCGATCTTAAAGTTGACATCCACATAGTTACTTCCCTCTACCCATCTTGTCTCAGGGCAGACATCTTTATCTAACACTCTGACGAATTTTTCATTCTTATAATAAGAGTCGTAGATTGCTTTCACTTCTTCGTAACTTACATCTTTCTTAAGTGTTGCATATGCTGTCACTAAAATTCCACGGTTCATTGGAATTAAGTGTGGTGTGAAGTTTAATAATACTTCTTCTCCAGATGCATAGCTTAACTGATCTTCGATCTCTGGCGTATGTCTGTGAGTTGCAACTCATATGCTTTGATATTTTCATTTACTTCACAATATAAGTTATTGACTTTCGCACCACGTCCAGCTCCGGATGTTCCTGATTTAGCATCGATGATCACACTGTTCATCTCAATGAGTCCTTCTTTCGCCATTGGATAAATGGATAATGTAGAACATGTTGGATAGCATCCTGGGTTAGCAATCAGTCGTGCTTTCTTGATATCTTCACGATTGATCTCGCAAAGTCCATAAACTGCCTCATCAATAAATTCTGGACTCTGATGTTTGATTCCATACCATTCTTCATATCGATTTACATCTTTAATACGGAAGTCCGCACTTAGATCAATGATCTTAACTTTAGATAAGATTTCTTCTGATACTAAAAGAACTACAAAGTCCCTGCGGTGTTGCTGTA
>ENA-OQJH01001345-OQJH01001345.1-human-gut-metagenome-genome-assembly--contig:-NODE-1345-length-10384-cov-1.766306_pt1 | contig 10384 bp, 11 predicted proteins | sample MGYA00242597_ERZ504763 | MGnify/ENA primary metagenome ERZ504763 (study PRJEB26092, sample SAMD00036359) | human gut metagenome | host: Homo sapiens | study: EMG produced TPA metagenomics assembly of... | reverse complement strand
TGAACGAATTGCTTTGTATATTCTTCATAATATATGAAGAATATTTAGTCCTGATAATCCATAAAACCAGTTATAAAAACAAGAAATATATCTTTTTCTTTTGACGATATGAAAGTGAAAATCCTTATTTCTCTATCATATTGTTCGCGGAGTGTTTTGAAGAACCTTTTTCTGTATTCATTGTTTTAGCACTATCATTAATATAAAAACGTAGCGATATGAATATAGAGAAACAATTAGAAACAGCAGTTAAAACCAACCATCTGGTGTTGGTGGTGTTCTATGCCGATTGGTCCCCTCATTATGAGTGGATAGGGCCTGTGCTTCGAACTTACGAAAAGAGAACTGTGGAATTGATTAGAGTGAATGCAGAAGAGAATAGAACAATTGCCGATGCGCATAATGTAGAAACAGTACCGGCTTTCCTTCTATTGCATAAGGGGCATGAACTTTGGAGGCAGGTAGGAGAGCTTACGGTAGAAGAATTAAAAGAGGTATTGGATGATTTTCAATAAGATGAAAGATTGTAATTTCATCTGTCGGTTTATTAAAAAAAGTGCTATCACGTGAGTTAAACTTACTGAATAATTAGACACTTTTCTTATATATAACATAATTATTATCCTTCTGATACTTCATCATCAACAATATCATTCAAATCAAAAAAACAACAAACGAGTAGAAGAATTTTCATCTTCAGGTGTCAGCGGGACAAAACCATTCTTTATATAAAATGGAACAGCTTCGGAATAGGCATCTACGGTAAGAAAGCGGCACCCTGTTTTATTATTTATAACAAAATAGCTCTGAATAAAAGCTAAAAGGAATGAGCCCATGCCTGTACCCTTCACTAAACGATCTACTCCTAAACGATAAATCTTCGCTGCCGGATAACTTCTTAATCGTTTTTCATTTTCAAGCGGCGCACTATATATGTCTCTTGAAATATTTCTTCTGTTAAATCATACTTATCAATCTTTGAAAACGTTCATTACGGCTTTGTAACGTTTCAATCTGATTGCTTTTTGTTCCGGTGTCTCTCTACGTTTTTCTTTCATTCGCGCTTCAAATTTCCGGGCATCCTCCCCAAACAAAATTGGGGTTTCTTTTATTGGCTTTGCCACTTTGCTTTCTCCTTTCATTGTTAATTCAACATACAAAGGTAGCACTATTTCTTTGTTATGGCAAGCCCAAAGAGTCTTTTCTTCAAGCTTGCTGTTCAATTTGCTTTTAAAAAAGTGTCCTTTCAGGATTAGAACTTCTTTAATTCTTCTTGTAAGATGACCGGTTCGTTAGTGGTGATGAAATCTACCTTTTGCTCGATCAGCCATTTCATATCTTCTACTTCGTCTACTGTCCATACGTTGACTGTCAAGCCGAGGTCGTGCGCTTCTTTGATCCATTCGGGGTGTTTCTTGATCACTCCCATGTGATAGTCCAGACCGGCAGCACCAAGTTCTTTCAGCTCTTTGGGAGACAATTCTCCGTTAAGGTAATATACCGGAGTACCGGCAGGAGCCAGACGGATAAACTCTTTCATGGCATGTAGAGAGAACGTGATATATTCCATACGGTTTTCCAGTCCCATTTTCTTCACCATGGCAACAATTCCTTGCACCGCTTTAGTCTCACGTTTCTTGTTGCTATGTGCTTTCAGTTCGAGAATCAATTGGGTTTTACAGTTTTTTCCGGTTTCCAGATACTGTTCCAGGCTGGGTAAGTTTTCTCCGTTGGATAATTTAAGTCCGGTCAGCGCATCACCTTTGGAATATTCCATCGGCCTCATCTTATATACAGGATCATGGTTAACCACTAACTTGTTATCCTTCGCGATCCATACGTCAAATTCTGAACCGTAACAACCGATGGAATCTGCTTTTAGAAGTGATGAAATACTGTTCTGCGATGATCCCGGAGTTTTCCAGAAACCGCGGTGAGCTATCACTTTTGTCTGTGCCTGCATACAGCAAGCAGCCATTAGAAGGGCAGAAGCATCATCATTTTTTTTAAATTCATTTGTTTGATCTTTTAAAAGTTTGATAGATTTAATTGGGTTTGGCCTCAAAATTATAAAAAAGATAACGCAAATCAGCCGATAATATGCTAATCTGCGTTAATCCTTGGGATTTTAGAATAGAAATGCTACAAAAGAATAACAGAATTTGCTGTTTCCGTTATTTTTTATCAGTTAAGTATAGGCCTCTTCATGTATTCCTTTCACTGCACGTCCGCTAGGCTCGTTCAGATTTCTGAAAGCGATATCCCATGCCAGAGCTTCTGCTGTGGAGCAAGCTACGCTAGGAACACTGGGGACGGTGCGTGCTGCACTTTCACTGGGGAAATGCTCTTCGAAAATGCTACGATAGTAGTACTCTTCTTTGTTTTGTGGCGTATTGATCGGGAAACGTTCGGCAGCATGTTCCATTTGCTCATCGCTCACGGCAGCTGCTGTGATCTCTCTCAATGTGTCAATCCATGAATATCCTACACCGTCACTGAACTGCTCTTTCTGTCTCCAAGCCACACTTTCCGGTAACATATCGGCAAAGGCTTCGCGAACAATTCGTTTCTCGATGTTTTTTCCGGGGCACATTTTAGCTTTCGGGTTCAGGTTCATTGCCACGTCGAGAAATTCTTTATCAAGGAAAGGTACGCGTCCTTCTACTCCCCATGCTGATAAACTTTTATTGGCACGGAGGCAATCGTACATGTGCAACTTTGAAGTTTACGTACTGTTTCTTCGTGAAATGCCTGTGGAGTAGGGGCCTTGTGGAAATACAGATACCCCCCGAAAACTTCATCGGCACCTTCACCGCTCAACACCATTTTGATTCCCATTGATTTAATGACACGCGCCAATAAATACATGGGAGTGGAAGCGCGTACGGTAGTTACATCATACGTCTCGATGAAATAAATAACATCACGCAGGCGTCCAGCCCCTCCTGAACGGTGTAGTTGATCTCATGATGAACGGTACCGATATATTCGGCTACTTCACGCGCTTTAATCAAATCGGGGGCACCCTTTAGACCGATGGCGAAAGAGTGGAGTTGAGGCCACCACGCATCGCTTGCACCGTCTGTTTCTATACGTTTTGCCGCATATTTTTTGGCAATAGCAGAGATAACAGAACTATCCAACCCGCCCGAAAGCAACACTCCATACGGTACGTCACTCATTAACTGGCGGTGCACAGCCTCTTCCAATGCCACTTTCACATCCTCGGTTTGTGCATCATTCTCTTTGACGGTTTCATATTCTGTCCAGCCGCGCGAATACCAACGTTTCATTTTTCCCTCTTTGCTATAGAAATAATGTCCGGGGAGGAATACTTCATATTCGTCACAAAATCCTTCGAGAGCTTTCAATTCGCTGCCGAAGTAGATTTTTCCCTCTTTATCTTTTCCTATATATAAAGGAATAACCCCTATCGGATCGCGGGCAATTAGAAATTCATCCTTTTCCTCATCATAAAGCACGAAAGCGAAGATACCGCTGATATCTTCCAAAAAATGGATGCCTTTATCTTTGTAAAGGGCAAGAATTACCTCACAGTCACTTCCAGTCTGAAAGTTATATTTTCCCGCATATTTAGCGCGAATATCACGGTGATTGTAAATCTCACCGTTGACGGCGAGCACCTGTTTACGATCGGGAGAGTATAACGGTTGTCCGCCACTCTGCGGGTCGACAATAGAAAGGCGTTCGTGTGCCAGGATGGCACTTCCGCCTACATAGATTCCGCTCCAGTCCGGTCCGCGATGACGGATCTTCTGGGCCATTTTCAGTGCTTTATCTCTTAGTTCTTTCGTTTGAACTTTGATGTTGAGTATACCTGCTATTCCACACATAACTTTAATTTTTAGAGGGGGTAATGTAATCTGTTGATTGTTTATTCGCTATTTCTAAGAAGCTGATTAGCTATTCTTAATTCGTTCCATAATTGTTATCGTTTAGTTCCACAACTGTTTCCCTTTAGTTCCATATCTGTTATCCTTTAGTTCCACAGATATGGAACGAACCGGTAATAGCAATCGAGCTTCTTGTTGTACACTGTTGCAAAACTTATTGTATTAGATAAGCATCTATTTCCGCAGCAGCCTTTCGTCCTCCCGCCATGGCACGTACCACCAGGCTGGCGCCAGTCTCGGCATCACCGGCTAGGAATACATTCTTTGCAAATTTCGGTTGCTCCGGTTTCAGGAATCCCATCGCCAATAATACCATATCAGCTTCGATGACTTCCTTCTTCCTGTTGGTTTCATCGTGGGACGTCCGCCATCTGCTGCCGGAATCCATTCCACTTCTTCCACTTCTACACCTGTCACTTTTCCATTCTTTCCGAGGAACTGATTGGAAGCCAGGCACCAGCGGCGTGTACAACCTTCTTCATGGCTGGAAGTCGTTTTGAAGACTGCCGGCCATTGTGGCCAAGGAGTAGCCGGATTGTAGCCGACAGGAGGTTTCGGCATGATTTCGATTTGAGTGACACTGACGCTCCCTGTCTCACACTGGTTCCGATGCAGTCGGAACCGGTATCTCCGCCACCTATCACAAGTACTTTTTTGCCTTTGGCATTCACCAATTTGTCTTTCGGGAAAGTCTGTCCTGCCAGAATCCTGTTCTGCTGTGCCAGCATTTCAAGTGCGAAATGGATGCCTTTCAGTTCACGTCCCGGAATACTCAAATCACGTGCAGTCGGCGTTCCGGTACAGATGCAGTAAGCGTCGAATCCTTCCGGCAAATGATTGATGTCTATTTCTACTCCCATTTCAAACTGTATTCCTTCTGCAGCCAATATCTTCATCCGTCGGTCAATTACATTCTTATCCAGTTTGAAATTAGGAATACCGAACCGTAATAACCCTCCAGGCGCTTCATCCTTATCGAATAAAGTAACGCTATATCCTTTTAAATTCAGCTGATTAGCCACTACCAATCCGGCAGGACCCGCACCAATCACCGCCACTTTCTTTCCGTTTCTTCTCGGTGTTTTTACCTGTATATATCCTTCACGAAAAGCCGCTTCCACGATAGCTGCTTCATTCTCGCGAATAGTCACCGGCTGATCGCAGGAAAGTTTCAACACACACGATTTCTCGCAAAGGGCAGGACAAATACGTCCTGTAAATTCCGGAAAATCGCAAGTAGACGACAATACTTCGTATGCCTCCTTCCATTTTCCCCTGTATAATGCATCCTGCCATTCCGGTTGTTTATTTCCTATCGGGCATGCCCAATGACAGAAAGGTACGCCGCAATCCATACAGCGTGACGCCTGCAATTTACGGCTGTTTGTATTCAAAGTCTGTTCTACCTGACTATAGTCAGCGATTCGCTCGTTTACAGGGCGGTATCCCGCCTCTTGTCGAGGTATATTTAGAAATGCTTTAGGATCTCCCATCTTGTTATTTACTATTTGACGATTTACTATTTACTATTTTTAGACTATCTTGTCATTTGCTATTTGACTATTTACAGACTATACATTCAAATAGTAATTGTAAATAGTCAATTTGTAAATCTAATAGTCTCTTTGCATGTCTGCAATTTTTTGTTGTAATTTTCTCATCTGTTCCTCCTGCAATACTTTTTTGTATTCGATGGGTACTACTTGGATGAACTGTTCTGCATAATGATTCCAGTTGTCAAGCATGGTACGGGCTAGTTTTGAGCCTGTGTACAGATAATGTTGGCGGATTAGTTCGTGTAGCTCCTTCCGGTAGCTGGCTTCTTCGATGAGTGACAGTTCCACCATTTCCATGTTGCAGAAATAATCGAAGTTGCATCCTTGTTCCATACATAAGCCACACCGCCACTCATACCGGCTGCAAAGTTACGTCCGGTTTGTCCGAGGACTACCACACGACCTCCTGTCATGTATTCGCAACAATGGTCGCCCACACCTTCCACTACGGCAACTGCACCGGAGTTACGAACTGCGAAACGTTCTCCTACACGACCGTTGATATATACTTCACCGCTTGTTGCTCCATAAAGCAAGGTATTACCAGCAATTGTATTCTTTTCGGCTTCGAAGTTGCTGCGGATAGGGGGCAATACGGAGATGCGTCCGCCGCTCAATCCTTTACCCAGATAATCGTTCGCTTCACCTTCCAGTTTAAAATTAACTCCCGGTACGAGAAAAGCCCCGAAAGACTGACCTGCCGAGCCTTTGAACTTCACATTCAGCGTATGTTCCGGCAATCCTTTGGCACCGTATTTCTTGGCAATCACTCCGGAGAGCATGGCACCTATTGCACGGTCTGTATTGGCAATCGTATATTCTAAAGAAATCTCTTTCTCATGTTCAATAGCTTCCTGTGCCGCATCAATGAGGGTTACATCCTTTACAGTAGAAACACCATGATCCTGATCGATGACATGGCGAATAGCCGCGTTGTTATCAATGCGTGCCAGCAATTTGGTGAAGTCGATTAACGCATGTTTCGGATTCGGGTCGTTGGCAACGGATTTGCGTTCGATCAAGTCTGTGCGCCCGATAATATCATCCATTCTGGTGAATCCCATTTCGGCCAAATGCTCGCGGACCTCCTGTGCCAGGAATGTGAAGAAATTTACCAAATATTCACTACGCCCATGAAAGCGTTTACGTAATTCCTCATTCTGTGTGGCAACTCCCACCGGACAAGTATTCTGATGGCATTTGCGCATCATTACACACCCTAATACAATCAATGCCGAGGTGGCGAAGCCATATTCTTCGGCACCCATTAGCGCCATTAAGATGATGTCACGTCCGGTTTTCAGTTGTCCGTCGGCTTGCAGAACTACTTGCCCACGAAGTCCGTTCAAAACCAATGTTTGTTGTGTCTCGCTCAATCCCAATTCCGGTGAGATGCCCGCATAACGGATAGAAGAAGCCGGAGAAGCACCTGTTCCCCCTTCAGCACCGGAGATGACAATCAGGTCCGCCTTTGCTTTTGCCACCCCGGCGGCAATCGTACCGACACCGCTTTCTGCTACTAGTTTCACACTGATTTTGGCCTGTGGATTTACATTTTTCAGATCGAAGATTAATTGTGCCAAATCCTCAATCGAATAAATATCATGATGAGGTGGGGGAGAAATCAGTGAAATTCCCGGAATGGAATGGCGTGTTTTGCAATCACATCATTCACTTTAAATCCCGGAAGTTGTCCGCCTTCACCCGGCTTTGCCCCTGTGCTATCTTAATCTGAATCTCGTCCGCATTAACCAGATATTCTGCCGTTACACCGAAACGTCCGGAAGCTACCTGCTTGATTGCACTTCGTAAGGAACTGCCATCAGGCAGCGGTTGGAAACGGGCAGCGTCCTCGCCACCTTCACCGGTATTGCTGCGTCCGTGAATTTTATTCATGGCAATAGCCATTGCCTCATGAGCCTCTTTGCTGATAGAACCAAAAGACATGGCCCCCGTGACGAAACGATGCAGAATGTTTTCCACCGGTTCTACCTGATCGATCGAAATCGGGTTACGACGGAATCCCAGAAAGTCACGAAGGAAAATAGGCTTTTCTTTTTCGTCTACCAAATGAGTATATTCTTTAAACTTCTTATAACTCCCCATCCGTGTAGCCAATTGCAGCGTACTGATTGTTTCCGGATTCCATGCATGCTCTTCTCCGTCTTTACGGAAAGCATACAAACCGGTAAGAAGTTGAGAATGGAGAGTTGAGAGTTGAGGGTTGCCATGCGGAGCCTCACTCTCCACTCTCAACTCTCCACTCTCAACTTCTCCCACTCCTTCCTTGTGGAAAGCAATGGCATCTCTGGCTATTTCTTCCAAGCGAATACCTCCGATGGGCGAACCGAGTCCACCAAAATAGGCCTTACTCAATTCTTCGCTCAAACCGACAGCTTCGAAGATCTTTGCACCACGATAAGAGCGGATGGTAGAGATCCCCATTTTACTCATGATTTAAACAAGCCTTTGCAGATGGATTTGATATAATTCTTTTCAGCAGTGGCATAATCCAACTGAATATCCCTGTCTTTAACCAAGCGGTCGAGAACGGCGAATGCCATGTAAGGATTCAGGGCACTTGCTCCGAAACCCAGTAATAACGCAGCGTGCATCACCTCACGTATTTCACCGCTTTCTACAATCAATGCTGTTTGTACACGTTTACCAACTGAAATCAGGTGGTGATGAACGGCGCTTACCGCCAGCAATGAAGGAATAGCGGCATGGGTAATATCCACGTCACGGTCGGTCAGGACAATGTAGTTTACGCCTTCCGTCACAGATTCTTCCGCCATTTTACAGAGGCTGTTCAGTGCCTCCTGCAATCCGGCTTTCCCTTTCGCTGCTTCAAATAACATGGGCAGTTTGACTGTTTTGAAACCTTTATAGCGGATATTACAAAGAATATCCAGTTGTGTGTTGCTCAAAATCGGATGATTGAGGCGGACCATTTTGCAATGACTCTCACTGGGTGTCAGGATATTCATGCCGACTGCCCCGATGTATTCTGTCAATGACATTACCAGTTCTTCGCGGAGCGGTCGATGGGAGGATTGGTCACTTGTGCAAATTGCTGCCGGAAATAGTTGTAAAGCAATTGCGGCTTATCCGAAGTACAGCTAACGGAAGTATCATTACCCATTGATGGATCGGTTCTGCTCCGGTGCTTGCCATCGGCATAATCAGTTTTTCGATATCCTCTTTGGAGTAGCCGAAAGTGCGAAGCATACAGTCGTAGTTTTCTACATGATGAGGTACTTTGCGTCCGCTCTTCAGTTCATCCAGTTCGATTCGGTTTGTAGACAACCAGGTGCGGTAAGGTTTGGCTTCAGCCAACTGTTTTTTCAGTTCGCCATCATAATAAATTTCACCTTTTTCTGTATCTACCAGCAAAATCTTACCGGGCTGTAAGCGGCCTTTTTCTTTGATGTCTCCCGGTTCGAAATCCATCACACCGACTTCCGAAGCCACTACCATCATATCGTTTTTAGTAATCAGATAACGGGCAGGGCGCAGACCGTTGCGGTCGAGCATACCTCCGGCAAATCGTCCGTCACTGAAGAGAAGTGCAGCCGGTCCGTCCCACGGTTCCATCAGGATAGAGTGATATTCGTAGAATGATTTCAGATCCTCGCTGATGGGATTCTTTTCGTTGAAAGATTCCGGCACGAGCATAGCCATAGCGTGTGGCAGGCTCAACCCCGACATCACCAGGAACTCCAGTACATTGTCCAGGGAAGCACTGTCGCTCATGCCCGGTTGTATAATCGGGCGAAGTTCTTTTATGTCACCCAAGGTAGGAGTGGAGAGTACGCTTTCGCGGGCTTCCATCCATCCGCGGTTACCACGGATCGTGTTGATTTCACCGTTGTGTGCCAGAAGGCGGAATGGTTGTGCCAATCCCCATGTAGGGAATGTGTTGGTACTGAAACGGGAGTGCACCAGTGCCAGTCCGCTGGTAAAATAGCTATTCGTCAGGTCCGGATAGTAGTTGCGCAGTTGCAACGACGAAAGCATACCTTTATATATAATGTTTTTTGTAGAAAGCGAAACAACATAAAAATCGTCCTTTGTCGGAATGGATGACAGTCTGACCTTATTCTCGATTCTTTTCCGGATCAGATATAACTTCCGGTCGGCCGTTTCCGTTTCTGTAAATCCGGTGATAAACACCTGCTTGATGTCAGGTTCGTTTGCCAAAGCAGATTCTCCTAGAATTTCAGGCAGGTGGGCACATTGCGCAGATGCATCAATGTGAGTCCTTCTTTTTCAATTTCTTCAATAATGATACTTAAAATGGCTGCCTGGTCTTTCTCATTTTTCGGCAAAAATAGCAATCCTGTGCCGTACCGTCCTTTTTCGGGTACAGGAATACCTTGCAATAAAATAAACTCATGCGGAATTTGCAGCATGATACCTGCACCGTCGCCAGTTTTGTTATCCGCACCTTCGGCGCCGCGGTGGCGCATGTTCTCTAATACCTTTAAAGCCGACTCAACAATGTCGTGTGACTTTTCTCCATGAATGTTTACCAGCATACCAACACCGCAGGCATCGTGTTCGTATGCCGCATTGTACAAGCCCATCTGTTTGGGCTGTCGTTGGTAAGGGGATCCTTCTGTTACGTTGTTAAAAAGTTCTTGTTTCTTCATTCTTACTAGCTTTATTGTATGATAATACCTAATTGAAGTGTCAATTTGTTCGGCAAAGTTAGTGATTTAATTTCAAAATGATAGTAAAATATAAGTTTTCTGTAACGCGAATTAAAAGAAGAGCCTGTCTTCTTCTAATTTGTAATTAAAAGAAGGAGATTTACTTTTAATTTGTTAGCTCTTTTGGGTGAATGGTGAGCTAATTGTAATTTGTTTCTTTTTGAGCTAAAAATAATATATTATTTAACTTTTTGATGTG
>ENA-OQJH01001343-OQJH01001343.1-human-gut-metagenome-genome-assembly--contig:-NODE-1343-length-10396-cov-1.566852_pt1 | contig 10396 bp, 13 predicted proteins | sample MGYA00242597_ERZ504763 | MGnify/ENA primary metagenome ERZ504763 (study PRJEB26092, sample SAMD00036359) | human gut metagenome | host: Homo sapiens | study: EMG produced TPA metagenomics assembly of... | reverse complement strand
GGAGATGCAAAGTGGATCTAATGATAATTGTGCATTAGGAACGAAGTTACTGTATATAGCAGTAGTAATCCTGGACCTTTAGGAAAACCAAAGGGATCAAGGTATCTACAGCAAGAAGACAGTATTGGGATCCAACAGATCCAAGCAAGAAGAACCCATACCGTAAACAGAAAGCTACATTGACAGTAGCTAAGAAGAAAGCTAAAACAGCAGAATATGGAACTTCTTATAACGTAAAATCAGGAGTTACAGCCAAAGACAAGATCACAAAGAAGAGCTTAACAAAGAACATTACATATACAACAACAAAATATGTAAAAGGTAAATACAGAAAAGCAAAATTTTCAACAAAATCTTTAGGAACATATCGTATTAAGTATACAGTGAAATCTTCTTTAGGAGTTAAAACAACAAAGACGATCGTTGTAAGAGTTGTTGATACATTAGCACCAGTGATCACAGCAAAGAACCGTACAGTGAAAGTTAATACAGCAAATGCGGTAACAGGTGTAACAGCGAAGATGAGAAGTGGAGCTAACAGAACAAGTGCAATGACAGTGAAGATCAAAGCACCTGGAGCATCTGCTTACACAACTTATACATATGCAAAAGCCAAAGCATATAAGTTTAGTAAACCTGGACAATATGCGGTACAGTACAGTGTGAAGAATACAAACAAACCATATAGAGCAGCAACAAAGAAGATTACGATCACGGTAACAGGAAATGTAAATGCCCAGATCAATACATCTGCTGAAACTGTAACAGTACCAGCAGCAAGTACAGATCAGACAGTGATCAATGCAGTTCGTGCAGTTGTAACGATCAATGATAATGGAACGGTTGTGGCAGGAACGAATACAACAGTTACAGTTGTTCTAGTCAAAGATCAGGCAGGAACAGTCACAGCAGCGAATGTTTCTTACAAAGGTAAGAATGGAGTGACAGTGACAAAACAGATCAAAGTTCAGTTTGAACAGGCAACAACAGGAACGACAGAACAGCAAACAACATCAACAGAGTCAACAGCACAGCCACAGCAGTAAGGAATCTTAAAAAGAAGGATGTATTTTAACGATACATTCTTCTTTTTCGAAGTTTTTTGACGGGAGAGTTGACACGGCATTTCAGTATGATAAAATAAATAAGATTAAAGAATTTATCAGCTGTTTTCACAAAGCATAGAAAGAAGACGGCCAGAGATAGATACGGCTAGGAGGAATAAAATATGGCAACACCTTATAACCATAAGGCAATCGAACAAAAGTGGAGAAAACACTGGCAGGAACATCCTGTCAATGTAAATGACGGTAAGAAACCTAAATATTACTGTTTAGATATGTTTCCATATCCATCAGGAAGTGGCCTTCATGTAGGACATTGGAGAGGATATGTGATCAGTGATGTATGGAGCCGTTACAAATTATTAAATGGATACTATGTCATTCATCCAATGGGATGGGATGCATTTGGACTTCCAGCAGAAAACTATGCGATCAAGATGGGAACACATCCTCGTATTTCTACAGAAGCCAATATTAAGAATATCAAACGCCAGATCAATGAGATTTCCGCAATCTATGACTGGGATATGGAAGTTAACACAACAGACCCAGAATTCTACAAATGGACACAGTGGATCTTCGTAAAGATGTTCAAGAAAGGCCTTGCATACGAGAAACAGATGCCGATCAACTGGTGTCCATCATGTAAGACAGGACTTGCGAACGAAGAAGTAGTAAATGGTAAGTGTGAACGCTGCGGTGCAGACGTAACCAAGAAGAACTTAAGACAGTGGATGTTAAAGATCACAGCATATGCAGATCGTTTGTTAGCTGATCTTGACAAACTTGACTGGCCAGAGAAAGTTAAGAAGATGCAGGCAGAGTGGATCGGTAAGAGCCACGGTGCAGAAGTTAACTTCAAAGTTGATGGAAGAGATGATGAGATCACAGTTTATACAACTCGTCCAGATACATTACACGGAGCAACATTTATGGTATTAGCTCCAGAACATGAATTAGCGAAAGATCTTGCAACAGATGAGACAAGAGAAGCAGTAGAAGAATATATCTATCAGGCATCCCTAAATCATCTGTAGACCGTATGCAGGATAAAGAAAAGACAGGTGTATTTACAGGAAGCTATGCGATCAACCCGATCAATGGAGCAAAAGTACCAATCTGGTTATCTGATTATGTACTTGCAGATTACGGTACAGGAGCGATCATGTGTGTACCAGCGCATGATGACCGTGACTTTGAATTTGCTAAGAAGTTTGACATTCCGATCATTCAGGTTATCGCTAAAGATGGTAAAGAGATTGAGAACATGGAAGAAGCTTACACAGAAGCATCTGGTATCATGATCAATTCCGGAGACTGGAATGGAAAAGAATCTTCTGAATTAAAAGAAGAAGCACCAAAGATCATCGAAGAGATGGGAATCGGTAAGAAGACAACAAACTATAAGTTACGTGACTGGGTATTCAGTCGTCAGCGTTACTGGGGTGAACCAATTCCTATCGTTCATTGCCCAGACTGTGGAGCAGTTCCAGTACCAGAAGAAGAATTACCATTGACATTACCAGAAGTTGAGAAATACGAACCAACAGGAACAGGAGAATCTCCATTAGCAGACATCGAAGACTGGGTAAACTGTAAGTGTCCTGTATGTGGTAAGGATGCGAAACGTGAGACAAACACAATGCCTCAGTGGCAGGATCATCATGGTATTTCTTAAGATACATCGATAACAAGAATAATGAAGAATTAGTATCTAGAGAGAAAGCAGACAAATACTTACCAGTAGATATGTATATCGGTGGAGTAGAACATGCTGTATTGCATCTGTTATATTCAAGATTCTACACAAAATTCTTATGTGACATCGGAGTGATCGACTTTGATGAACCATTCCACAAACTGTTCAACCAGGGAATGATCACAGGTAAGAACGGTATCAAGATGAGTAAGTCCAAAGGAAATGTCGTATCCCCAGATGATCTTGTAAGAGATTATGGATGTGACTCCTTAAGAATGTACGAACTGTTCGTTGGACCACCAGAATTAGATGCTGAATGGGATGAAAGCGGTATCGATGGAGTGCATAGATTCTTAACAAGATTCTACAAACTTATCATGGATCAGAAAGACAAAGGTGTAGAAGCTGATAAAGAATTATTAAAAGTACGTCATAAACTGATCTACGATATCACAACACGTTTAAATAACTTCAGCTTGAATACAGTTGTGAGTGGATTTATGGAATATACCAATACATTAACAGCAATGGCTAAGAAATCTGGAGTTGACAAAGAAACTTTAGAGACAGCAATTGTATTACTCGCACCATTTGCACCACATATTGCAGAAGAATTATGGGAAGCAATGGGACATGAGGACAGCGTATTTGCTCAGACATGGCCAACATATGATGAAGAAGCTATGAAAGAGGATGAAGTAGAGATCGTTGTTCAGATCAATGGTAAAGTAAAAGGAAAACTTGTCGTCGGTGCAGAAGAAGACAAAGATTCTGTCTTGCGAAAGCTAAGGAAGTTCTTGGAGATAAATTAAACGGTAATATCGTGAAAGAAATTTATGTACCAGGAAGAATTGTAAATATCGTTCAGAAATAGAATAATAAAATGGCGCAGATAACGATAACAGTGTCTGCGTCGTTTTTTCTCAAGATCAGTAAGGATATATGAAGATCAGAAAGGCTAAAACATGTATACATTTGACAGCAGAATCCGATACAGTGAAATAGACAGAAGTGGCAGATTATCGATTCCGGCAGTGGTTGATTATTTCCAGGACTGCAGTGCATTTCAGTCTGAAGAACTTGGTGTTGGAGTAGAATATCTTGCCAATAAAAAACGTGCATGGATCCTGAATTCATGGCAGATTGTTTTGGAAAGAAGACCAGAGGAATGTGAAAAGATCACAGTTGGAACATGGGGATCTGGATTTGACAAGTTTCATGCAACGAGAAATTTTATCATGAAGACAACACAGGGGGAACGATTAGCTTATGCCAATTCTATCTGGGTATATATAAACACAGAAACAGGAATGCCAGTCAGACCAACCAAAGAAGAAATTGATGTCTACAAATTAGAAGCCCCATTAGAGATGGAATATGAACCAAGAAAGATCAAACTTTCCAGAGAATGGGGAGAAAAAGAACCAGTGAAAGTACAAAGAAGCTGGATCGACAGCAATGATCATGTCAATAATAGCTGGTATGTCAAAACAGCATTTGAACAGCTGCCACAAGATTTGGAGATCAGACAGCTGAGGGTCGAATATAAAAACAGGCGTATGAAGGAGACATTCTATATCCAAGATATGCAAGGGAAGAACAAAGGACACTGGTAGCATTGTGTGATGAAAAACAAAAACCATATGCAGTGATTGAATGTAGATAGATATTAGATGGAAGGAAAAGCAGATGAAACAGACGAAGATCGTAATTTTAGGAGCGGGACATGTCGGAACACACTGTGCATTGTCATTGATGTTTCGTAGCCTTGCAAATGAAATTGTTTTAATCGACACAGATGAAGAAAAAGCAAAAAGCCAGGCATTAGATCTTGATGATATGGGAGCGTGTCTTCCTGCGAAAGTTGTGATTCGTTCAGGCAGTTATGAAGATCTTGACGATGCGGATATTCTTGTCAATGCGATCGGACGAAGCCGCAAGGAGGGAGAGACAAGACTTGACATGTTCGGAGATTCCATGGAACGATTAAAAGATATCATTCCAAAGATTCAAGATACAAAGTTTCGAGGAATTCTGATCAGTATTACAAATCCTGCGGATGTAGTAGGAGAATGTTTGAGGAAAGCGTTAGGTATCGAGAGATTCCGTTGCTTTAGCACAGGAACGAGTCTTGACAGCTTAAGGATCAAGAGAATTTTAGAAGAGAAAACAGGATATCACAGAAATTCCATAGAGGCATTCTGCATGGGTGAACATGGGGATTCTCAGATTGTTCCATTATCCCGTGTGTCTGTCGGAGGGAAACCATTTGCAAAACTTCAAAAGGAGTATCCTGATACGTTAGGCAAGATTACGATCGAAGATCTACAGGACGAGGTTCGACAGGCGGGCATGACAGTGATCATCGGTAAGAAAAGTACAGAATTTGGAATTGGGATCGCGTTAAGTGAGATCGTCAAATCAATCGTATACGATGAGAAAAGGATCTGGCCGCTTTCTGTCCATCTGGATGGGGAGTATGGACAGAAAGACGTGGCAGCAGGAGTTCCGGCCGTGATCGGAGCAGACGGAATAGAAGAAATTGTAGAAATGGATCTTACAGAAGAGGAGAAAAGCCAATTTGCGCATTCCTGTGATGTGATCCGCGGTTATTTAAAGAAAGCAAAAGAAATGCTTCTTAAACCTAAATTACATGATCAGTGGACGGATCATATCGATCCGCTGCTGTTCTTCTGGAGACATGGATTCTTTCAGACCATCGATGATCATGGAAATTTCTTCGTTTGTAAAAGAAAGACCTTGTTCTGAAAGACGCTTGAAGCCGCCATAAGGTCTGGGAGAATTAATTCAAGAGGTTTTCCATGGCAGCTGGAGATCACAAATTTTATGATTTCCAGCTTTTTGGGTCAAGAGAAGATAAATGATCGAATGAAATAGGATCGTCAGACATAAAAAACTCCTTTATTTTTTAAGAATCTGGTTTAACTGGTTCATAAAGTCAGAATTTGGTTTTGCTGTATTAGTACAAGGACTGTCTTTTGCCATCATCATAGGCATTAGTTTTGAAAATAGATCATTGTTTTGGCTGTCAGAAGATGAATGGTTAGTCGTATCGACAAAAACGCTGATAATTTTGATAGACTTCAAACATTTGCATCATCTGAAGAATTTGTTCGATCTGCATAGCGGTTTCCTTCGGGGCGCGAAGTTTCAGAGCATTTAGTAATAATTCCATAGAAGCAGGATCTTGATCAAACCACAGGCAGAAAGAGTCTGTTCGTTGTCAAATTCAGAAGAGATTTGGAAAGTTCGGTTAATTTGATATAAATGGCAGCAACCTTTTTTAAGTTTGGTGGGAGATATGGAAGGGCATCTTCTAACATATTAGAAGAGTCATTACGGAAAAAATTTTCCCAGGAAGTTTGATTTTGTTCCATGATTGTCACAACCTTCAGATTTTTTCTCATATCCTATAGTATTAGGAGGTGAAAAAATTATGAATGAAATTTTGGTAGAAGAAGAAAATACAGTTTATGAACTGGATCCTGAGTGCTTAAGGCACAAAGAAGAACAAAGACAACTGGAAGAAAAGAGGAACAGGAAAAACAAAGAGAATGATAACTATCGGATGCAGAAGAGACCAGAAAAAAGGAATCAGAACAATATGTGGATCATCTGTTTGCTGTTACTGGTGATCTGCCAATAAAAAGAGGATGCCGGATCAAAAGGCATCCTCTTTTATCAGAAATCATTAAATTCAGCATCCACATCCGCAGCCATTGTTGTTGCCACATCCAAAGCTGCCGTTACCACAGCAGCAGAGGATTAAGATGATCCAGATCAGGCTGTCACATCCGTTTCCGCATCCGCAACCATCATTATTTCCGCCTCCACAGCAGCAAAGTAAGATTAAAAGAAGCAGACAGCTGTTATTTCCTCCAAAGCAAGATGAACCACAAGATCCTCCACAGCCAGTTGCAGCTAAATCACTCATGTTAAAACCTCCAAAAGATTTATTTACAGTTTATAGTATTCTGGGAATTATAAAGTGTGAGAAAATTCGCCAGTATACCTTTTTTAATATTTGTGGTATAATCTGCAATGAATGCAGGAGACAGGAGAAAAGAAGGAATCAGATGAAGAGAATAGATTTTGAGAGAATTTTTGATAATATCAGAAGAGATCAGACAATGGTCCATTGTATTACAAACTATGTAACGATCAATGATGTTGCGAATATGATCCTTGCGATCGGGGCTTCACCGATTATGGCAGATGACTGGATGGAAGTTAGAGAGATCACAGCAATGTGTGACAGTCTCGTGATCAATATGGGAACTTTAAAACAAAATACAGTGAGATCCATGCTTCTTGCGGGAAAAGAAGCGAATCAACGGGGTCATCTGGTCGTGTTTGATCCTGTGGGAGTCGGTGCTTCCAGATTCAGAAAAGAAACAGCGGCGAAATTGCTTAAGCAGATCCACTTTAATGTGATCCGTGGAAATATATCAGAGATCAAAACCTTATATGAAGGTAGTGATGATGGTTATGGTGTTGATGCGAAGAAAGATGATGCTGTGACAGAAGACAATTTGGAATATGTGATTCAAATGGCAAAGAATATGGCGAAGAAGACCAAAGCAGTGATCGTGATCACAGGAAAGACAGATCTAGTGACGGATGGACAGCAGATCTATTTGATCGATAACGGTGTTTTGGATATGTCAAGGATCACGGGAACCGGATGTATGTTGGATGGCGTGATCGCAGGATTTATCGGAGCTAATCCAGATCAGATCTTAGAAGCAGTGACGACAGCAGTTAGTGCGATGGGAATCTGTGGAGAATATGCAAAGGAGAAAGCAGAAGGAACAGGTACATTGAAAGTGCATCTGATGGATGCGATGAGTAATATGAATGCAGAATGGATGGAAAGGAGCAGTCAAATTGAGAGTAAATGCTGATGCAATGACTTTATATGCAGTAACAGACAGGACATGGGTAGAAGACACTACCTTGATGGATCAGGTGAAGGAAGCTTTGGAGGGTGGAATTACCTTTTTACAGCTTCGTGAAAAACATCTTTCCAAAGAAGAATTTATAAAAGAAGCAAGAGAAATGAAAGAACTGTCCAAGGAATACAAGGTGCCATTTGTGAATCAATGATAATATAGAAGTGGCTTTGGCAGTTGATGCTGATGGAGTTCATATCGGGCAAGATGACATGTCAGTAGAAGAGGCAAGAAAATTATTAGGAGAAGATAAGATCATTGGGGTTTCTGCGCACAATGTAGAGGAAGCAATAAAAGCACAAAAAGGCGGTGCAGACTATTTGGGAGTTGGTGCAGTTTGTGCAACATCAACCAAGAAAGATGCCAATGTTGTCTCTAAGGAAGAAATTAAAAAAATCTGTCATACAGTAGAGATTCCAGTGGTAGCGATCGGCGGGATCAAAAAAGAAAATATCAAGACACTAGAAGGAACGGATGTTGATGGAGTGGCAGTTGTTTCAGCGATCTTTGCTGCAAGGACATTAAAAAAGATACAAAACAGCTGAGAAGCTCGTAGAGAGATGAAGCAGAAATAGAACAAAACACGCGGAGTTTATGAAAATAAGAATTGCAATATTTTAAATCCGTGATATACTAGATAATTGTGTGATAAAAAGAGTATACTAAAAAGATAATTAGGAGGAATACCAATGTTAAATATGATTGCCGGAAGTGTTTTACCGATCACGGCATTTATCGGAGTATTTTTTGCATTTGCTGCAACCTGTATCCTGACATCCTTTTAAATGATTGGCTGCCAAGAGATATGGGAAGAGAATTTGCACATAATGGAAAGTTATCCGCAGGAAAACCAAGAGGTGCAGGGATCATTTTTATTTCTGTATTTTGTATCGCAGCATTGTTGTTTGGCGAGATGTCTGTGGAGATGTTTATTTATCTTGTTCTTGTTTTTGTTGAAATGTTAACAGGATTTATGGATGATGCAGCAGATGAGCATGGGGAGAATACAAAAAGGAATTCTTGACTTTCTGGTAGCAGCAGTTGCAGCACTTAACTATATTCATTTTAATTCTACTTATGTAGAGCTTGCAACGATCGGCGTGAAATTCTATATTCCACCAGTGTTGTTCTTTATTCTTACGATCATTCTTGTATGGGCAGCGATCAATGTAACAAACTGCTCTGATGGAGTCGATGGACTATCTGGAACATTAACGATCATTACACTGGTAACGATCTATGTGATCGATCAGATCCGTGGAAATGAAACACAGTTTCCATATATTATTTTATTGTTTGTTGTATGTATTCTTGGATATTTATGGTACAATGCAACACCAAGCCGTTTGATGATGGGAGATGCTGGAAGCCGTGCCATGGGGATTTTTATCAGTTTGGCAGTGCTTAAGACAGGAAGTCCTTTCTTGTTCTTATTAGTTGCATTAGTTCTGATCCTGGATGGTGGATTAGGACTTGTGAAAGTAGCATTACTTAGATTCTTAAAGATACATATTTTTGCGAATACAACGATGCCATTACATGATCACGTTCGTAAGAAAATCGGTTGGTCTAATACACAGACTGTTTTCAGATTTGCGATCATTCAGATCGTTATTTCAATTGCAACAGTATATATGATCCTTATTTAGAATAAATAAAATATATAAGGGTGCAGAGCCTTGGTGTTCTGCACCTTTTTAACGTTTTACTTCCATAAAGTGTAGAAGTGTGTTATAATAACTAGAAAAATGCATTGCAGGAGGACAGATACATGATTCAATTATTTTCAGAAGGTGCATATCTGGTAGACGGAACAACTTTGGTAAAAGAATCTGAAGCCGAAGCATTAAAGCAGCTTACAGGTGAAGTGGTATCCAAGGAAGAAGCTTCTAAGAACACCATAGCATATGGTATTTTAAGAGACCACAATACATCTGGTAACATGGAGAAACTTCAGATTAAATTCGATAAATTAACATCTCATGATATTACGTTTGTTGGAATTATCCAGACAGCAAGAGCATCAGGAATCGAGAAATTCCCGGTACCATATGTATTGACAAACTGTCATAATAGTCTGTGTGCTGTTGGGGGAACCATCAACGAAGATGATCATATGTTTGGTTTAACAGCTGCAAAGAAATATGGTGGAGTTTATGTACCACCTCATCAGGCAGTGATCCATCAGTTCGCAAGAGAAATGTTAGCTGGCGGTGGAAAGATGATCCTTGGATCAGACAGCCATACACGTTATGGAGCACTTGGAACCATGGCAATGGGAGAAGGTGGACCAGAGCTTGTAAAACAGCTTCTTAACAGAACTTATGATATCAATATGCCAGGTGTGATCGGAATTTATTTAAAAGGGAAACCAGTCAAAGGTGTCGGACCACAGGATGTTGCACTGGCGATCATCGGAGCAGTCTTTGAAAAAGGCTATGTAAACATAAAGTTATGGAATTTGTTGGACCTGGTGTATCTAATTTAAGTGCAGATTTCAGAATCGGTGTCGATGTTATGACAACAGAGACAACCTGTCTGTCTTCTATCTGGAGAACAGATGATAAGATCAAGGAATTTACGAGATTCATGGAAGGTCTGAAGACTTTAAGGAATTGAATCCTGGTAAAAGTAGACATATTATGATGGAACGTGAGTAG
>ENA-OQJH01001342-OQJH01001342.1-human-gut-metagenome-genome-assembly--contig:-NODE-1342-length-10400-cov-1.265648_pt1 | contig 10400 bp, 18 predicted proteins | sample MGYA00242597_ERZ504763 | MGnify/ENA primary metagenome ERZ504763 (study PRJEB26092, sample SAMD00036359) | human gut metagenome | host: Homo sapiens | study: EMG produced TPA metagenomics assembly of... | reverse complement strand
CAACGAGCAAACGAAGGATTGTCGCATCAATTCCGAAAAATTCTGCAAAACCTCCACAAACACCACATATTTTTCTGTCTAAAGATGATTATAAAGTTTTTCCCCATAACTTATTACCTCTTTTTATTTCATTTCTGTTTTATTTTTTACTTTTTCTTTTTTGTTCTCTGTTATTACTTCTTTTTTTGTTTCTGTGTGGCTGTTGTTGCCTGTGAAGCATTTTCTTTTGACTTGGTCCCTTCTGTTATCTGCTCCGCATCTTTTTTCGGCTGTTTTTCTTTGGCTGCCTTTCGCTCTGCTTCTGCTTTTTTGCTGCTGCCTCTGCATCCTGCGCTTCTTTTTGCTCTTTTAAGCTATCACTCCACTTTTTATTAAACGTCGTATAGGACATAGCTGGCAGTGTGATTGTCCGTCTTTCCGTCGATCTGGCGAACTTCTGCAATCTGTGTCTGTGCATGATCTGCAAGATAGTTCATCTGATAATCAGCAAGTTTATCCGCAATCAACAATGCCTGCCCTCTTGTAATACGCTGATTGGCTGTTTTGCAGGAATCATCTACTGCTAATGCACCCGATGCAAAGGAAGCATAAGCTTCTTTTGCTGTTTCATCCATTGTATCTATACTGCTACAGGAAGCCAGCACTTCTTCTGCCTTTTTATCCGATATAGTTACTGGATATAATTCCTGAAGAAGCTGTGCAAAACGAGTAGTCGTTACAGTTCCATTTCATTTTCGGAAACAAAAGCAGATAAGGTTGCATTATCTTTTAAAGAATCAATTGCTCCGAGCATTGTTCCAAGCTGTTTTCTTGTAATTGCCTTGTTTGGTGCAAACAGACCGTCTTTCTGCGCTGGATAACAGTGAAGTGAAGAATATTCGCTATAAACCGCGCCGTACTTTTGGGAACTTCTCACATCGTAATTACTTGGTGTCAGGGTAAGTTTACCCTTTTTATAGTTGTTAAATGCGTAATCAAACAGGCTTCTTATAGAAGCAAATGTACTTTCTTTACTGACATTTCCAAAGTAGGCACAAATCAGTTCGTGTCCTTCATAATCCGCTGCTGTTGCAATAAATACATGGCCTGCTGCATTGGTAGTGCCGGATTTTGAACCGATAATCTTATATGTATCACGGTCATAATAAGCCATTCCTTTCAAAAACCAGTTTGTTGTATTAACATACATTCCGCCTTTTTGTGTGGAATAATGTGCCTTTGAAACAGCACTTCGAATTAATGGTATTGCCATTGCGTAACGGCATATTTTAGCCATTTCCTTTGCACTGGCATAAGTTTCATTATATCCTGCGCCAATATCAGAACCAACCGGATTATCAAATGGGTCTTCTTTAAACCAAGTTCTTTACATTTTTCGTTCATTGCTTCTACGCAGGCCTTTTTAGAACCAAAAACACCAACTGCCAGAGAATCTGTCGCATCTGCTGCAGAAGACATCAAACTCATATGTAATAAATCTTTAAAAGTATAGTTTACTCCTGCACCAATTCCTAAGCTGTATGTACCCGGCGTTGTGCGGTATACAACATCAGACTTTGTCTTTATCACAGAGTTTACATTTCCCTTTTCTACACAAACAATCGCTGTCATAAGCTTTGCTGTACTTGCCGATAATCTTTTTATTTGCATCCTGCCCAAAAAGAACTTCCCCAGAGCCTGCATCCATCACCACATAAGCATGGCATTGTTTCTTCGGTGCTTTCACTTTTGCCTGTCCCTGCAAAGGCAGGGCAATAAACAGCAACAGTAAAAGTATTCCTGTTAATTTCTTTTTCATATCGCCTCTCCTTTTTAATTTTCTCTTAAGTTTAATGATTTTCCAAACACACTCTAAGAAAAGTTTCTGGACAATCTTCTCTCCTTACAAAAAGACATATCCATACTATGTAACGCCTTATAAAGCTTTATTATCATCTCCACACAAAGTTCCTGACTGCCGTTATAGAGTTCCCAGAGATGTTTACAGGTTTCTGCATCCGCTGGATTGATTTCTTTTGGAATAAAATGATGATGCAGATCTAATTCTGGACTGACATATCCGCCAATCACTGTTGTAATCGCTCTCTTTACTCCAAATCCAGAACGGAAAATATAATTGATCACCAGTTCATGTGAAAAAGACTGACTTGTATCTGTTTCGCAGACTTCTTAAAATATGGTGCAATTACGGCGGCAATCTCTTTTTTATCCTTTATATGGCAGGCTCTCTTATAATGATTTAGATTTCTGCCATCACGCTGCATCACCTCAAATCCCAATCTGTCTCTATCTCTGTATGACTGATTCCCGTTTCCTTTATGCGCTTTCTTACATAAGGATGGCAGGAACTGTCCAGAATAAAATGTGTCATAAATCCAGCAAGATAGCAAATGCCTCATTCCTATTTTTCTGTGCCTGAAACACCTTAAATGCCCGTTTAAAAAACTCTCTGGCAGGTTCGTGATGTACTTTTACCCCATACTGATTTACTTTATTTTTACAATAAGAATGATAATAAAACAGAATATCCGGACCATGTACGCCAATATTATAGTATTCGATATATGGTTCTATTTTTCTTTGTAATTCTTCGGGAAGTTTATGAAAAACTTCCTGTCCATAGGCATAATGTGTATATGTTGTCGGCATAACATCATCTCCTTTTCTTGAGTAAACTGACTATTGTGACACCTTCACTCCAGTAATGTATTACCGGAGATTTTCGCAAAATTTTTCTTTCTGTTATTATAATCACTACAGAATTCAAAATCAAACGTATCTGTAATACTATTTTCTTATTTTGCGGCATTCGGTATAGTAACGTTTATCCTGTGCATGTCCCATAGAAAATGTCTTTCTCGGTAATGCTCCATCATGAATTACTGTAGGGAACAGTTCTTCCTTTCCCATATCCGGTAAAATAAATCCTATGCTGTCTTTTTCCCTGGCAAGGCTTTCTACTACCTCTTCTCCATGAATGTAATCAATCTTTCCGCCATTTTGTGCCAGATATCCATCAAGAAATCTCTGCAGGCTTCCTACTGTTAACTTAGACGTTGGACGTTCAATAACACATCTCTTTTTCTTTCCATTATAAATAGTATAGAAGGTCTGCCCTTTTCCTTCTTTTTTAATATGTAAAGCCGCATTCATCTTGCTTAATAAATCTTCTACATGAACATCGGTAACAATTCGGTGAATCGCCTCAACTGAAGAGCAGGGCTGTGAAGATTTACAACCTCTACGAGCGCATATCTCGCTGGGTGCTCCGACAGATCTTCATCTGGATGTGCAGCTTTAACTGTTCATAGTATGCTTTAGCAGCTGCAAGTGAATGATTGCCATCTCCAACTGCAAACAAAGAACCGGACGGTCTTTTACATGATATTTATCGGCAAAACACTTTGGATCTGCCAGGAATGTAAGTGCTTTTTCAATCCGTTTCTTTTCCTCTTTTCCAAGAAGGTAGCCACATAGATGTCCGCCGCCCATCATAAGGTCAAAATCATATAAAAGCGGAAGGTGTTCCTTTTCCTGCTCACACGGTTCTATGACATGCTTTCCCGCATCATCTACAAGCAGCATGACATGTGGAAGTTCCACTACCGCATTGTTACGAATCTCCACTCTGGCTGGAATTCTTTCTGCTACCGTTGCCTCTGTTGCTCTTATAAAAGATGTACTCTTTTGCTATAATCGTACTGTTCCAAATCAATCTTTCCAACAATACCTGCGCGAACATTCCCAACACTGTCTGTCCGCTCTACATAAATCATCGCATCTTTATATTCTGTAAAACCTTTTCACGCAGATACTTATTCATAGAAGCCTCAATATTTTTAAGTTGCTCCTCATGATTTTCCTGTTCCAAATATACTTCCGGCAAAATCATATCGAGAGTAGAGGGACTATCACCGGCAAATTTCTTTACCTCTTCCCAATATTCCGGCTCACTGGTAAACTGGTCACAGGCAATAACGGACCACTTCTCCATATTTACTTCTTTCCAGGCAGTAAAATATCTGCCTCTTTAAATTGTTTTCATTATTATTCTCCCTCTTTTGTGCTTCTATTTTTTCAGCAAGATCATTTAAATATACCCACCGTTCCATTTTATCAGAAAGTTCGGCTTCCGTCTTTTCTTTTTCTTGCATTAATTCATTCAATTTTATGAAATCGGTCGCACATTTGCTGATTTGTTCTTCTAACTCTGCAATTTTTTCTTCTAATTTCTCAATATCCTCATCAATTGTCTCAAATTCTTTCTGTTCCTTATAAGAGAATTTCAACTTCTTTTCTTTATTTTTAGAAGCAAGCCACTGTTCTCTTCCTTCTTTCTTCTTCTCATTGCTCTTTTTAATATGAAGCCCGGAACCAGAATCCACACTGTCAATGGAATCCGCCTCAATTCTTCCTGATTTTTCCTGATATTCTGTATAATCACCCTCGTAGACTACAATATTTCCATTTTCAAAAGCAGCAATACGGTCAACTGTTCTATCAAGGAAATAACGGTCATGAGAAACGGTGATGACAATTCCCGCAAATTCATCAAGAAAATCTTCTAAAACCCGAAGTGTCGCAATATCAAGATCATTTGTCGGCTCATCAAGTATTAAAACGTTCGGAGACTGCATCAGCACTTTAAAAGGTATAATCTTCTTCTTTCACCACCAGAAATCTTAGCAATCGGCGTATACTGCATATCTGAACTGAAAAGGAAACGTTCTAACATTTTTGATGCACTGACCAGTCCCTCGGAAGTTCGTACATATTCTGCTGCATCTTTAATGTAATCAATAACTCTTTCTCTTTCATCCATTACTTCACATTCCTGTGCAAAGTAACCAATTTTTATTGTCTCTCCCCATTCAATCGCTCCAGAATCTGCCTGCTCTAAATCTGCTAAAATCTTCATTAATGTGGACTTTCCACAGCCATTATGCCCGACAAATCCAATTCGTTCAAATCGTTTAAATATATAAGAAAAATGTTTAAAAAGCACCTTGTCTCCATATGCTTTTGAAATATCATAAAGTTCAATCGTTTTCTTTCCAAGTCTGGTTCCAACAGATCCCATCTCTACCTGCTTTGCTGTCTTTGGGGAATCCATCGCTTTAACTGTTCAAAACGCTCTAAACGTGCCTTTTGCTTTGTCGAACGTGCCCTTGCCCCACGCATTACCCACTTTACTTCACTGCGGAGAATACTTTGTCTTTTTCTTTCTGAGGCAAGCTCTCTTTCTTCTCTCTCTGCTTTCCGTTCCAGATAACCAGAATAATTTTCATCATAATAATATCTCACCTTCTTACTTCCCAAATATGATTCGTTACCTTATCAAGGAAATAGCGATCATGCGTTACCATTAACAGTACACCAACGAAACTTTTAAGATAATTCTCCAGCCAGTCAGACATCTTATTATCCAAATGGTTCGTAGCTCATCTAAAATCAAAATATCTGGCTTTTGCAATAAAACTTTACAAAGCGCGGCCCTTTTCTTCTGTCCACCGGAAAGATTTTTAATTTTCTCATCAAAATTCTCTAATTCTAATACAGTAAGCATCGCCTTCGTCATCGCTCTCATAACCATAGTCATCTTCTATTTTCTTTCCTTCACAGACATACTTTAAAATACTGCTCTCTTCATCAAACTCAGGATTTTGCCCCATCCAGCCAATCGTCATACCATTTGAGAAAATAATTTTTCCCTCATCTGCTTCTTCCTCGCCCGCGATAATTCGAAGAAGTGTTGACTTACCGGTCCCATTAATGCCAATAATTCCAATTTTATCCCCTTCATCTACACTGCAGGATAAGTCTTCCAAAATCATCTTATCCCCATATAATTTTGAAATATGCTCTACGTTTATTACACTCATAGTAAACTCCTATTTTTTACTTTTCTGCGATAACAAAAAAGCTGAAAACCACAAAGGTCTTCAGCTTCTTCCAACAATGCAGTTGACGGGACTTGAACCCGTACCCAGTCAGCCCGGACTAGATCCTTAGTCTAGCGCGTATGCCAATTCCGCCACAACTGCTTATCAGTGGTTATCTCTCTCACCGACGAAAATCATTATATCACAAGGATTTTTAAAATGCAAGAATTTTTTTCAAAAATTTTTGACTTTTTATAAACAAAACAGATGAAACCTGAGAAACCAATATGCAGTATTGGTTTCTCAGGTTTCTGTCTCTTGCCTACAGAATAATTGAAAAATACGACTGCCACTTTCTCTGGGGGGCGTCTCCCCCTTGCCTGCGGCAATTCAGAATTTACTTAAAGTATTCTACTCCACTTTCGAAAATCTTCTGATCCTGTTTTGCGTAAATATTCTTAGCAATATTCTCTCCGATACGTTCGGAATGTGCCATCTTACCAAGGACACGTCCGTCTGGGCTTGTGATACCTTCAATAGCATAGTAGGAACCATTTGGATTGTAGCGGTCATCCATTGTAGGTTCTCCGTTTAAGTTAACATACTGTGTTGCAACCTGTCCGTTTACGAATAATTTTTCAATCCATTCTTTGCTTGCAACAAACGTCCTTCACCATGAGATGCAGGAATTGCATAAATCTGGTCAAGTACGGCTTTACGAAGCCATGGGGACTTGTTGGTTACTACTTTTGTATATACCATAGTAGATACATGGCGGCCAATCTCGTTCATTGTCAGTGTTGGAGAATCTTCTGTCTGGTTAACGATTTCTCCATATGGTACAAGACCGAGCTTAACGAGTGCCTGGAATCCATTACAGATACCAAGTGCAAGACCGTCTCTCTCGTTAAGAAGCTTCATAACGGATTCTTTAATCTTTTCATTTCTAAATACAGTTGCAAAGAACTTCGCAGAACCTTCTGGTTCATCACCCGCACTGAATCCGCCTGGGAACATAATAATCTGTGCCTGGCTGATTGCCTTTTCAAATGCATCTACAGATTCAAGAATGTCGGATTCTGACTGGTTCTTAAATACAAGTGTCTCTACTTCTGCTCCTGCGCGACGGAATGCCTTTGCAGAATCGTATTCACAGTTTGTTCCTGGGAATACTGGAATAAATACCTTTGGAACTGCAACTTTATTTTTGCATACATAAATGTCATTTGTACGGTATAATGGCTGTGATACGTTATGTTTCGTTGCATTTGTCTTTGTAGGGAATACAGATTCTAATGGTTTCTGCCATACGTCACACATCTCTTTTAAAGAAATCTCTTCTTCACCAACCTGGAAGAATGAATCATCTGTAACTCGTCCTACAAATATATTCGGCAGAACTGCATCTCATCCATCCATTCTGTAGGAATCTCTACAAGAATAGAACCATAATATTTCTTTGTAAGATCTTCCTTATTAAAGTCTCTTACTAACTTCACACCATACATATTTCCAAAGCTCATCTTGCTGATTGCCTCAATCAGTCCGCCTGCTCCAAGAGCATATGCAGATGCGATAACATCTTTACGCATTAATTTATGAATCGTATCATAAATCTTTCCGGCCTCTTTATAATCCGGAATACCATATTCATCAAATGGAATATCCACACGAAGAAGATTATTACCTGCTTTCTTAAATTCTGGTGTTACAACATGGGAAGCCTTTGTATAATCTACAGCAAAGGAAACTAATGTTGGTGGAACATCGATATCTTCAAAGGAGCCAGACATACTGTCTTTTCCTCCGATGGATGGAATTCCAAACCTTTCTGTGCATTGTAAGCACCGAGTAATGCAGCAAATGGTTTACCCCATCTCTTAGGATCTGTGCCAAGTCTTTCAAAATATTCCTGGAATGTCAGGCGAATCTTACGGAAGTCTCCACCGGCAGCTACAATCTTAGCTACAGACTCAAGTACTGCATAAACGGCTCCATGGTATGGACTCCAGCTTGAAAGATATGGATCAAATCCATAGGACATCATCGTTGTAAGTTCTGTCTTACCTTCTAATACAGGTAACTTCGCTGTCATTGTCTGGATTGGAGTAAGCTGTGTCTTTCCACCAAATGGCATGGTAACTGTTCCAGCTCCGATAGAGCTGTCGAACATTTCTACTAAGCCTTTCTTAGAACATACATTAAGGTCAGAAAGTTTCTCTGTCCACATCTCTTTTGCGTCTTTGAATTCATCCTGTTTTTGTAGTAACATTCTTTCTCGTCAGGCATTTCTACTTCAACCGTTGTTTCCTGATGTGCACCATTCGTATCTAAGAATGCACGAGAGAGGTTTACGATTCTTTGCCTCTCCAGGACATAACAAGACGTTTTGCCTCTGTTACTTCTGCAACTACTGTTGCTTCTAAGTTCTCTTCTTCTGCGTAAGTGAGGAACTGTTCTACATCTTTTTTATCAAGAACAACTGCCATACGTTCCTGAGATTCAGAAATGGCAAGTTCTGTTCCGTCAAGTCCGGCGTATTTCTTAGGTACTTTGTCAAGGTCGATGCGAAGTCCGTCAGCAAGCTCGCCGATTGCTACAGATACACCGCCGGCACCAAAGTCATTACACTTCTTAATAAGGATACTTACTTCCTCACGACGGAATAATCTCTGAATCTTACGTTCTGTAGGTGCGTTACCTTTCTGTACTTCTGCTCCACAAGTATCAATAGACTTGTTGTGTGAGCTTTGGAAGAACCTGTTGCTCCACCACAGCCATCACGACCAGTACGTCCACCTAATTAATACGATGATATCGCCTGGATCAGAGTTTCTCTGATAACATTATTTCTTGGAGCTGCACCGATAACTGCACCAATCTCCATACGCTTTGCAACATAACCTGGATGATATACTTCATCTACTAATCCTGTAGCAAGACCAATCTGGTTACCATAAGAGCTGTATCCCTTTGCAGCGCCAGTAGTCAGCTTTCTCTGTGGAAGCTTACCTTTCATCGTCTCTGCCATAGGAACAGTAGGATCTGCACAACCAGTTACTCGCATTGCCTGATATACATAGGAACGTCCTGATAACGGGTCACGGATTGCACCACCAAGACAGGTAGCTGCACCACCAAATGGTTCGATTTCTGTTGGATGGTTATGTGTCTCGTTCTTAAAGCTGATCAGCCATTCTTCTGTCTTATCTTCAAATTCTACAGGAACAACGATACTGCAGGCATTAATTTCATCGCTCTCTTCCATATTATCAAGAAGTCCGTCCTGTTTTAACTTCTTCATTCCCATAAGAGCAAGATCCATCAGGCAGATAAACTTATCCTTTCTGTCTCCATATACTTCTGCACGGTCAGCAAGATATTCATTATATGTCTTTTCAAAAAGAGGTTTATAATATCCATCACCAAATGTAACATCCTTAAGTTCTGTAGAGAATGTTGTATGACGGCAATGGTCAGACCAGTATGTATCTAACACACGAATCTCTGTCATGGAAGGGTTTCTGTCTTCTTCTCCATGATAATAATTCTGGATATAACGGAAATCTTCAAATGTCATTGCAAGACCTAAAGAATCGTAAAGCGCTTTCAGTTCTTCTTCTGGCATATCCTTAAACCCGTCAAAGATTGCAACATCTGCTGGTTCTTCATAATCCATAACGAGGGTTTCCGGTTTCTTCTCGTCTGTCTCTCTGGAATCTACTGGTTGATACAGTATTCTTTGATCTTCTCAAATTCCTCATCGCTGATATTACCAGAAAAACATAAGTTGTTGCAGAGCGGATAATTGGTTCTTCCTTCTCATTAAGAAGCTGTAAACACTGCATAGCTGAATCGGCTCTCTGATCAAACTGTCCAGGAAGATATTCTACGCTAAATACTCTGTCTCCCTCTTTTTTAGGGAAATCTTCCTCGTACAAATCATCTACAGGTGGTTCTGAGAATACGGTAACTGCCGCTTTTCCATCGTTTCTGCTGAGACATTCTCCACATCATAGCGAATCAGAACTCTGACATTACTGACATCATCTATAGAAAGATATGCCTTTAATTCTTCTGCAAGTTCTTTTGCCTTTACCGCATAGGACGGTTTCTTTTCCACATATAATCTCTTTACCTGACTCATGATATCCTCCAAGTATGTTTAATTAAATTGTGGGGACAATTCAGAAATTATCCCCTGCTTTTCTGTTAAAAATATGATAACACTTTTTTATTCTATTTCCTATGGTTTTATATCAGTTTCTTCAAAACCATGAATTCTGACAAAAATCGACGAAAAAAATTCAAAAATTTTTTAGATTTTTTACAGACTCTACATTGATATACCTGATTTAATGAATCCACATACGAAACAAATGCATTGATAATTACATAAAGCAATTCTTTATCAAAATTAATTTCTAAGTTAACTTCTCCCTTTCCTTCTGGATCCACATCATGTATATTCCATACTTTATCTATACCAGAGTATGCGTCAAAACATGAACAAATTAC
>ENA-OQJH01001340-OQJH01001340.1-human-gut-metagenome-genome-assembly--contig:-NODE-1340-length-10417-cov-1.644898_pt1 | contig 10417 bp, 14 predicted proteins | sample MGYA00242597_ERZ504763 | MGnify/ENA primary metagenome ERZ504763 (study PRJEB26092, sample SAMD00036359) | human gut metagenome | host: Homo sapiens | study: EMG produced TPA metagenomics assembly of... | reverse complement strand
CAGATAAGCAGCCTTTTTTCAAGGAAGTTGAAAGGTACCATGCAGAACTCCATACTAGCACCACCACCAAGGAACAGTACCGAATAACCTTCGGGGATATTGAGTAATTCCTTGAATAATGCCTCTGCTTCGTCAACCACAGGTTGGAAGTCTTTGGCACGGTGACTGATTTCCATCAGGAGAGACCAGAGCCGTTGAAATCTAAAATAGCCTTCGCTGTATCCTCTATCACCTCACGCGGAAGAATGGAAGGTCCTGCATTGAAATTATGCTTTTTCATTTGAAGTTTGTTTTTGGTTTAACATTTCGTTAGTTTATGTCTTTTGACCTTGCGAATTTACGAATTTATTTCCGGTGCACAAATCTTTCCTTATAAAAATACTGTTTTAAAGCAGATTTCTCTTTCTTTTTATTGGTTTATACAAGATATATACACCATATTGTTATCTATACATATCAAGCAAGGGATAAAAAGGCGAAAATATAACCTGTGGAAAATAATCGGTTACAGAGTGAAAGGAAAACGGTTACAAAATGAATATTTATTAAGAAAGACAGAGAAAAACAAGGGTTTCTCACCCTAACAAGCAACGAGACTACAATTATAAAAATTAGTCAGAAAGAAAGGAGTCTCCAATATCTTCCTAAAAGAAAATAAATGGAGACTGTCACAGAATTGTTTTTTTACTATCATTTAGTCTGTCATCCATGAGAGACGTCTCTCACTTCAAAAGAATGATATTATTTGTAATGACAAAGCCGATCATCTCGTCATTGTCAGCATCCCAATCACCTATTTGGTTCTTGAAATTCACCTTTCAGCTTTGAGAACACCTGTTGTTTTTCGGCTCCCTTTATTTGGCTTCCTCAATGATAGTCTTCATTCCTTTGATTTTTTCCCCTTGAATAAGATTCAGGAGTTGCTTCACTTTGCCCGACGAACGGCAACAAAGCATAATGTTCTTTCACATCAATCGCACCTACATCTTCACGGGTCAGATTACCTTTTTTATAAAGGAATCCGGCAATGTCCATCCGGCTCAGTTTCTCCTTCTTTCCTTTACCTATATATATAGTAGCCCAAACCGATTTCGGAGGCCGGGGAGGGTTTTCAGGCAACACTACTATCTCCATTTCTTCCGGAATATAAGAAGGAAGTTTCTCTTCGGCATGAAGAATCAGATAAGACGTTCCGGTCGCATCCCAACGTGCTGTTCGTCCGTTGCGGTGCGTAAAGGCTTCTTCATTGACCGGCAAATGATAATGATGATATGTCCGACTTCCGGAATATCCAGTCCACGGGCTGCCAGATCGGTAGAAATCAAGACATGACAACTGCCATTACGGAACTTGTAAAGCGCACGTTCACGGTCCGGCTGTTCCATACCACCATGAAAACGTTCTGCGAGTAGTTTTTTATCTGCCAATAACTGATGTACACGGTCCACCGCATCCCGATGATTACAAAACACGATGCTCGAACTGCTTCCCAATGTACAAAGCAGATTATATAAAGTATCAATCTTATCTTTGGAAGGCGAAAGCACCTTCATTAATTTCAAGCGCGACTCTTGTTCTTCAGAATCGTCCGAAAGGAAGTCCAACTTAACTGTGCGGTTCAATCCTGTAAATTCGGGAATCTCTGCCGCATCAGTAGCTGAAAGTAACATACGTTTTTTTAATCCCGGAAGCTGGGTGATAATCTCTGCCATTTCATCGTGGAAACCAAACTCCAACGATTTGTCGAACTCGTCAATAATTAAAGTTTCAATGGTTTCAGGGTTGAAATTGCCTTTCGACAAATGGTCGGTGATACGTCCCGGAGTACCGATGATGATAGCAGGATGATTGCTCAATATACTTTTCTTTTCTTCGGCGATAGGATGTCCACCGTAACAACAGCAGGTTTTCCAGGAAGTCCCCATTGCTTTGAATACAGAATCTATCTGTAAGGCCAGCTCACGCGAAGGAACGAGAATCAAAACCTGCACGTTGTCATCGTTCGGTTTTAGAGTAAGGAGTAAAGGTAACAGATAGGCCAATGTCTTGCCCGATCCTGTCGGTGACAACAGTATAACGTCTTTTCTTCCGGTAGCTTGTTCAAGTGATGCTTCCTGCATCGGATTCAGCTCCTCAATCTTCAAATTGCGGAGAGCCGACTGTATAATTTCATTTTTCTCTAACATGGGGGCAAAGATACAAAAAGGAAAGAGTACGGAGATAAAAATACAATCAAACTTTAGCCATGCCGGTCAATATATAATAACCTTTCAGATTATTCTCTTTCATGTAAATGGTTACTTCTGCCTACAAGCTGTCACCAAGCATATCCCATTAAACTTGAACTCATAGCTTTGACAAATGAATACTCTGTATCATTGTGAATAAAAGATATACGATGATATTCCATAACCTATTGTACTTTAATGTGTAGCCAAATATACGAATATAATAGATAAGTACGGATAAAAAAGGAGAACTATCTTTAAAACAGACATAAAATAGATACAAACCATAACGGAAAGACATTATGAGATAATGCCAAAAGAAGCGGGAAATCGAAGAAGCATTACTGCTTTTCAGATTTCCCGCTCTGTGTTTATGTAACCTTTCCGGTCATTGTTCCAACCGGTTTGTTCTCTTCTGCGAATTATCCTCCGAAGTTGTCGAACATCAGGTTCTGTGCCGGAACGCCAAGATCGTCGAGCATCTTCTCAACAGCTTTCGACATCGGACCAGGACCACACATGTAGTATTCAATATCTTCAGGAGCTTCGTGATTCTTCAGGTAAGTTTCGTAAATTACGTTGTGAACGAATCCCGGAGTGTACTTCACGCCTGCAGCATCAGCAGCAGGGTCCGGACGGTCGAGAGCCAAATGGAAAGTGAAATTCGGGAAGTCCTTTTCGATTTGCAGGAAATCTTCCAGATAGAACACTTCGTTCAGCGCACGGGCACCGTAGAAGTAAGACATCTTACGGTCAGTAGTATGCAATGTCTTGGTCAAGTGCATGATTTGCGCACGCAACGGAGCCATACCGGCACCACCACCAATCCACATCATTTCCTTCTTAGAATCGAAGATCGGGTGGAAGTCTCCGTAAGGACCGCTCATTATTACCTTGTCACCCGGTTTAAGAGTAAAGATATAAGAAGAAGCGATACCCGGCATTACGTCCATAAATCCAGGACTTGTTCTTTCGGTTTGAACGGCGGAGTAGCGATACGTACTGTCAACATGATACGGTCACCTTCGGCAGGATAGTTGGCCATAGAGTAAGCACGGATTGTTTCCTCGTCGTTCTTACACTTCAGACCCAGCAAACCAAATTTCTCCCATGCAGGAAGATATTCATCACCAATCAAGCTCTTATCAATGTCCTTGTCATAGTCCATTGAGAATTTAGGAATCTTAATCTGTGCGTAAGAACCCGGGATAAAGTCCATGTGTTCGCCTTTAGGCAGAGCAACGATGAACTCTTTGATAAATGTAGCCACGTTCTTGTTGGAGATTACTTCGCACTCCCACTCTTTCACGCCAAGTACAGATTCGTCAATCTTGATTGACATATCACCTTTCACTTTCACCTGACAGCCCAGACGCCAGTGGTCTTGCTGCTGTTTGCGACTGAAGTGAGGAACCTCAGAAGGTAGGATTTCGCCGCCTCCTTCGAGTACTTGGCATTTGCACTGTCCGCAAGATCCCTTACCACCACAAGCAGATGACAGGAATATCCCATTTACAGACAGCGTATTCAACAAAGTAGAACCGGAAGCCACTTCCAATTCCTTTTCGCCGTTGATTGTCAGTTTTACGTTTCCTGATGGTACCAGGAAATTCTTAGCAACCAACAAGATTACAACAAGCAACAGAATAACCACAAGGAATACCCCAATGCTCGCTAATATTAAATTCATATCCATTGTCTTATTCCTTTCTTTTAGATGTTCAAACCAGAGAAACACATAAATGCGATTGCCATCAGACTACTGTGATAAATGTGATACCCAAGCCCTTCAATGGAGCAGGTACGTCAGAGTAAGCCATTTTCTCGCGGATAGCAGCCAGACCTACGATAGCCAGCAACCAACCGATACCAGAGCCTAATGCATAAGAAAGGGCATCCCAAATATCACCAATGTATTTCGGATCACTCGGACCCAGATTGATACGTTGTTGCATAAACAGAGAGGCACCCATGATCGCACAGTTAACAGCAATCAACGGCAGGAAGATACCCAGCGAAGCGTACAGTGACGGAGTGAAGCGTTCTACCACCATCTCCACCAATTGCACGATACCGGCAATTACGGCAATGAAAAGAATAAAACTCAAGAAGCTAAGGTCGACACCTTCAATGATAGCATTGGCAGCCAGCACCTTAGTTTGCAACAGGTAGTTGACCGGAAGCGTCACCAGCAACACGAAAGTCACGGCGATACCCAGTCCTACGGCAGTCTTCACATTCTTCGAAACAGCCAGGTATGAACACATACCCAAGAAGAATGCGAATATCATGTTGTCCACAAAGATAGAGCGGACGAATAAACTTATTAAATGTTCCATATCTCTTCGATAAATTAAGAATTAAAGAATTAAAGAATTAAAGCAATGAGAACTTGTACTGCAGCAGAGCAGCCCATTTTTCATTCTTTCATTTTTCATTCTTCATTTATTTATTACTGCTTTTCCTGCAATTCTTTGTGACGTGCACGCTGATACCAGATGATGCAAGCTACGATAATCAATGCCATCGGCGGCATCAACATCAAGCCGTTGTTTACGTATCCGATATTTTGAATCGGTTCATAATTCAGGATATTGAAACCAAGCAATGTTCCCGAGCCAAACAGTTCGCGGAAGAAAGCAACGATAATCAGAATCTTGCATAGCCTAAACCATTACCTACACCATCCAAGAAAGACTCCCAAGGACCGTTCTGCATGGCAAATGCTTCCAGACGTCCCATCAAGATACAGTTGGTGATAATCAAACCTACATAAACAGAGAGCTGTACGCTTACGTCGTAAGCAAACGCTTCAGGATTTCACTTACGATAGTTACCAAAGCAGCTACCACAACCAACTGGACGATGATGCGGATGCGGTTAGGAATCGTCTTACGCAACAGTGAAATAACAACGTTGGCAAATGCAGTAATCACCGTTACTGAAAGTCCCATCACGATGGCAGGCTCCAGCTTTGCAGTAACAGCAAGTGCAGAACAGATACCGAGCACCTGTACGGTTACCGGATTATCAATTCCCAGCGGAGCAGAGAATACTTCTTTATTTTTCTTTGAAAACAGTTGTCCCATATTCTATCTTTCTCCTCCTTATTATTTAGTTAAAAAACTCAAGTAACTATTCAGGCAAGACTTCAACATGGCATCTACACCTACTGAAGTGATTGTACACCGGAGATACCATCCACTTGGTAATCAGGTTTCTCTACCTTGCCATTTTTTACGACTCCCAAAGTGATAGCTCCATTTTCCAAAGTCTTCTTACCTACAAATTCATTTTGGAAATGGTCGGTTGCAATTTCAGCACCCAGCCCCGGAGTTTCACTAGCGTGTGAGAAGTAAGTACCGTAAACGGTATCTTTATCTTCGTTCAGTGCAACATATCCCAGATAGCGCCCCAAAGACCGGCACCGTAAACAGGAACTACATATTTAGTCTGACCGTCCACTTCGCATACAAACACGTGCAGACGTTGTTGTTCTTTTGCTTCTTTCTCGTAGTTGGTAGCAAATTCGCCCGTATTTTCGGTCAGCGTACCGTCTACGTTCATCAGCATATCCCCTTTCACATATTTCTGATATTCAGCATCCGCATCTTCCACATTCTTAATGTTCAATGCAGCGAGGATTTGTTTCTTAGTGTCCAACTGCACATTCTTGTCTTGTGTAGCTTTCAGTGAAGAACTAACGAATGCCAGCAGGAATGCAACGATAACAACCATTACCGAAGCATAAATGATAGTATAACTATTACTATTTGTATTCATTTTCATTCGGTATTATTGGTTAGACTTAACAGCGCGTTTCTCGCGACGGCTGATATTACTCTGTACTACACAGTAGTCGATCAGCGGAGCGAAAGATGTTCATCAGCAGGATGGCGAGCATCATACCTTCGGGATAACCCGGATTCAGTACGCGGATAACGATAGCCATCACACCGATCAGGAATCCGAAGATATATTTACCTCTTTCTGTACGTGCGGAAGTCACAGGGTCAGTAGCCATAAATACGGCACCGAAGCAGAAACCACCAAGAACGAGATGTTCGTACCAAGGCATTTGAGCCATTGTGTTGTTTTCCATGCCGATTGAGTTGAATACCCATGCCATGAATGCGCCACCGACGAATACGGAAATCATTGTCTTCCAGCTTGCAACACCTGTCCAAAGCAGGATAACGGCACCAATCAGGATAGCGATTACGCTGGTTTCACCAATAGAACCCGGAATCAGACCTGTAATCATATCCATGTTGAACACAGGAACACTACCTGTTGTAGCAGCTTGTCCCAGCGGAGTGGCAACGGTGAGTCCGTCTACGCTTTGTCCTAAACCGAAGATGCTGTCTCCTGACACCCAAACAGCATCACCGGACATCTTGGTCGGGTATGCGAAGAACAGGAATGCACGAGTAATCAACGCAACGTTGAATACGTTCATACCTGTACCACCGAATACTTCTTTTGCGAAGATAACAGAGAATGCAGTAGCTACGGCAAGAATCCACAGCGGACAGTCTACCGGAACGATCATCGGGATCAGAATACCGGAAACAAGGAATCCTTCCTGAATTTCCTCCTTCTTCCATTGAGCTACGACGAACTCAATACCCAGACCGACAACGTATGATACGATAATTTTAGGCAATACAGCAGGAATCCGTAGATAAACATTTCGATGAAGCTGCCAGTAGCACCTGTGTGGGTGAAATGCTGGTAACCTACGTTGTACATACCGAACAGCAGCGCCGGTACTAACGAAATAACCACAATCGACATAATACGCTTGCTGTCGATCGCGTCGTGTATGTGCGTTCCCGTTTTCGCAGTCTTGCTGGGCACGAACAGGAATGTTTCGAAGCCGTCAAACACCGACTGGAATGCGTGGAATTTGCCGCCCTCCTCAAAGTTCGGCTTTATCTTATCGAGATAATTTCTTAACGCTTTCATTTATTTAATTGAAAATTGAAAGTTGAGAGTTGAAAATTGGCTGTACTGGGTTTATGCTGTATCCACAGAGAGCCGTTTCGCAAGATTTCAACTATCGCTTATTTTAATTTTTATTATTTAATCTCTTATTCGATTACGCCATTTCTGAACGGAGCATATCGAGTCCGGCACGAACGATGCGTTGCAGTTCCATCTTTGAAGAGCAGACGAATTCGCAAAGGGCGAAGTCTTCGGGAGCTACTTCGTAGATGCCGAGTGCTTCCATACGGTCGATGTCACCGGCGATAATTGCTTTAATCAGATATTCGGGCAGAATGTCCATTGGGAATACCTTATCGTATTCACCCGACATAATCATGTGACGTTCGCCACCTTTGATACGGGCATCCAACGTATATTCCTTCTTACCCATCAACCAGCTGAAATAAGAACGATTGGCACTGAACTGGTTGAAACGCGGCATGATCCATCCAAGCATTTCGTGAATGTCGTCACCTTCGGGGATAACAGTCAGTTGGCTATGGAATGCGCCCAAGAATCCGTTCGGAGATACTTGCTTTCCTGTCAGCACGTTACCGCTGATGTAGCGTAAGTCTTTGTCTTTTGTTACATTGCCGGCAAACACGTTGGTGAGCAATGCACCTACCTGTAGTTTGCAGTATGCAGGTTTCAACACTTCGGAACCTGTCACAGCTACTGTACGGGTGAAATCTACATGGCCTGTATTGAAGAGGCGACCGATGAAGATTACGGCTTGCGGATCAATAGTCCATACCGTTTCGCCCTTGGATACGGGGTCGAGGTGGTTGATCTGAACGCCTACATTACCTGCAGGGTTCGGTCCGTCGAATGCGGTGATTGTAACGTTCTTAGCCTGTGTCAGTGCGGCAGCGTTCTGTTTCACACTGATGTTCAGGTAGGTTTTTGCCAGTTTGGCAAGAGCATCAAGCCCTGTCTGGAAGTTTGCTTCTTCGCCTTTGAGGGCGAACTCGAAATCCGGAGCCAATGGATTGGTATCGAATGCGGAGATGAAGATTCCTTTCGGGGTTACCGTCGGATCTGCAATGATGTCATAAGGACGCTGTTTGATAAACGCGAAAAGTCCGGCTTCTAACAGAGCGGATTTCACAGCTTCAGCATCCATCGAAGCAACATTCTTTTTCCCAAATCTTCATAGTCCTGCTCTGCAGCAGCTTCTACTACGATGTTCAATACCTTACGACGAGCACCACGTTCTACACTCGTCACCACGCCGCTCACCGGCGAAACAAATTTCACTTCAGGATGATACTTGTCGATAAACAAGGGTCCACCAGCCATTACATATTCCTGCTCTTTCACAACTACCTTAGGCGTCACTCCAGGAAAGTCATCGGGTACAAGTGCGTAGAATCCCGGTTCTTTTACTGTTGCGTACGTTTCAGCAGCTTTTCCTTTCAGGTTTATGTCAAGGCCTTTACGTAACTTTATTACATTTGCCATGCTATATAAAATAATGGTTTCATAAATTTGCCGCAAAAGTAATAAATAATAATGTGATTCGGGAGGAAAAAGAAAGGAATTACGGAAAAATATCCGTAATTCCTTTTGTGTTCGCACACGTTCTTTAATAAAGTAGGCTGGAAGACCTGCGCGCACAAGTCTATGCAACGTGATTGTCGGTTGGTTATTCTTCGCCGGCAAACATTGGATCCCACGCCGGCAGGCGGATCGGTTTTTGTTTCAAGACTTCGAGTGCTTTCGGGGTCACGTATTTCGTTTCCACAACAAGACGGAAGGTATATTCGTTGAACCATTCGTCGGTCATGATGAGATGTCCCTGATAGCCGGCTCCGGCACCCCAACTATTTTCAACCATCCATTTGGTCGGTTTCCGTTTTGTCCAGATCGACTGCATGAGGGTCATGGCGTGACTGGAGCTGCTGGCAAAGCTTTGAATACGCTGCTTCTTGTCCATGCCGAAGGTGGTGCCCATCAATGAGTCGTAATCATAGTTTTTGACGTCGAGCAGACCACGGTCAGAGTTCAGGAACTTGCCGACGTCGCAGGAGTAATACATCATGGTGCTGTCTTTCAGAGAGGCGATGGCCATCTCCTTGATGTCCTCGATCGGGAGGTTGACGTATGTCCAGTTCTTACCGTCGTAGCGGTGGCGGTCGTAGTCTATTTCATAACATTTGTAGTATTCGCGGCTGGGATCGTTCATGAGCATGACGTAGTTGTCAATCAGCTTTTCGTCACCGTATTTCTTCAGGAAAGAAAGCGGGGTGTAGGTGGCGGTTTCTACAGCTCGCCTTTGACATTATATTGCGTCCAGGTAAATTCTGTGGGAGGTACGCCCAAGTTCAGGACAAGCATACGGTAAATGGTGCTCAACATTTCCACTTTAGCGTTCTCTATAGCGGTAGGTTTGGCTTTTTTCGAGGCCATGTCACGGAGCTGCAAACCCTGTTCGCGAAGTTTCAGAGCGATCAGACTCGCCATGCGGGCTGTGTTTTCGCTGCTGTTCGTTTCGGGCATCACGTCTTTGGGGACGAGACCGTATTTGCTTACGATGTCCGCTACTCCGGTGAATGTGCCGCCGTCGCTCAACGGATTGCGGAACAGCCATTCCACCATTTTATCGTTCATAGCTTGTCGCTGGTATCGATGACTCCTTGGAGAAAAGGTTGGCCTTTTCCAGCTGGTCGAAAAAGAAAGGATAGGTTTGCGAGAATTCGAAAGACCCCAGATTGTATTTATCGATGGCTTTGGCACGCATTACGTTCAGACCGGTGAAGAGCCAGCAGCGTCCGGACGATTTCTGGTCGGTGATCCCCTTGGAGTTCACTTTGACAGAAAAATGTGTATCCATCCCCTTCATGTTGTCCTGGTTCAGGGCAAGCTTGCGGATGTCGTTGTTGCTGATGGCGTTCCGGATAGCCTTGTCGGTAGAAGTACCTTGATAACTCTGTTTGATTTGCTGCATCATGTCAGTGCTGATGCCGCCTTTCGCGTCCTGTGCCTGTGCAGAATAGTAAAGGGCACAGCAAACAAAAACTGATAAAATTCGTTTATTCATTATAGATCGTTTATAAATTAACTTTGCCTGTATGCTAATAGTAATCCGTTGGCAATTTCGTTTTACATATTATTAATTGGCAAAAATACGATTCTTTTTTAGATTTATTATCTAAGAACATCAAAAACTAATCGTAAATAAAAATTAGTTTCCTTTGCAG
>ENA-OQJH01001339-OQJH01001339.1-human-gut-metagenome-genome-assembly--contig:-NODE-1339-length-10424-cov-1.269496_pt1 | contig 10424 bp, 16 predicted proteins | sample MGYA00242597_ERZ504763 | MGnify/ENA primary metagenome ERZ504763 (study PRJEB26092, sample SAMD00036359) | human gut metagenome | host: Homo sapiens | study: EMG produced TPA metagenomics assembly of... | reverse complement strand
TGAAAAACCGCTCCGTTACGGATTATTTTCTGATGGATCTGCTGGACAATCCTGATACACCGGCGGCACAGATCCGGGAACGCATTTACTATAATGATCTGGATTACGAAGAAACTACATTGTGATCTGTCTGCATTCCGATATCAAACAGAAGCCCTCGGAAAACTATTTTATCCAGCTTCTGCGCAACAACATGATCAACTGCCGGATTTTTGCCTACCATGACGGTATTGTCATTTGTATCATCTTCCAAATTCCGGGAAATGGACTATCGTGATTATCTCCGGGATCAGCTGCATCATATTCTGAAAGATTTTTCCGACCGAAGTATCACGTTATACTTCAGCAAACCTTTTACCAATATCGGACAGTTTGCAGAAGCCTATCAGCAGGCAGAAAATCTCTATCGAATGAAACTTCCGGTTTCAGATGACATCTATTGCTTCTATGAAGATCACTGGCTGCAAAATCTGACTCCACACTAACCCCGCTAGACGGATAAAACATTTTCCTTCTGTGAGCCATGTCTGCTTCAGATGCTGCATGCAGATACAAAAAAATCCCGGCAGCAGCTGGAGATACTGTATGCATATCTCCGCTGCGACCGGAAATTAACAGATGTCGCCAACAAACTTGGCATGCATCGCAACAATGTGATCTATCATGTCAAACGTATTGAGGAGGATTTTCATCTGAATCTGGATGATCCCGATGTCCGTCTGCGGCTTCTGATGTCCTTTGAGGTGCTGAAATTCAGTAACATTCCGTAATGTTTAATAATCGCCCCATCCATCATCGTCATAGGCATAATCATCGTCGTAGTCGTAATAATCCCAGTCATCATCCCCGTAATCATAGTAGTCGTCGTAGTCATCATAATAGTCACCCGGATCTGACCACGGATCATAGTCATCATAATAGCCGTCATCGTAATAATCATAGAAGCCATCGTCATCAATATAACCGGAATCTCCGTAGCCGATGAAGTGATTCTCATATCCGTCCCAGTACAGACATCGCCATCGCTGTCGTACCAGTAATATGCGATCCCGTCATCGCTTGCACTGTCGGATTTCTTTGCATCCTGCGGCGGTGCCTGTGGCACTTCCTTCGGTGCGGTGCTCCATCCTGCGGTATAAGCACAGGTGGTCAGCATATTGTTCGCAATGTCCACGTAGTTCTGGATCCGGCTTTCCGGTGCAATCACCATGATCACCATGGCATATCCTGTCGGGCCGTAATAACGTACTTCCATATTTGCCCGCAGGGAAACTGAAGATCCATCCCCGAAAATACCACTGCTCATCCACATGGAACCGACGATGCTGTAATGATCGCCCCCGTCAATGCAGTTTGCACCGATGAACTGTGTCATATTTGCACCGTACATATTCTGAAGCAGCGTCTGCATCATATTTTCCAGATACGGCTGTGCGGATGCCAGTCCTTTTGTCATATTGTCGTCATAGCCGGCGATGGGCTGAAAACCGATCATAATATTCGTGTAATATCGTCTGTTCCGTTTTTCACCAGTGCATCAATCCCAGAGAATCTGTATAGACACATACGGATAGGCATTCATCTGTGCCGGATAATTAATCGTCACATTTGCAAAAATTTCCCGGAAACGCAACAGTCTGATCCAAGGCATCCGCAGCTGTCGGCAGAAAGACCAGACCTTCACTGGCCACCAGCGTATTGCCACCACCGTCCACCAGCCCGGTATCCGTCACTGTCAGCGTGGATACAAAGGATCCGTCTGCCCGGCTCAGGCTCAGGCCGTTCTCATCCGTGGTGATCACACCGCCATCCAGCTGATTGCCCGTAAAATCCGTGGTCGCCCACTGATACTGATCATTGATGGTTACATACGTCGGTGTTCCCTCATAGCGCCAGAATCCTATATAAGAAGAAAGGATATCCGCATCCTGTGTGGATGTGGCTGCTTCCACAGCCTCCCACCAGACAGACACTGAGCACGATCAACAGCACTACCGCCAGCAGCCTCTTTCTCTGAAAAAACCTTTTTTCCTGAAATAATTTCTTTGTCCCTGTAATGTTTTCTACATGTTTCATCCTAACTCCTCCTCTCCCTTTTCATGTGCCTCCTGCTCCGGTTCAAACCGAACGCAGGTAGAAGTTTCCTTACTGAGATACAATGTATCCACCCAGTTTAATTCATCCAGGAAATCCGTAAACCAGTGCAGCTCGCTCTGATATTTCTGCCGCAATGCGTCTACTTCCACTTTGCCCCTGCTCAGTGCAAAAACGGCTGGTCGGTCTGTACCGCAATGTGCAGCTGCCCCTTTTTCAGAAAACTCATATACAGCTTTCCACCATATTTGGATGACATTGACACAATGCAATCCACGATATGCGGTGTCAGGATATTGCCGACTTCCTGTTCATTTTCCGGCTGGATGATAAATTTTTTATCAAATTCCTCATTGTCTGTTTTGACCACAGACCCGGAAAAAGACGCTTGATCCCGGTGCGGGCCACGATCCGCAGCTCTGTGGAAAATTCATGACCAAAGTCGCAGACCAGCCACTGACCTTTGAACACTTCCCCTTTGACGGTCTCCCACATCCCGGCATCATCGTTATAATAATCATTCTCCTGGATCAGTGTCACACCGCTCATTTCCACATGCATCGCCTTATAAACGGCTTTAACATCATTGCTGCCTTCCACGGTGTGAAAATCCACCGGCAACACCGCTGCATCATGCACTTCTGGAATATGCCCCGTGCTGATAATCCACCTCTTCAAACACGTTTTCTAACAATCCCTGTACCAGCTGATCCCCGATCTGTTGTTTCATGGATTTCTCACGTCTGTTCATTACCAGTGCTCCGACCAGACAAAGTATCACTCCGAAAATCGCCACAGAGATCAGCGTGGTCAGCAGCCCTGCCACCACCAGAATGACGCCTGCTATGCTCAGTGCTTTCGCACCTCTGCCTGCCGCACGTTTATTTTTCAGTTCTGCTGCAAGCTGCTCATCGGAATATACCTTTGCATTTCGCTCTTCCATAACTTCTCCCTCCCTTTCATCAAAAAATATGTGCATCAAAAAATCCATCGCACATTTACTTTGTAGTAATACTGTACGATGATGATTTCAAAATGATATTAACGAAAGGTTAGTATTTGGTTCAACTTGAAGATTTGTCAGTCTGTGGTCAGCAACTCGATCAGCTGTCTGCGTTTTGTCCGCACATCTCCGCTGATCTGCAATTTTGCATAGATTCGGTTGATATACTGCTTTACGGTTCCCTCGGATAGAAACAGCCGCTCCGCGATCTCCCGGTTGCTGAACCGCTCCGCCAGCAGTGCAACGATCCTGCGTTCCTGCTCCGTCAGACCCGCAAAAGCTTCCGGCAATGCACGTTCTTCTGTGATGTCTGCATACCGCTTCTGACAGCATTTTCCCAATGTTACCACTTTTGTAAGAAAAGCGTGCGCCGGCTCATCTGCAGTCTGCATTTCCCGTTCCAGAAGTTCTTCCAGATACCCATAATTTCCACAAAAGGAAGGTAAAACTGATCCGGCAGTGCTGCATCCAGGGCACATCGCAGATATGCTCTGGCTTCCGGGCGTTTCCCAGTTTTTCATAAGCGGCTGCTGTCTGGATCTGTATATGAAGTGCCACCAGCGCATAATGCATTGTCTCACATACCGCCAGCAGCCTCTCGCTTCTGCCGATGACTTTTGCAGATTCCTCCTGTGCCAGATATACCTGGTTCTCGATCAGTTCCATCATAGGTTTTCCCGGTGCCAGAAAATTTACGGTGGACAACTTGTGTTCCCGAAACAGTGCCGGAATCTGATCCGTCTGCCCCGACAGTGCATAGTAATAAGCGCAGGCGCTGTCAAACAGCGTGATCCAGGTGATGTTATGACGGCGCATCAACTTCTCCCGCCGCTCTGCAATGGTATAACTGAGACTTAACTCCGTGCACAATGCCAGACGCAGCGCCAGGAAATCACAGCAGAGCGCCATATTTTCCTGCCCGTTCTCCGCAATGTGCGCATAGGTATTTTCCAGACAGATCTGTGCATCCACAAACCGCCCCTGCAGAAATTCCGCCTCCGCATTCATGATACGCTCCGCCCCCTGCCCGTGCCCGCTGGTGATGCGGTAGTAATGAGGCATGCAGTCATTCATCTCCGCCAGTTCTTTGTCCAATTCCCCCGGCGTCCGGTGAAACATCATCAGCACAGAAGGGGAACCGAAGGTCCAGCCGCCTTCATTTCGGATGCTGATGGCCAGTCGTGACATCTGTGCACTGGCACTGCGGTGGAACTGACTCATTTTTGATATATCATTATACATCAGAAAACTCATGATCAGATCACATTCCCCCAACAGGTTGTCCCGCTCTCTGGCCTCCATCTCCGGATGCTCTGCGATGCAGTCATCAGCAGATCCTTCAGTGCCATCATGGTCGGAATCTGCCGCCAGGTAAACATCCGGCGCATCAGTACCAGAAGTGCCAGCGGATGCCGCTTCAGCACCTCTTTTGGACACTGTTCCAGAAGTTCCGACACCTCCTCCGGTTTCATGGAAGCAAGCAGGATTCCCGCATCATTCTGAATTACTCTGAGAACCGCCTCATAATTCCGGCTCTCCCGGTAAGCAGTCAGGGCATGCAGATACATATGTTTCTTCTCATACCATGCCCCGTAACGGTTGCGGTAGCGCCGCTGTTTTCCCATATCCAGTGCGGCAAATGCCGCTCCGCGCACTCTTTCATCATATGGTGAAACCGAAAACTGCGGTTGTCCGGCAGACGGGTGACAAAGGCATTCTGCTCCGTCAATGCCGCCAGAATCGCATCTGCATCTGCAAGCCCCGTGATGCATCGTGCCATTTCCAGCGTAAATTCATCCGCAAGCCCCATAACCGTCAGAAACTCCCGGCGTTCTTTTGGCAGCGGATCAATCATGGCCGTTGCAAACATTTCATAGATATCTGATTTCTGATCCGGCAGCTGTCCGTATTTGGAAAAAGCACACAGATTCAGATACACCGCAGAAAACCAGCCCTCACTGGTATGCAGCAACGTGTCGATCTGCTGCTCACTCAGTTCCATGCCGCACCGATGAGTGTACACCGACAGTTCCGTATGGTTCAGACAGAGATTCTCCATCTCGATCTGGCAGAGTTTTCCGCCCAGACGCACCACCGCTTCCCCCGGACAGCAGCCGCCCCCTGCTGGCTGCGATCAGATGCACATTTCCCGGCAGACGGTTTGCCAGATCACACAGGAAATCAGCCACCCGCTCATCCGTCAACAGATGAAAATCATCGATAAAAATGTAATAAATCGTATCTCCCGCCAGTCCATAGCAGATGGTGTCCATCAGAAATCCTGCGGAGCCACATCCACCGGCATTCATAGCTTCCAGGAAATCCAGCCCTGCAAAGGCAAATGCCTGCTGCACACTTTTCCAGAAAATAGACAGATTATCCGAATAAATGCTGATGCGGATCTGCACCGCCCGCTCCGTTTTCAGCTGTCTGGTCAGATACCAGTTCACCGCTGTGGTTTTCCCGTATCCCATCGGCGCAGTCACTGTGGTCAGCGCACACTGCGAGATTGGTCGCAGACATTCCTGCAGCCGCTCCGATATGTAGATCGTGTTCAGATGATTTCTCCCCTTCGGCATTTCCGTCACTCCTTCTCCCGTGCAAAGTCAGCTGATGCTCTCTGCCTTTGCGCCTTATTTTTCTCATGTATTTCTTATGTATTATTTTACCATATCGGATATTACAGAAATCATTGAAAAATGGCATCTTTGTGATTTATTTAATTTCATAAAAATGCAGGATTTCCATCACCGGAATTTCCTGCATTTTTCGTTCACCTTATTTTTACCTATATAAAACCTAACCCATAACCACTTTAAATATCGATATCGAAATGAATTCCGGTACAAACTGATTTTGCCAACCTAATATTCAGTATGCTTAACGGATGACTTTGCCCGGATTCAGAATGTGTTTCTCATCGAAAGCATTTTTAATCGCCTGATATAGTGCGATCATCTGCGGACCCATAAATGTCTCCAGTGCGCCGACACGGGCATGACCGATTCCATGCTCGCCGGATACCTGACCACCCATGATCTTTGCCTGTGCATACAACTCTTCCATCAATTTCGGGCAGCGCTCCTCGAAGAGTTTTTTGTCCATATCATCACGCATCAGCTGGATATGCATGTTTCCGTCACCGGCATGACCCTGGATGGAAATGCGGATACCGGTCTCTTCCATCTTGGTGCCTGCAAACTTGGAAAGTCTGCGATTCGGTTTCTCGGAACTACGATATCGCACTCGTCCATATCTGTGGTAGATGCTTTCAGTGCCTCAAGAGACGCACCACGCACGGTCCATACCGCTTCTTTTCGCTCATCGGTATTGCACAGGAATACGTCCTCTGCTCCGTTGTCCAGACAGATTTGTGCGGCAGCGTCACATCTGCGCTCCACATCTTCCACCGTACTTCCGTCAAACATCAGGATCAGATAAGAATCTGCGGTACGGTGCGGCATGATCTTGTTCAGATACTCTGCTGCCTCATCCAGAAGGGACTTCGGCATGTACTCGATGGCAGTCGGATTCAGATCGGAGTTGATAAATTTCGGCACGGTTCCCACGCACTGCTCCAGTGACGGATACGGTACAAGTAAGGTATAAGATACTTTCGGCTGTGGGATGACACGCATACGCAGTTTTGTCGCGATACATAACGTTCCCTCGGAACCGATCACCAGATCTTTGATATCATATCCGGATGTGTTTTTCGCTACGTTACTTCCAAACTGCATGACATCACCGTTTGGCATAACACACTCCATGGAAACCACATAGTTTCTTGTGACACCATAACCTACGGCTTTCATACCACCGGCATTTGTCATGACGTTTCCACCGACAGAAGCTGTTTTTTCCCCGGGCTCCGGCGGATAAAAGACACCTTTTTCCTGCGCTGCATTGGCCAGTTCCATAACAAGGACACCCGGCTCAATGACTACGGTCATGGTATCCAGATCCCACTCCAGGATCTTGTTCATTTTTTCGGTACAGAGCAGAATGCCTCCGTAGATCGGCACAGCGCCACCGGACAGACCGGTTCCGGCTCCCCGGGGTGTTACCGGGATGCAGTGCTCGTAAGCATAACACATAACTTTGGATACTTCCTCGGTACTTAGCACTTCCACCAGTACATCCGGCGCATGGGTACCAAAATCCGGCATCTCATCATGCGCATAATCATATTCGATCTCATCCCCGTAAAAAACACGGTCCGGGGCTGTCACACTTTTTAAATATTCCACACCTTCCGGTGTAATTACCTGATATTCCATTTTCGACGTCCCCCTTTACTGCTGTTTTGCCTGCACTGCTGCTGTCAGCGCCGGTACCACACTGTATAAATCTTCGGTAATACAATAATTTGCGATCTTGAAGATCGGTGCTTCCGCATCGGTGTTGATGGCCACGATACACTCCGCTCCATCCATACCTGCGGCAAACTGTACCGCACCGGAAACACCACAGGTAATGATCAGTTTCGGTTTTACGGTACGTCCGGAAAGTCCGATCTGTTTTGTCACGTCGTTCCAGCCTTTTTCCACCAGCGGACGTGTGGTTGCCAGCTGTCCGCCAAGGGCATCTGCCAGCTCCTGCAGCATCGCCAGATCTTCCTGTTTTTTCACTCCACGTCCTGCAACGACCAGCACATCTTCTTCCTCGATGCCTTTTGTCTTTTTCACGATCTCTGTGCTGATGACTTCCATGCCGGATTTCAGCATTTCATCGGTTACTTCACAGGTTACGACCTCACCATTCGGTGCTGTCTTCTCTGCCACATTCATCACTTTATAACGAACCGTTGCAAACTGTGGTCTTGTATTTGTCGTAATGATCTGTGCCATGATATTTCCACCAAACGCCGGACGGATCTGCACCAGATCGGTATTTTCTTTCATATCAAGTACGGTACAGTCTGCAGTCAGACCAGTACGGAAACGTGTGGCACAGGCCGGTGCCAAGGAACGTCCCAGGGAAGTTGCGCCAACCAGAACAACCGTCGGTTTTACAGTTTTGATGCAGTCTTCCATGATGTTTGTATACACATCCCCGCGGAAATGCGCCAGTGCTTCATGTGCATAGACATAGACTTTGTCCACACCGTACTCCAGTAAAGTCTGCGCCTGTTCCTTGGCCTGTTCGCCGCCGATAAGCACCGCATACACCGGATGGTTGATCTTTGCAGCCAGCTCTCTTGCTTTTCCGATCAGCTCGAAGGCTACCGGATGGATACCGCTCTCCTCCTGCTCCACAAAAACCATGACACCCTTCCATGCGTCTTTGTCCACGGTCTTTTTTCACTTCATCCTCTATCAGGGAACTGCCTGCACCGGACATGATTCACGCACAGTTTACACATCTTACAGGATGCGTTGATTTCTATTTTGTTATCTTTGATCTCCAGTGCTCCAAAGGGACATTTTTCCACACACTGCCCGCAGAGGATACACTGATCCTGATTAAAATTTAATGTTGCCATCTTCTTTTCCTCCGATTTTACACATATTTCCGTTCTGCAAAAATGTCTGCCAGTTCACCGGCTACCTGCTCGGCAGATCCGCTCATGAAGATCTGTCCGTCGTGGCTTTCCGGCGGGAAATGCGCTCTACGGAAGTAGCGGAACCTTTCAGTCCGTAATGTGTCACATCCTGATCCTTGAAATCTGCAAATGTGATCATCTCTACTTTGCGGTTCTTTGTGGCAGCTTTCAGCCGGTAGGACGGAAGACGCGGTGTGTAGATATCTTTTTCCACAGTGATCAGACATGGAAGTTTCATCTTTGCCAGCTGACGTACATTAACGAAATCCTGTCCAACGGTAACAGCGTCTTCATCCACATCAGCGATCTCGCCAACCCATGCAGCACACGGAATGCCCAGATACTCTGCCATAGCCGGTCCTACCTGAGCCGTATCACCGTCTGTGGTCTGTTTGCCGCAGATGATAATGTCATAATCACAGATAGAGGTAATGCCCTGCGCCAGCGTGTAGGAAGTTGCCAGCACATCCGCACCTGCAAATGTACGGTCTGTAAATACATACGCCTGATCTACACCCATCATATATGCTTCTTTCATCATCGCCTCAGCCTGTGGCGGTCCCATTGTCACTGCGGTTACCGTTCCTCCGCAGCGCTCTTTCAGACGCATTGCAGTCTCTAATGCATACAGATCATACGGATTGATCTTGGCTGCTGCACCGTCACGTTTTTAATACACCTGTTTCCGGATCGATCTCTACCTGACTGGTACCCGGAACCTGTTTGATACACACAACGATCTTCATTGTTCTTCTCCTCTCAAACAATCTGATAAAGTGGATATTTTTCATCCACTTTCACTACCTATTCATGAACACAATTCCATTACAAGCTATGTTCACTCTACTTTTTCCAGATACAGAAGCTGTTTTTTGCTGCAGTTAATTCAATGTTTCCCACCTGCACTTCACATCACTTTCTGTATCTTTTGTTTTGTTCTCCATCTGGTCTTACCAGTTATATAGCTATTATAGGACTGCATTTTCAAAAATGCAACCACTTTCACACAAAGAATTGGCTATTTTTCTCTAAAAAACTGGTTTTAACACAATCAGCTATTATTTGCACAAAATTTGCACAAAAGGAGAAGCACCGGAATCGACCTTTCCTGTCGAAACGGGTACTTCTCTGTTTAAAACATATTATATTTACTTATTCGGAATGACCGGCAGTAAAATGTGAGATGGATGTTCTCCATCACGATAAATCTTGTGCAGAACTGTCTCATTTCTGCATACATGATACGGAATATATTCGGTATCACATACGCAGCATGCGCCGTCCGGCAGATCCAGGCAGGAAATTTCCACACAAATGCGATGTCCTGCTTGAAAGTGTGGCACACGGACATAACTTCCACGTTGTACTCGTTGATTTCTCCCGGAACAACCGGTTTCTGTGCTTCGCGGGTCAGTTTATGCCACGGTTTGTACGGTGTGCTCTTCTCTTCGTCCAGTTCACGCATGGATGCCTTCAGCATACCTTTTGTCAGATATTTCTCTGGAAGTTCCGGGATCTCGCGTTCTCCCTTTCTTCCGGTACGGTCTGTACAATCCGGTCCCAAATCTTTTAATACAACAAAAAAGTTTGTATCATCGGAATCAATGGAAGCCCAGAATTTGGCACTGATCGGTCCTGCAATCGTTACATCTTCCGGTAATGGATCGGTACAGTAACGTACTTTTTCTATTTTATTTGTAATGGTTGGCGGTGTCTGTACAAATGCATCCGGTACATCTGCGCCGTCCCATGCATATGGATCATTTTCTCTGTACGCAGTCT
>ENA-OQJH01001338-OQJH01001338.1-human-gut-metagenome-genome-assembly--contig:-NODE-1338-length-10424-cov-1.696514_pt1 | contig 10424 bp, 14 predicted proteins | sample MGYA00242597_ERZ504763 | MGnify/ENA primary metagenome ERZ504763 (study PRJEB26092, sample SAMD00036359) | human gut metagenome | host: Homo sapiens | study: EMG produced TPA metagenomics assembly of... | reverse complement strand
CTTCCCGATCAATTCTCCCGTAGTAGATCCCTCTTCTTTTTTGCCATCTCCTGATAGGCATCCCGTTCTTCCCGATTCAAAACTGAATCTGCTTTTTCGGTTCCAGGGTGAAATATGCTCGCTGTTCTTCATCAAAAATTACTTTCACCGGGTGATGGTATCCCATCTTCCCTGCCAATTGTTCCATTTGCTTCCACTCCGGGGTGTGAAATGGGATTGCTTTTTCATCAAAAATAGGATACTGACCTTCGATAAAGATCAGACAATTCTTTCGGTTCATTCGTTTGACCGCCGCAGGAGTCATCAGACTTCTCCCCAGTTTCTGGTTTTGAATATTGGAGTTTCCGTGTGCCCCAAATGTCCGCCCATCATTCCGGACATCAATGGTCATCTCCCCCAACAGCTCCGAAATATATTTGTGGGTACTCTTGGCTCCTGGTCCGGATCCCATATAGATTGTGACTGCACAGTTCTCCACAAAAATCTCCCACTTATCCTGTTGAAACAAGGCTTTGATCTGCGCAATGGATTGCAAAATAGGGACAATAGAAATATTCCTTCCCCGGATCGTTCCCATCAAAGATTCCGTTTTACTTGGTTTTGGTCCTGCATAAAATTCATCGGCCCACAGTCTGACATGAATGGGCAATGCCCTCCACATTCATGATCTGCCGTATGGATCAGCACATCAAACATGGTGGTATAAAACATGGAAATCAAAAAATTAAAAGACGGATCGTTGTCTGGCATGACCAAAAACAACGCCGTCTTTTTCCCCGGAATATTCTCTGCCCCAGTTCCCAGACTTCGAATCTCCATATCATCAGCTTCTAAAATTCTTTTGATTGCAGGTGTTTCGCACAATCGCAACATAGCGTTTACCATTAAGATTACGCAACTGACTGTTTCTTGGGCTTCCATATTTCCCTTGAGTTTCCGGTAATCCCGTACCGGTGGATATTCCGGGCCATATCTTCTTGCAAGATCGTCCATTTTTTCCTGTAACCGGGTACTGTTTTCTTCCGATCCTGCTGCATCTCTAAATTTGCCAATGCTAAAACCCGTGGCAATGTAGCGGCCTGGTACTGTTCCGGATGCTCTTTTTTCTCCCGTTCCTGCCGCAGCCACTCATAGGAAAATAAAGACATGAGATACAGACTGACGGCCTGATCCCAAAACGGCTCCCCTTTCATTGCATCCGGTGGCTTTACGGACTCCTGCAGGTTAGTAATCAACTTTACCAGTCCCACTTCATCCCGAATATACACAAAAGGATTCCATCGGTCAGACTCTTCCGGATTGATGAGGTTTAGCACCTTTACTGCGATATGCTTCTCTTTTAAATAATTTCCTGTTTTTCGCAGCAATTCCCCTTTGATATCCAATACAACGTTCGTCATAGAAGCCAATAAAAGATTGGGAATCACAATGGATGTGGATTTGTAACTTCCAGAACCTCCCAGAATCAGAAGGTTCATATTCGACAGTTTGCCATTATCCACTGCTACATTTTTGCTTAACAGTGTATTCTTCGTTTGATCTTTATTCATTAAATTTCGCTGAATCTGTTTTAAATCTGCCACTGCTCGGAGCCATACTCCACTCCCATCTGTCGGTTCCGGTAATAATCCATCAGATAGGTAACAATCCCAATCCACACAATCAGCGCAATTCCAAGAAACGTAAATGTCAGATCATTCCACCAATTCTGCAATGGATGCAACAAGATGTAGACAAACTGATTCTGCCAATTTTCCAATGTTACCCCTTCCAGTTTTGCCAGACCACTCAGATAATACGCAGTAACCATCAGCAATACAAATAAACTGAGTAAAAGTCCCATGGTAATTTCGTCTCTCTACCATATCTTAGATTCCTTTCTTTGGAATGGTCGGAACCTTGGATTGGAACCTGTTTTATTACCTTTGAATCATTTCTTTTCTGCAGTATTTTTCTGCAGGGATTCTTTCTTACCAAATTTTCTGGACACAGGTTCATACCGTTCTGCATACAACCGTTCTCCTGTACTTCTTTTTTCAGATGGAACCATACTTCCATCTGCATTTAAGATTAGTTGCTTCTCTTTTCGTTCCACAAATCCGATGTATGTTTTTCCATCATCTGTTCGAAATACCTGCTCTGTAGGTAACACCAACGTCTGCTCTCCATCTCCCCAGGTTCCTGGAATTCTGCTTGCAAACATTCCACGCCTTTCCATATCCCAGCTACTTGCCAATTGAGACTCCTGGACCAGTGTCTCATGATTGATTGTGATTTCAATAAACTCTGGATTATTATGAAACTCCTGATACTGCTCATTATTCATTGATCGAATCGATTGTTCCTGTTGCAATACCTTTTGTTCTAATTCTCCCGGTTCCTGCCCCTCGTATTTACGAACCGCTTTCTGGATTGCTTCTGATGATGTATCCACATAAGCTTCTTCCTTCATCACACCAGTTTCCCGATACTTTCCCATATCCATGGTTTGAAAGTCCGGGATCTCTTTTCCCTCTGACAGACACTGCTCCTGATACATTCGGTACCAATGTTCCACTTTTGCCAGATCTGTATTGGCTACCACAACCTGGATTTCCCCATCCCCTACCTGTAAATCTGGCAGAATAGAATAGTTCACCTGCAGTACTGCAAAATCATCTGTTAACAAGTCTATCTTCTGTTCCACCGGAATACTGACAATGCTGGTTCTTCCACTGGTCAGATGGTTTAAGTTCTGCAGTTCATGTTCTCCCCCTTTCATCTCTGCCATTAAAAACCGGTCATACCAAGCCTGAAATTTTAGTTGATCCTCTCCATAAATTGCCACCTGAACCAGCCCATCTGTCTGATTCAGATCTGGCAGTTCCACATACCGCACTCCCCGCTCTTCCATCTGATGGACAAATCCCGTCTTTTCTAATTCCTTCCAACTTCCAACCGGAATATTTATGATCTGGTAATTTCCTTCGGTCAGTTTGGCAAATTCCTGAAAATTCTGAAATTCCCTTCGGTTTAATAGTCCTTCTTTATACATTCTCGCAAAGTGCTGGATCAGCAGGATTGTTCCTGCCGCCGTTAATTTAAATACCGGATCCATCATAATCCCCAGTCTGCCTACTCCCTGCAGTGCCATCAACACTTCCTGTTTTCCTCGTTCGTTCTCCATACCTACTCCTTTTGTCGTTTCTGATAAGTCTCCAATACGGCTTCAAAAATCGCATCCCTCAGCCGTTTGGAAGGACTGTATATCACATCCTGATATCCCTTTTTCTCACTGTAATATTGGGGCATCTGGCAAAACATACCATATTTTCCTTGTTTTAACAGAATCCCTTTCACCGTAACTCCAAGGATACGGATCGTTGCTTCTCCCACAAGGTGTGGTTTCTCTCCTTGTGGAAACACCTGCAGATGCACAACTTCGATTGTGGGAAGATACAAATCTTTTGTGATTTCCATCTGGATGGCTTCCCGGACTGCCTCTGTGATCTGGTTTCGTAGTGAATCCTCCACGATTACCAAGTCCTCCCATCGTTCTCCCTGCTTTCTTCTGGGAAAACTGACAAATGCCTCCTTAATTCCTGCTCCTTTTTCGCATGTCAAAATCCGTATCTGAAATGTCAGCAGCTGATCCAGAGTAATGGTTCCATACCCCCAGACTGTTCCCTGATTCTGATCTGGCAGGTAGAGCTGTACCTGTATCTTCATCACCCTATCCCTCCTTCCCCTTTTTCTTTTGATTCCATGGCTTTCTCCGACTGCCCCAAACATTTGTGGATGCTCAGAAAGCAACTGTTTGATTCGCTCCATTTGTTCCACAGAAAGACAGGATTTTGCCAAATACAACACTTCTTCCATTTCCTCGCCTTGTTCCAGACAATCCAGCAAATAACTCTTTTGCTCCTGGCTAAACTTCTCTTCTTCTAACACCTGTTTGACAAATTGATCCATTTGTGCCTGTTTCCTATGTAGTTGTGTTTTCCACTGTTTTTTCTTCCACAGCCGATTCCAAAGACTCCACGATTTTTCCTCTTCCATCCTGTTTATTTCCATCTGCTGGAATTGTTCCTTGTATTTTCGCCGTTCTTCCAACCACTGCGCTTCCCGCTCCTTTAAAGTTTGTTTTTCTTGTTCCAGATACTGCAGGATCTGTAGCGCTTCCTCCTGCAGTCTGGACAAAACAGTTGCCTGTTTCTCTTTCCCTTCTTCTATCTGCTTTTGTAGTGCATTCAACTGCGTTTGAATTTCCTTTAAATCCTGAAACTTCTGTTTGAGAAACTGCGCCCGGATATCCTGAATCTTTTTCAGTCCTTGTGGTTTCATTGCTTGTAATTCTGCCCCGGATATCTGATCCAAAGCACATACATACAGCCATTCCCGATGCGCCATGGCATATCCTCATTTAGGATTTCCAGGGCATCCATGGGAAGCTGCATCCATTGTGCCAGAAGCATCTGGTATTCTTTGACCTGTTCTTCTGTTATTTCCTGTTTCTTTTCCACTGTGTTCCTCCTTTTCTTTGCGTTTTCTTCGGATTCCACCGAATATCTTTCAATCCTGGATGTAGCGCTTGCTTAGGAAATGCTCGGATTTGTTTGTGTTCTTCATCCATCTGTTTGATCTGACGAATCAATCGCTTCTCCTGACGGATCTCCTGCAGTTGTTCCTTTCCCGTTTGAATCTGATCCACTCCCTTTGGCAATTGTGCTGCAACCGTTCCAGTTCATCTAACACTTGTTCAAATCGATCTTCCATACTGGGATCTGAGCCAACTCGCTTTCCAGATCCTGATATTTTTGATAAATCCCATGATTTTGAAGCTCCCACTCCAGACTACGCTGCTCTTTCAAACGCTTTTCTTCTTGTAAGACCTCATGTTCCCGTTGCTCCAATGCTGCCCTGCTTCGAATGTCCATTCTTACTAAATACCTGCAATCCTCCCGCAATTTACGGATTTCCGACAAGTGTTTTCTCATGGCTCCTGTATTGGCTGCATAAGGATTCCCTTTGGCATACCGGTTCTGAATCTCATAAATATCCCGGATATGGCTTGCCTGGTACTTTCCTATTCGATACGTTCTATTCCATCTTTCATGACTTCGGCAAACTTTTATTTTGGGTGGCTTTGGATAAGGATACCGTTTCCATTCTTTCCCGATCCGTTCCCGAATGGAAGCAACTGTATAAGCTTCCCCTAATGTTTTCTTTTTCGTTCTGCAGTACTTCTTCTGTCCAGGCAGCTTCAAAGACAAAATTTCTCCTTCTTCCCTGGATGTTCCTTCCCGGATCTGGTAATGCATGGATCCCATCTGCTCTAAAAATTCCTCATAAGTTTCTGACTTGGAAATGGCATAATCGATGTCTGCACGGATCATTTTTTCCAGCTGCTTTTCCCACCGTCTTTCCATTCTCCATAAGAAACCCCTTTTTGATTTCCTTTGTCATATTTCAGTTTCGGCAACCCATATTTCACACAAAGCTTGTCTGTAATTGGCTGCATAAATTTTTCCCAGTCCCCACGTTCATAACGATATTTATAACCAGTAACTCGATTCACGGAATTGAACACAACGTGGCCATGGCAATGCTTCCGATCCGTGTGGATTCCAAACACATAATCATAGTTCTCGCCCAGATATTCCTGACAAAATTCCTGAATGATCTGATAGGCTTTTTCTTCCGTACATTCTCCTGGTTTCCAGCTGATGATGATATGGTATCCTTTTCTTCCATCCAGCTTTCCCCATGTCTGTTTGGTATCCATCATGGTTCGGTACACCTCTTGTGTCGTGTTCCCGGCATTTCCACCAACCCACAACTGCTCTTTCGTTTTCTCTGGCTTTAAAATATACTCGATGGCATTGTGGAGATTCGATTGGGATTTAATGTTTAATATTTTTGTGATTGCCATAAATTTGTTTGAATTCCTCTTTCATTTCTTCCAGCTGTCGTTCCAAAACGTTCATATTTTTTTGCAGTCGACTAACTGCCGCCATGGGCTCATATCCAATGTGTAACTGTTTGGTTGCCTGGTTGATGTTCGTCCCGATTTTCCGAAACTGATAAGTCAATTCTTTCAAGGATTTTTGGATCTGTATTTCTTCTTGGTATCCAGACCTTTCCAACACTCGTTTTCGGATATAAGCAGACAGATTTTTCGTCCCGTTTCTCTTCTGGGTTTCCACATCTTTTTCTGCCTGTTCACAAAGATATGCATGCTCTTCTGGAGAAAATCGGACACCTACCAATACATTGCGCTTCACTTAAATTCCTCCCAGATCATATCCTTTGAATTCTTCCTCTTGTTGCTTCCTCTTCCCAGCCTGTTCCTGCATAAACTGACGAAATGCTTCCAGATCTGCCCCGTCCACTTGTCCATAGGCTTCTTCTACAATCTTTCGGATTTCTTCATTCTTTTTCGCCTCTTCTTTTGCGGTTTCCAATTCGATTTTGGTTCGTAATTCCTTTCTCCTTTTTCTGCAGTTCTTTTCTGCGCTCTTCAACTTTTTCCAGATCTTTCTGTACTTTTTCTAATTGTTCCTGTAGCTTCATTACGTTTACTCCTTTGCTATCATCCTATTTTCCAAATTTTTTCCTCAAATAATGTCAGAGGGCGGCGGGGTATATGGCAGTCTGTTCTCTTCTGTTTTTCTCCTCTGTTCCAATGCAGAATCCAAGCATTTCTGCAGCTTTTCCAACTTATAATTCTGCCGGTTCAGTTCCCCTTTGATCTCCTCCAAAACTTCCAGCAGTTGTTCCTCCATTGGTCGTTTCTTTTCTCCCAAAAGCAGGGATTCCACATACGCCTGACCGGATCGATATAGTTCCCGATTCCGGTGTTCAATCACAGCGATTGCCTCTTCCGATAGCCGAAAACTTTTCATCTGTTTCGCCATGCCGTCTCCTTTCTTTCCTTCCCGCGCAAAAGCATACATTTGTACAGCATATTTGTATGCTTTTGTATTGCAAACTTCCAGAAATCTACGGATTTTCTACGCAATTCCCAGAGGAAAATTGGCAAGATACGCATAATGTTTAACAAACATCCTGCCATCTTGTAGGGAACGCCCCTAAGACCCCTGGATACTATAAAATATTCAATCTGTAACCTTTCTCTTTTTGCCTTGCAGTTTGGTTTCCTTTCATGGATGAATCTGCAACAACTTTTTCTCTTTGAAATAATCCATCGTCAGCTTGGTTTGTACATCCTCCGGCTGGATTCCATTGCCTCCATCTGCAAAAAGAAGCTGGCAATCCATGCTGTATTTTTCTTCTGAAAATCGTACCAGCATCGGCTCCATGAACTGTGCTCCTGTGGCACTGGAAAATCCATGTTCCTGTGTCCATGTTCTCAACGCATCTGCCACTTCTCTTTTCGAAATTCCCATCATGGAAAGTGCTTCCTCATTTAACCCTGAAAGCTCCATAGAAAGTGGTTCCTCCGCTTGTTCTTCTGCTTCCTTTTCTGGCTCTGTTTCCTCTGGTTTCTGCTTTGGATCTTCCAGTGTTTCTTCTGATTTTTTCTGTATTCCTGCTTCACTTTTTCTGGTTTCTGTTCCGGTAATTTCTCCTGTTTCAGAACAACCAGAAAGATTCCGATGCCTGTCAAAATCCCACACAAAAGTATCATGGCTGCCATCATAATTCCGATTCTTTTTCTCACTGCATTTTATCCCCTTTCTTACTTTTCATAACTCGGTAAGTTCTCATTCTTTTCATCCTTTCTTTTTGTTCTAATTTGCCGGAACTCCACCTGGGAACACCCAGCCGATCCACCCGTATGTCCCTGACAGGTTGCGGTCTGCCAACTGCACCATTCTTCCAGACTTCCACGGAAAATAGCCCCGGTTATTGGCCACCATTCCATTCCCAAGATAGATCCCGACATGTCCATATATGCTGCCCATACTTCCGTAGCCACTGCCACACACAATGGCTCCCGGCGGAATGTTTTCCATGCTGGTATTGCCCGTATTTTTATAGTTGTTCCACATATCGATGGCATTCCCATAAGGGATTGTTGGTGCTCCTGCAGCCTGATAAATTCCAGTCACCCACTGAGCGCACATATCCGGGGTACAAGGGTAAATTCCCTGATTATTAGCGGCATGATCCACGATGCTCTGCATCAGCGGCGTCACTGTTCCATCGTAGTTTCCCCCTCCGCTTTTTTGGTACTCTTCATAAGTCATGTTATCGAATCGGTAGAGGTTATAATTATCCATGTGCTGCACACATTTTTCCACATAAGAACTATCCGTTGCCCAGCCCGCCGCACGGATTCCATTCATAAATCCTCTGGCATCTTCTTTTGAATATTTTTTATCGTTTTTATTCCGATACGCAGACACCTTACTTGCATAAGGTTCCCGGCTCAACATCCATCCTCGCTGCCGGATACAGGCTCCATAATCCGGATACACGGAAAACGCAGCCGTGATGGTGGTATTTCCATTTCCGGTTTCCTCCCCTGTGGATAGATCCACACCGCCAATGGCATACTGGTCTCCGGAAAAATACTTGATCCCAAACAGATTTTTATACTCGTACGCCAACTGGGAGAGTCCCTGTCCATTGTCACCACCTGGCCCATATAACCCGAATCCGGATTCTGCAATCAGCTGTGCGACTCCGGTAGAGACCGGAATCCCACTTTCTTCCTGCACAGCAAAAAATGCTTCCATCATATCCTCGGTAATAAAGAGCGGCAGTCCATGTCCGGTGGTCGGCTGTTGGTCTAAAAACCCACCGATCAGGACATGATCACACTGACAATCAGGGAGATTGCCAATACCGCCACCAAAAGAAAAGCCAGCATGGTCACAAGTACGGTCAAAAGTGCCGCTGCAAGCTGCATCACCATTGCCGCACCGGCCAGTACCACACTTCCAATCGTTGCCCCCACATATTTTACAAAGGATGGCAGATCTCCAACCTGTGCATTCTGTTGTTTGCTATCTTCCAGTTTTGCCCGTTCTTCTCCAATCGCTTGCTGGGCTGCCTGGTTCACTCCTTGGATGTATTCTTTAAAGGTATGTGCGGTTTTCTTCGCTGTTCTGGTGGCAAGGGTAGCCGGAGTAACCGGGGCTGTGCTTCCTGCAGCTGAAGCAGCGGTCTTTTGTGCTCCAGCAGTTCCCGAACTGCCTCCGCTGGAGTAGGAGCCCACCACGTCCACACCACTCCCTGCCCCCATGCCTCCTGTCCTGCCTGTTTTCGCATTTCCGGATTCCCTCTGCATTCTCTCTGGAACAGAACGGACATTCCCCTTGGATTTCTCCGGCATCCGTGGCAAGCGTCCTGGTTTCCAAATCCTCGCCTGTCCTGCCATTCCCATTCTTTGCTTTCCCAAACGAATCCTGCCAGACTGCAAAAAAACCAGATCTTCCCGCAAATCATCCGGACGCCTTTCAGCTCCTGCGAAAGCTTTCCGTTCTCCTGCCTGCCACTCTTTGAATACCTGTTGGGATTCTTTCTGCAACAATCGCTGTTGTTTGGATTTCGGCATCCGGTTCCAGGCTTTTGCTTCCTTTGGGGTCAGATACACAGTGGGATCACTGGATTCTGCCAAATACTTCCGAATCTCCTCATCGATCTGTTGTTCCACTTCTGATTCCATCCATGCATCCCAGTTTTTCTTCTTCCGGACGGAGTCCTGCAATTCTGCCTCTGCAAACATCTCTGCCAGACTTCTTCCTGGGACGTTCTTTGTTTTCGTTTTGTTTCATTCAATCTCATTGATTTCACCTACTTCGCAATCTGATACCAGCCCTCTTTCTCTGCCAAAGCACCTGCCTGAAGCATGGCATCCAACAGCTTTGTGCTTCCTCCGGGGCGATCTCCAACAAAGCAGTCACATCCCCAAACCGGATCGGTGCAAACGCCGCCAGCTGCAGAACGGTCTCCCACTCCTGTTCCCCCAGTCCCTGTTGCAGCACATCGGGCTTTTCTTCCTGCCAGTTCTGGGGCATCTCTGGTTCCGGTTTATAAGCCACCTGTAGCGGTACCCGTTCCTGCCAGCGTTCCGGTTCTTCCTCTGATTCCATCATGGTTTCTTCTCTCACAGGGACAGTGTTCCTAACAGGGGTGCGTTCTGCCTCCCGCGCTTTTTCATGGAAGTTGGTGGAATATTTTTCATACAGGATATTATCCTTCTCAATCCGTGCATTAAAAAGCACCACTTTTTATTCCAGACGATCACACCCTCTCCCGGTTTTCCCGTTCCCAGCGCACGGAATTCCCGTTCGGATAACGCTGGATCTCTGCCAGGCTCTGGCATCCACACCGCCCTGATCTAAAAAGCATTTATAGGAACAGTTCTGGAATAGCTCTACCATCTTTTTGTTGGCCAGAGCTGCCACCACGTTCTGCATAGCAAGGGTTACGATTCCTCCGAACTTTCGGAAGGTAATAACTGCATTGTTGAG
>ENA-OQJH01001336-OQJH01001336.1-human-gut-metagenome-genome-assembly--contig:-NODE-1336-length-10461-cov-4.014612_pt1 | contig 10461 bp, 10 predicted proteins | sample MGYA00242597_ERZ504763 | MGnify/ENA primary metagenome ERZ504763 (study PRJEB26092, sample SAMD00036359) | human gut metagenome | host: Homo sapiens | study: EMG produced TPA metagenomics assembly of... | reverse complement strand
AAAGACAGATACGCGTCAGGATATAAAGGATGTGTTTGGAAGCGTTCCTTGGCGGGCTATGTTCATACTTACGCTTTTCATTTTTATTACGCTTGCCATGTGGGGTAGTGCCATGAACTATTATTTGAGAATTATGTGGATGCCGGAGCATTGTATGCCTTTCTTGACCGTCTGGGACTGGTGGCAATGGAAACGGATGGCAGCGCGGGGTATGCTGTGTTGAATGCTTTCGGCTGGTAGTCAATTCTTCCGATAAGGCATACGAGGTAGGATTTGGAGTGTTTAATATGTTGGGAGCACTTGTCCAGTTCTTTGGGGTGATTCTCTTGTCCGGCTTTTTGGCAAATCGTTATGGTAAGAAACGCGTTTTTATCGTTTGCCTCTCACTTACGGCCATTTTTACAGCTTTGTTCTATTTCCCGGGAAAGCGGATGTGGAAACGATGTTTGTACTGAATTTCCTGAAGAGTTTGGCATACGCGCCGACTGTACCTTTGTTGTGGGCGATGATTGCGGATGTAGCCGACTATTCAGAATATAAAAATTACCGTCGCGCCACAGGCTTTGTGTTTGCTGGTGTAGTTTTTGCCTTGAAGGCCGGGCTGGGTATCGGTGGGGCCATCCTGGGGTTTCTGCTTTCAGGATTTGGGTATGTGTCCGGTATCGGGGCAGAACAAAGCGGTACGGCTATAAGGGGGATTGTACTTTCCTCCAGTCTGATTCCGGCTATGATATTTGGAATGGGAGTAGCTGCCTTATGCTTCTATCCTATTACAAAAAATACAACGAACAGATGCAGGCGGAACTTGCTGACCGTCGCAGTAAGGCCGGTTATTAATGAAAAAAAACAAGTTATTTACCTTAAAAACTTTGTAATATGAAAATAAGATATGTAACATTATTGGCTGCCATTGCCGGATTAATGGCCGCTTGCGGCAATGACCGGAAGGCCGGTATGCAGCCGGATCCTTCGCTGAAGGAAGCAGCTTCGGGCAAGTTTCTGATGGGGGTAGCGTTGAATGTACGTCAGGCAGCAGGTCAGGATACTTGCGCCTCGAAAGTGGTAAAACGTCATTTTAATTCCATTGTGGCCGAGAATTGCATGAAATGCGAAGTGATTCATCCGGAGGAAGACCATTTTGATTTTACGGAAGCGGACCGGTTGGTTCGTTTTGGCGAGGAGAACGATATGGCTGTTATCGGGCATTGCCTTATCTGGCATTCACAGCTGGCATCTTGGTTCTGTGTGGACGAACAAGGAAAAACAGTAAGTGCCGACATCTTGAAGGAGCGTATAAAAAACATATCCAGACTATTGTGACGCACTATAAAGGGCGTATAAAGGGCTGGGATGTGTTGAATGAAGCCATTGAATCGGACGGCTCCTGGCGTAAATCTCCTTTTTACGAGATATTAGGCGAAGAGTACATCCCGCTTATTTTTCAGTATGCTCATGAGGCAGATCCGGAAGCCGAACTTTACTATAATGATTATGGCATGGACGGGAAGGCTAAGCGTGACAAAGTAGTCGAATTGGTAAAGATGCTGAAAGACCGTGGACTGCGCATCGACGCGGTAGGTATGCAGGGACACATGGGAATGGATTATCCGTCAGTGTCCGAATTTGAAGCCAGTATACTGGCATTTGCAGCTGCCGGAGTAAAGGTGATGGTAACCGAATGGGATATGAGTGCATTGCCCACGGCACGGATGGGAGCCAATATTTCGGACACGGTGTCTTATAAACAATCCCTGAATCCCTATCCCGACGGTTTGCCCGACTCTGTGTCTGTGGCATGGAATAACCGGATGAAGGAATTTTTCGGTCTTTTCCTGAAACATTCGAATATCATTACCCGTGTGACGGCGTGGGGGGTGACGGACGGTGACTCATGGAAGAATAATTTCCCTGTGCCCGGACGTGTGGATTATCCTTTATTGTTCGACCGTGATTGCCGGCCGAAACCTTTTGTGGAAGAACTGATTGGAAAACAGAACATTTAATAACGTAACGATATGGAAAAGAAATTCAGATACTTGGTGCCTGGAGACTATATGGCAGATCCTGCCGTACATGTTTTTGACGGAAAGCTTTACATTTATCCTTCTCATGATCGCGAGAGCGGAGTGGAGGAGAATGACAATGGTGATCATTTTGACATGTGTGACTATCATGTCTTTTCTACAGAAGATGTGATGAACGGAACAGTGACCGATCACGGAATCGTACTGAAGTTTCGGATGTCCCTTGGGCCGGGCGTCAGTTGTGGGATTGTGATGTGGCCTGTAAAAACGGGAACTATTATATGTATTTTCCATTGAAAGACCGGAACGACATCTTCCGTATCGGCGTGGCGGTGAGCGATTGCCCCGAAGGGCCGTTCATTCCCCAGCCCGATCCCATGCGTGGAAGCTACAGTATAGATCCGGCGGTATTTGATGATGGTAATGGGAACTATTATATGTATTTCGGCGGTTTATGGGGCGGGCAGCTTCAGCGTTATCGCAACAACAAGGCATTGGAGTGTGCGGCTTTTCCGGCTGATGGTGAACCGGCTTTGCCTTCACGTGTGGTGAAACTTTCGGACGATATGCTTCAGTTTGCCGAAGAGCCGCGGCCTTTGGTTATTCTGGATGAACACGGACATCCGTTGACTGCCGGTGACAATGCGCGCCGCTTTTTCGAGGCTTCATGGATGCACAAGTATAACGGGAAATATTATTTTTCTTATTCTACGGGAGACACTCATCTGCTTTGCTATGCCACAGGAGATAATCCGTATGGTCCGTTCACTTATCAAGGGGTTATTTTGCAGCCTGTGGTAGGTTGGACTACTCATCATGCCATTGTAGAATACAAAGGAAAATGGTATCTGTTTCACCACGATTGTGTCCCTTCGGGGGGAACCACTTGGTTGCGCAGCCTGAAGGTGTGCGAATTGGAGTACGATGCGGAAGGGAAAATAAAGACCATAGAATCTGTCTAAAAATAAATCAGTGATACATCATCCGGACAGATTGGACCGGTTGCTTTGCCGGGTATTGTCCAAACAGACCGTTTGCAGAGATTCCGTTCGTCGTCCGGGACTTACAAACGGTCTTTTTATATCCGTGTTCTTCAATTACAGTATCTGGTGGCGTAATTATAATTTGTTGTAATATAGTATGTTATGTATGTATTGTAACGCAAATAAAGATTCATGTAACACGTTTGAAGCAAGATGTAACTCTACGAAAGATGCGTGTATCATGCAGAGAATTTATATTCGGCGACACTTTCTATATTTGCGTCTGAAATCCGTAAAGGAATTGGTCAATTATAATACTAGAAAGACAATGAAACAAAAACAAAAGCTGAAAAGATGGTCGGGCGTGCTGATCGCTTTAGGGGTGTTGGGCTCCTCCTTTACCTCATGTAGTTCGATCAAGAAAGGAAATGATTTGCCAGTTGTAGGAAAGTCTGTCGCTCTTTTCGATTACTTTAATTATAAAGGTGAGGATGATGTCTATATTTCCAATCCGCTTCCGGGAGATGATTATTTTTATAATCCCATTCTGCCGGGATGGTATTCCGATCCCAGCATTTGCACCAATGGCGAAGGCGATTATTTTCTGGCTGTTTCCACCTTTACTTATTATCCGGGTGTGCCTCTTTTCCACAGCAAGGACTTGGTGAACTGGAAGCAGGTAGGGCATATCTTGAATCGTCCTTCTCAATTAGTCAACATGGAGGGGCAACACGTAAGCGGAGGAATTTTTGCTCCGGCCATATCCTACAACCCGCATAACAAGACTTATTATATGGTTACTACCAATGTAGGGGCCGGAAACTTCTTTGTGAAGACACAAGATCCTTTTGGCGAATGGTCTGATCCTATTATGTTGCCCGAAGTGACAGGCATTGATCCCTCTTTCTTTTTCGATGAAGATGGGAAGGCCTACCTTGTCAATAATGATGACGCGCCGGACAACAAGCCCGAATACAGTGGACATCGTACCATCCGTGTGCAGGAATTTGATGTGAATGCGGACAAGACGGTGGGGCCGCGCAAGATTCTGGTGAACAAGGGAGCTCGTCCGGAGGACAAGCCCATCTGGATTGAAGGTCCGCACCTTTATAAAATAAACGGGAACTACTTCCTGATGTCTGCCGAGGGTGGAACAGCCGGATGGCATTCGGAAGTAATTTTCCGTGGTGATTCTCCGACGGGCAAATTCATACCGTGGAAGAATAACCCTATTCTGACCCAGCGTCAGCTGGATGCGGAGCGTCCCAATCCGGTGACGTGCGCCGGACATGCCGACTTGGTTCAAACCCGGGAAGGGGATTGGTGGGCAGTCTTTCTGGCTTGCCGTCCCATAAACAACACGTTCGAGAACTTAGGACGTGAGACTTTTATGATGCCCGTCAAGTGGAGTGAGGATGGTTTCCCCTATATGACGCAGGGGGATGATCTGGTGCCAGTCATTGTCCGCCGCGAAGGAGTGAAGCGTGACGAATCTGCCACCTTCGGAAACTTTGAAATGAATGACGGTTTCGACGGACAAACATTGGGTATGGAATGGATGACTTTGCGTGCTCCTGCTACCGGACTTTACTCGCTTTCCCAGACTCCGGGTTATCTCACTTTGAAATGTGATTCAGTCAGTGCTTCCGAAAAGAAGGTGCCGGCTTTTATATGCCGCCGGTTGCAGCATCATAAGTTCGAATGCAGCACGCGTATGTTGTTCTGTCCGCAGAGCAAGGCGGAGCAAGCGGGCATATTGTTGTTCAAGGACGAAAAGCATCAATATTTCCTGGCTGTAGGCAGGGATGACCAAGGTGAATGTATTTCCCTCAGGCAGATAGGCGATGGGGAAAGTAAGATGCTGGCTTCCGTTCGCTTGGACGACGGAGGAGTGCTTACCGACCTGAAGGTGGTTTCGCGCGGAACACATTATGATTTCTACTATGCTCGCCAGGAAGCTGTGTGGAACGTGTTGTGCAGGAACGTGGACGCCGGGTATCTGTCAACGGCCACTGCCGGAGGCTTTACCGGAACAACGATAGGCATGTATGCCACCTTAAAATAAATGACTATTTGATTTTTTGTATAACTTAAATTAATGTATTAATGAAAAATGCTATGAATTTTAGGCCGGTGGGGCTGATGCTTCTGTTCTGTCTCATTCCTCTGTGGGCATTTGCACAGAGCGTGATGGTAAAAGGTGTAGTAAAGGACACAAGTGGTGAAGCCATCATCGGAGCCAGTGTCTTGGAAAAAGGCACTACCAACGGTACGATTACCGATTTTGATGGTAACTTTGCATTAAATGTATCGAAAAACGCCGTGTTGGTGGTGAGTTTTGTCGGTTACAAGAACGAGGAAATCCCGGTAGCGGGAAAGAGTTCTTTAAAGATTACATTGAAGGAAGATTCAAAGCTTTGGAAGAAGTGGTGGTGATTGGTTACGGTAGCGCCCGCAAGAGTGACGTGACCGGATCTATTGCATCGGTAGGCGGAGAGAAGCTGCGTGAGATGCCTGCCACCAATATTACATACGCTTTGCAGAACCGCGTGGCAGGTGTGGATATGGCTCAGACTTCTTCCGCACCGGGCGCTTCCATGCAGATTCGTATTCGTGGTACCCGTTCGTTGAACGCCAGTAACGACCCGTTGGTAGTATTAGACGGAATCCCCTTTATGGGTAATTTGTCCGATATCAATCCCGGAGATATCAAGAGCATGGATATCTTGAAGGATGCATCCTCTACTGCTATCTACGGTTCGCGCGGTGCCAATGGTGTTATCCTGATCACTACACACAAAGGTGCACAGGGTAGTCCCGCCCGGTTTACTTACAATGGGTATGCAGGTATGAAGAAAGTATTCTCCAAATATCCCATGATGAACGGCAGCAAGTTTGCCGAAATGCGTAAACTGGCAGGCAAGTTCGAGAATTCGGTGGACGAGTCGGACGATGTGGATACTGACTGGCAGGACTTGATGTTCCGAGACGGTTATGTAAACAGCCACGATGTCAGCGTGTCCGGTGGTACCAACGGTGGAGGCTACAGCTTTGGCGCGGCTTACTATAAGGATCAGGGTGTCATTCCTACTCAGAACTATACCCGTTACTCTCTGCGTGGTTCTTTCGATCAGGGTGTGGGAAAATATTTCCGCTTCGGACTGGTGAACAATACCAACTATAACGTCACCAAAGGTTCCAATATCGGACTGTATGGTGTGCTTGCCATGTCTCCTATCGCTAACCCCTATAATGCGGACGGCACATTGAAACGTACCGTGAAATACAACAGTCAGGATGAGTCATTTGTATTGACCAGAGGCGTTGTGGAAGAATTGGAAGACAGTTGGCTGAGCAAGACCGAAGGCTTCGGTACGTACAACAACCTGTTTGCCGAAGTGAAATGCCCGTGGGTGGAAGGTTTGAAATACCGTGTCAACCTGGGTTTGAACTATCGTTCTACTAAAGGTGGATCGTTCACCGGCGAAGGCATCAACAGCACTACGGCCGACACTCCGTCTACCGCTTCGCTGAACCACTCGGAAACAACCAACTGGACTGTGGAGAACCTGCTGACTTACGACCGTACTTTCGGAAAACACCAGCTGAACGTTGTCGGTATGTACTCTGCCGAACAGACTGTCTATACACGTTCGGACGTTGCCGGACGGGATATTCCTGCCGAATATTTCCAATTCTACAACATCGGGCGTGCGGAAGGCACCATTACGGTGAACCCCGACAACTGGAACTATCAGAAGAGCGGTCTGATGTCTTGGATGGGCCGTGTGATGTACACTTACGACAATCGCTATATGTTGATGGCGACTGTACGTGCCGACGCTTCTTCACGTTTGGCAAAGGGACACCAATGGCACACTTATCCCCGCCGTATCGGCAGGATGGAACATTCGTCAGGAAGAGTTTATGGACGAGGTGGACTGGATAGATATCCTGAAACTGCGTGTAGGTTACGGACAGACCTCCAACCAGGCTGTTGATCCTTACAAGACCTGGGGACGCTTGGCAACCCGTCTTATAACTTCGGTCCTACCGGCTATGTCACCGGTTACTATGTATCCGAACTGCCTAATGCCGAATTGGGGTGGGAATATTCTTCTACATGGAACTTCGGTCTGGACTTCACCTTGCTGAGAGGACGCCTGTCCGGTACATTTGAGTATTACATTCAGAAAACCACCGACTTACTGCAAAGCGTAAGCCTTCCTTCCACTTCGGGAGTAAGCAGCTATATGGCTAATGTGGGAAAGACGGAAAACAAAGGTTTTGAATTTACCTTGAACGGAACGATTCTGGACAACCATAACGGATGGACATGGGAGGCAAGCCTCAACCTGTCTGCCAACCGTAACAAACTGACCGAACTGGCTTCGGGCTCCAAAGATGATAAAGCGAACAACTGGTTTGTAGGACATCCCATCGACTGTATCTACGACTATGAAAAGTAGGCTTATGGAACAGTGATGATCCCGATTTCCAATACTTGGACATTCTGGAGCCGGGTGGCAATGAAGGTATGATCAAAGTGAAATATACCGGTGATCGTGATGCCAGCGGCAAGCCGACTCGCGCCATTGGTCCCGAAGACCGTCAGATTATCAGCTTGGAACCTAAATTCCAAGGAGGTTTCAGCACTCGCGTGGCCTATAAAGGCTTCGACTTGAACGTTATCACCGCCTTCCGTTGCGGAGGCAAGCTGATCAGTACGCTGCACCACAGCAACGGTTACCTGAATATGCTGACCGGTCGTCGCGGACAAGTGGATGTAGACTACTGGACACCGGAGAACAAGGGTGCCAAGTACCCGAAACCGGGTGGTATCCAGAGTGGTGACAATCCGAAATACGGAAGCACATTGGGTTATTTTGACTCTTCTTACTGGAAAGTGCGCAACATCACGTTGGGCTACAACTTCGAGAAGCAGGCTTGGCTGACCCGCATGGGCGTACAGAGCCTGCGTGCTTACCTGTCCGTACAGAATCCGTTCATCATCTGTTCTCCTTTCCATAAAGAAACCGGACTGGATCCCGAAACCAACTCTTACGGTAACGAGAATGTAGCTGTGACAGAAGGTATTCAGAAACGATTCCTGACAGTAGGTACTAACTCACCGTCCACCCGTAACTATTTATTCGGTATTAACTTAACATTCTAAATGAAAGCATGACTATGAAACCTATATTTTCAAAAATAAGAGTTTTGGGAACAGCCGCATTGGCTTTGTTTCTGACAGCATCCTGTTCAGACATTCTGGACGAGCAGCCGCGCAGCAGTTATGATCCTACTTTCTTTAAGACAGAAAAGGGAGTGGAAGGCGGTGTGACCTCCATGTATGCACACTTGCGCTATATTTACGGACAAGCTTATTATTATAATTCCTGTCTGACGGGAACCGATGAGGCAACCTGGGGATGGAGTGCCGATGGTAACTTCAAGGATGCCGACCTGTCCGGAGTAGGCAACCTGACTGCCACGACTTGCCGTTCCGACGCCTTGTGGGGAACCGCTTTCTCGAACATCAACACCGCTAACGGAGTGATAGAGAACGGTGCCGAAGTAGGAGTCAATGAATCATTGGTTTCCGAAGCCCGCTTCTTCCGTGCGTTCGATTATTTCCTGTTGGTGCAGACCTTCGGCGGAGTGCCTCTGGACCTAGGTTCCGGCGAACTGAAGTTCAATATCACTCCTTCACGTACCTCCGTGCGCAATACCGTGCCCGAAGTGTACACCAAGGCCATCTTCCCCGACTTGCTGACCGCTATCGAGAACTTGCCCGCTAATCCTCGTGTGACGGGTGGAGTGACCAAGACCGTTGCCCGCCTGTACTTGGCAAAGGCTTATCTGGCTTATGCCTGGTGGCTGAAGAATCCGAATAACATTCCTACTTATCCCGAGTGCCAGCGTACGGACCCGACGGACACGATGCGGCATGGTACTTCCAGCAGGCATACGATGTGGCGGTTACTGCTATCGAGAACCCCGGTCCTTTCGGCTTGCAGGAAAGCTTTTGGATGGTGAATGCCGGACCCAATGACCGTAACATGGAAATCCTGCTCTATGCAGACCATACGCAGGAAGACGAGTATTATAATGGTGGCAGCCTGAGCTACGGTGGCGGTGGTGCTCCCGATAACTTTGCCGGATGGATGATGAACTGGAACTATACCGACGCGCGTTCGCTGATAATCAGGCTGTCATCAACCGTATTGCCGAGCAATGTTATGGCCGCCCTTGGACCCGTATGGCTCCTCCGTTGGGTGTGTTTACCAAGACGTTTGCGACAAGGTGAACGACTCCCGTTACGACGGTACTTTTACTACTGTTTATCGCGGCAACTGGTCTACAGCCGGACAGAACTGGGAATCGGTGACCAATGCCAACGGAATGAAAGTGAAAGAACGTGAACCTATATTCTCTTTCGTATTCCAGGATATGGATAAGATAGACTATGCAGGAGAAGGTTCTAAAAGCAATCTGGGAGCAGGTACGTTGCCCGGTCGTGCCGACTGGGTATTGGGACTGGATGCGGTAGGCCGCTATGTATATCCCGGTCTTTGGAAACTCGGCCCGTATCGTACAGACAACGGCTCCGGAGCAGGACAGCCCAATGCGGGAAGTACCCGTCCGTATAACATCGCCAAATTCTCCGAACTTTATCTGGTTGCTGCCGAAGCTGCCGTAGAAGGAGCTGCCACACAAGCTGGCAAGTCTGCCCGTGACCTGGTGAACGTGCTTCGTGCCCGTGCCGGTCGCTGGACTTACAGCAATGCCGAGTACAAGGAAGTGGATCGTGATTTCAGTGCTGAAATGACAGCCGCCACTCCGGCAACCATTGACATCAACTATATTCTGGATGAACGCAGCCGCGAGTTCTATGGCGAAGGTTATCGTTGGTTCGACTTGGTTCGTACTCAGAAATGGAACGAATATGCTGACAGTTACGTGATTTGTGGAGGCAAGGGTGATCACAATCCGCAGACTTACAGCCGTACCATCGAAGCGTTCCATTATCTCCGTCCTATCCCACAAGGACAGTTGGATGGCATGGAAATGACAGAGGAGGAAAAAGACGCTTATCAGAATCCGGGATACAGAGATTGATTTTTTGTTTTTTAAGAGTACCCGCCGTTTCTTTCTGTTTCTGATGGAAGAAGCGGCGGTCTTTTTATGGTATGGACTGCTGGGTAGGTTATCATCTTCCCATAGAATATATGTTTTCAGTTTGATGAGTATGTGGCTTCCTTCTGATAAATTTACTGTTTCACTTAGGTGGGTAAGTTTTATCACTTGTAAGCATTCGGCCTCGTGCGTGTTTCTCTCCAAGTTATAATAAAGTCAAAGCAGACGAAGCATGTCTGGCTTTTGACTTATTATAGCTTTCCTGTTTATCCTTTCCAATTAAATGGCAGTAAATCGGTGTAATCGTTTTTCTC
>ENA-OQJH01001335-OQJH01001335.1-human-gut-metagenome-genome-assembly--contig:-NODE-1335-length-10465-cov-1.484233_pt1 | contig 10465 bp, 11 predicted proteins | sample MGYA00242597_ERZ504763 | MGnify/ENA primary metagenome ERZ504763 (study PRJEB26092, sample SAMD00036359) | human gut metagenome | host: Homo sapiens | study: EMG produced TPA metagenomics assembly of... | reverse complement strand
CTTTTTTGCATTTGATGGGAGTGTGGGAGAGTACTTCTTCTCGAAAAGGTTTAGATAAAAAGCGGTAGTGTCTTCGGCGTACATAGAAACCTTTTTCCCTAAAATCAGGTTGCCTGTCTGCATTTCTACTTGATTGGGGGTAGGAAATACGATTTGGGCGCGGACGGCGACTGTGTACGATAGAAGAAAGAGAGCTGTAAAAATTAGGTGCTTCATGGGGTACAGTGTGTTTATTTAGATTTTGTAAGAGTCGGCAAAAGGATTACCCGTATTAGTCTGATGTCTCAAAATACGAATAAATTTCAAGTACTCAATTATTCTTTTGAGTAAACTTACGAAATCAATACAGTTAAAAAGGGAAGAGGCAGTGTCAAATATCAAGGTCTTTCAGCCACGCTAATGACGAAATGCTTGTCCTGTCATTGGGATGACTGTCAAGAAGAGCCAATATTTGCCACAGCCTCTTCCGGTTAGTTCCGGATTATCCGGTTGGTGATGGATTACCGGTTAATTTCCTTCCTCCCATCCCGGATTCTGTTCGAGTTGGGGATTCAGTACCCGTTCGTTGCGTGGAATAGGATTGAGGTAATAGTAATCCGGCCATAGATGATTCTGTTTCGGATGGAATTCGAGATATCCTTCGGAGCCGCCACCGTCGATAGTCACATTGGTTCCTGCCGTGAAGTCGGATGCACGTACGTATTGTCCGAGTTTCTTCTTCAGTGCATAGTGGCATTTCTTCCATCTTCTCAGGTCGTCGAAACGGAATCCTTCGGCGAACAGTTCGATGCGTCGTTCCCGTCGTATTTCCCATAATAGCGGACTCACTTCGTAGTCGTTGGGATAATCCGGATTTCCGAGATCACGTTTCGGGTCGTAAGGCTGAGTTTATTTCCGAGACTTTCATGAGTTTTACATTGGCACGCGGCGCAGTTTGTTGATTGTGACGTCGGCAACTGTCTGGTCAAACTCGCCGAGTTCGCACATGGTTTCCGCGTAGTTCAGCATGACTTCTTCGATGCGGAAATAGGCATATCCGTCTCTTCATTTCGTTGGCTGCCCATGCTCAGGTAGCAGCAATAGTATTTCCAGTTGTTATATCCGAAGGCAGACTTGTACCACGGCTGGTTCTCCAGATAGAAGTCAAAGTGAGGCGATGCACCCAGAATACCACCGTCATATCCTTGACGGAATGGCAATAACTTCTGTCGTTCCTTACTGGTGCCGTACCCGATTCCCATGCGGACGGTGAGGCTGTCGATAAAACTGCGGTCTTTGGAGTTATCCGTAAATTTCCATTTATTGTCCCAGGCTGTGCTGGAAGCCGAACGGTCTACCCGGTAAGGAGGAGTGACGTGCAGCCACAAACGATGGTCACGGTTGCTGAACTCGTCGTATATATCCTTGTCACCCAGATAGGCGTCACTCGTCCAGCGTGGCTTTCCGTCCGTGCACAGGTAACTGTCCACTAAGTCGCGGGTCGGATTGTAAAAGGAGGTAGCGGTCGTTCCCCCGATGCTGACAGCGTGCACTACACCGACAGCATCCGAATATTCTCTGTACAGAATGACGCCGGTAACATCTTTCAGTTCCAGTGAACAGACAGATCGTCGTAGCAGTCCGCCACGTTCGGATAAGTCTGCATCAGTTCGGCGGATACCCGTTTGCATTCCCGCAGATAAGTTTCGGCGTTGTTGAGTCCGTGATATTTACGCCAGGTACCTTCGAAAAGGCAGAAACGGGAGAGTAAAGCCTGTACACAAGCCTTGTTGATGGTGTTTCTGCCTTCTCCGTTCACGTTGATATTCTTTTCGGCAAATTGCAGGTCTTCCAGAATGTGACCGGCTATTTCATCTCTGGAGCACGGGGGCCTTTGATCAGTTCTGTTTCGTCGTCGCTCAGCACATGATCAATCCAGGGTACGCCACCGTAAGCCGACAGGAGAGACAGGTAGCGGTAACTACGGAAAAGTAACCGACGGAACGCCAGTTCGCCTTTTCTACATCCGTCATTTTCGAACCGTCAATGCGGTCGAGCATCAGGTTGACCCTCCGGATATAGCTGTAATAGTTCCAGGAAGTATTGTCTTTCTTGTCGGGGATGGTCACCAGTTTTCTGATCCAGTTGCTTTCGCTGGTTCCTCTTGTCTGGTTGTACGAGATGTCGTCCGTAGAATTTTCCGAGCCATAGCCCAATGAAGGCAGGGTTTCATACAATCCCCAGGCGTATGCCTTGAAGTTGTCGTATGTTTCAAAAGCCGTTTCGGCAGTCGGGTCTCCCAAAGGATACCTTTCCAGGAAATCGTTATTGAGACAGCTTGCTAACAAAACTGTACATATAAAGATTAAATATTTTCTCATAATACATTGGTTATTAGAATGTAACATTGATACCGAAAGAGAATTTCTCATGAACGGATATTCCCAGGCACCTTTTGACAGCATATCGGTTTCCAGTCCTTCCGGCAGGTGATCCCACGTGTAGAGGTTCTCTCCGCTGAAGAATACTTTCACATCGTCGAAGTAGAAGACGCTGGGACCATACTTTGGGCAAGGTATAGGAAAGCGTGATGTTTTGCAGTTTCAGGTAAGAGGCGTTGGCGAGATACTTCGACTGTTTCCAGTGGTTGTAGCTTGTGTTTACCCCGTCGTTGGAATACACACGCGGATAATAGGCATTGGTGTTAGTCGGAGTCCAGAAGTTGAGAGTTTCTTTGAACAGGCTTCCCCAGCCTCCGGTAGGCCATGCGATCTGGTCGGTGCGCCAATAATCCCGTTTGCCTACGCCTCGGAGGAAGATAGAGAGGTCGAGTCCTTTCCAGCTGATTCCTGCGGTGATGCCGTAGTGGAAACGCGGAGTCGAGTTACCGATGATACGCTGGTCGCCGGGATTGTCGGCGGTTCCTTCGCCGCTCCAGATGGTTTCGGTATCGTCATCGAAGTTCTTATACAGCACGTCTCCCGGAAAAACTTTTCCTGCTCCTTTCGGAATGGGGATTCCCGGTTTTAGTGTACCGTCTGCGTTGAAGTCGTCTTCCGTGTAGAAGCGGTCGGTGACATATCCCCAGATTTCTCCCATTTTCATGCCTTTGCGGTAAATCTTGTCGCCTAGCAGGTTGGTCTCATTATTGTATTTCGTGATTTCACTTTGTGAGTCGTACAGGTTGAATCCGATCCGGTAGCTCCAGTCCTTGTTGATGCGGTCTCTCCAGTTCAGTTCCAGTTCCCAGCCGTACGTCTTCAGGTCAGCGGCGTTCTGTTTGGCGGCGGTGGCTCCCACTACCCACGGTAGGTCCATACCGGGTGCCAGCATCCCTTTGGTGTCGCGGCGATACAGTCGAAGTACCGTTAAAGCGGTTGTCGAAGAATCCGAAATCGACTCCGAAGTCCAGTGTATATACCTTTTCCCACGAGAAACTGCTGCTGACCATTGCCGGTGCATTCAGTGTAGTCGTCTTTTGTCCGTCCACCAGCATTCTGTCAAGTAAGGTGACATGGAAGGGATGTAGGGATAGTTTTCCGGAGTGTTGTCCGGCTTCAGTATGATCTGGTTGCCGATAGAGCCCATGAGGCACGTAGTTTCAAGTTAGACAGGAAGCTTTTGGTATTCTTCATGAATGCTTCTTCCGAAATGCGCCATCCGGCGGAGAAGGAAGGGAAGAAACCGAAACGGCTGTCTTTCGGGAAACGGGATGTACCGTCGTAGCGTCCGTTGGCTTCGAACATGTATTTACCGTCGTAAGTGTAATTGACACGGTAGAACAAACCTCTGATAGCATATTCATCGAAACTGTCGGTGACGGATGCCGTTCCGGTAGAACCGGAGAGCGACGGCAGATTTTCCAGTAATACGTCCGTGCGCTGCGACCATTGCGATTCCTTATGACTCTCTTCCTGATTGTAACCACCCATAATAGAGATATCATGTTTACCTATTGAAAAGTCGTAATTGGCGAATGCGTTAATAGCGTTGTAATTGGTGAAACCTTGCGTCAGGGCATAACGTGAGTCTCTACATTGTTCAGCAGCCCTGTAAGTTGAATCTATATACTTGTATTTGTTGACGTACATCCGGTTGTACTCGGTGATCCGGTTGTAGGTATATTCACCTGTTATTTTCAGTCCTTTCAGCGGAGAGATGATGACACGTCCCAAAGTACGCAGGTTGGTCTTCTTGATCACCCTCGGTTCTCCGTAGCGTACGAAGTAGCGGACGTTTCGGCAGGATATTCGATGCCGTCTTGTTCGTATGGCAGGATGTTGTGGTAGGACGGCAAGTACATGGCACTTCCCCAGACACCGTTTCGTCCGCCTTGCTCCACTTTGTTCTGGGTGGAGTTCGCGTATCTGATATCCAGTTGGGTGGTCAGCCACTTGTTTACGTCGACACTCAGGAAGCTGGACATATTGATACGGTCGAATTTGTCTTTGTCCGTTACCAGAATGCCGTCCTCACCGGTATATCCCAGGCTTAGTCGGTAGCTGGTACGCTGGCTGCCTCCCGATACGGAGAAGCTGTGGTTCTGCATGAATCCGAAGTTATCCATCATATCGGCAAACATATCATTCTCCCGCATCAGGAACAGGTTGCCCTGATCGTCGAAAATATATCCGTTCGGATAATTGGAAGGATTCGCCTGATAGTCTCGTATGTAGCCTTCCCATTGGGTGATGTTTTTTCCGTCTACATAGGTATCGTTTGCCCATCCCATTTCCTTGTACGCCAGTACCGATTCCAACGGACTTGCTTTCTGCGGAAGCTCCGATGCTTTCGAGAAAGAGAAGTTGTTGTTGTAATTGAATCTGGGAGCCATGTCCTTTTTACCCTGCTTCGTAGTAATCAGAATCACACCGAAAGCTGCGCGGGCACCGTAGATAGCTGCGGAAGCGGCATCCTTCAAAATAGAGACAGATTCAATATCCTGCGGATCAATCATGTTGATATCCATCGGTACGTTGTTGACCAATACGAGAGGCTCACCACCATTGATGGAGGTTGTTCCACGGATATTGTACGTCATGTCGTCTCCCGGAGTTCCCGTTGTCGATTCAATTTTTAGTCCCGGCACGACTCCTTGTAGGGCAGCCGAAACGTTGGTAATCGGGCGGTCGCCCAACGACTCTTTGATATTTACAGAGGCTACAGCGCCGGTCATATTCACTTTTTCTGTGTACCGAATCCGATGACTACCACTTCATCCATAGTCTGGGTATCTTCCTGTAGCTGTATGTTGAAAAGTGTCTTGTTTTTGACTGTTACTTCTTGTGTGACGTAACCGATATAAGTAACCCGTAACTTGCTGTTGGCAGGCACTTCCAGTGAGAATTCCCCGTTCATGTCGGTAATGGTCGCCTGTTTGCTGCCGTCGACAGAACGTTTGCTCCAATTAGAGGTTCACCTTGCGCATCTGTTACGGTTCCCCGTATTTTATGGACTGCTGGGTAGAAGTAGTATTGTTGGGGGCTGCTTCTGCCTTTGCCGGGACAGGAATGATAATAATATGCTTACCTTCTTGCCTGTAAGTGAATCCTGTTCCTTTGAGTACGGAGTTCAGAACGGAAGAGACTGCTTCCCTAACAAAATTGGCGCTGACCTTTTGTTTCACGTCCAGTTTCGTCTGATTATAAGCGATACTAAATTCGGTCTGATCTTCAATGATTTCGAATACTTTTAATAGAGGTTGGTTTTTCATAGATACCGTTATTGGCTGATTTTGCCATAGGCTATGTTATAAAAACATAAAGCGAATAACAATATATAAATTTATGAATTTTACGGGATAACCTAATGCCCGACAATTTATAAATTTCATACTTTTGTGAGTTAATCATTAATACTAATTTAAGTGTACACAACTAATTTAAATGAAGTAATTTTGATTTGGGGGAGTTGGTATCCGCGAAATATCGACTCCCTTTTTCTGTCTATCGGCCTCCTTTCTTATTTAGGGGTGAATAAATTAAGAGAATGTTCTCGTTCTTCGACTTTATAGTCTATGTTTCCTATGGTTTTGGTCACGATATTCATGATCTCCTTGATAGGGGCTTTTTGTTTGAACTTGATGGTATATACATCGGTGGTAGCCAGATGCGGAGGGACGATGATGTGTATGTCGTATATTCTACTCTATCGTAATGAAAATATCGCTGAGAGTCATTGCCGCAAAGTTCAGCTCGCCTCTGGTCCAGCCGGAGTAGACAGAGGCGTCGATAATCTTTTTATTAAATTCTCCGGACGGGTTGTCATATTCCAGTTGTTCGTTGGGTGTGAGGGTGATGATATTCCTCATTGTTTGCTTTCTGAACGACTACAGAGCCCGATTCCAGAGTAGTGGTTGTCTTCTCATCTTCCGCATAAGCGTGTACGTTGAATTTAGTTCCCAATACTTTCACTTTCAGATGGTTGGTCTTGACGATGAATGGATGTTGCTTGTCTTTCTTTACGTCAAAATTGGCTTCTCCTATCAGATATACCGAACGGATATCTCCTGTGAACTTTTGCGGATAGACCAGTAAGGTTCCTGAGTTGAGGTATGCTGTGGTGCCGTCGGGCAAGGTAATCTGCTTTTGTTCGCCTCTGGGCACATAGTACTCGACAAGTTCTGTATGCTCTTCATTCGATTGTATATATAGGTAGGATGCCACTATAGAGAGTAGGGGAATCAATAATACAGCCGCCACTTGCGCCATCTGCGTAAGGTATACCTTGCGGTTGCCTTCCGCTGTCGGGGGGCAATCTTCCTGCGGAAATTCTGATAAGAACGTTCGGTACCTGCATCGGCCTTGAAATTCTGGTCTTCCCATAATTCCATCAATGCTTCTTCTTTCTCTGCCTGTTCACTGGAGTCGACAAGCCATTTCCATAACTTCTCTTTAAGTTCAGGACTGAACTTATCGGAAGTAAAGTTTTTTAATTATTTTATGAGCGTTCGACATATTAGCGCATTTTAGGTGTGGTTACATATATAAGATACGTAACTGATTAATTACGCACAGTCTCTATGCTACTTTTTTTAGAAAAATAGAATAAAGGTTATGAATAATATTTTTCGGATGTCGGTAAGTGCTTGTGAAAGGTGGTTCTCTACTGTTCGTTTGTTGATGCCTAGTTCGCGGGCTATTTCTTCGTTGTTCATTCCTGATTCCCGGCTCATCTTATATATTTTCTGTCGTTGCGGAGGCATTTTTCTACAACCATTGTCACCAATAGTTCGAGTTCTTTGAGATGGATGGTGTCATCTGTTTCGTTGCTTTCCTGTGGCGGGCTATACTTTTCAGTTTCTTTCTGCTGATAGTTCCTGAACAGTAGTGCGCGTTCGATGTGCCGGTATACCGCATTTTGGAAATGCGGAAAAGATAAGGTTTAAGGTTATTGATGGTATGGAGAGATGAGCGGTTGTTCCATAACGTAAGAAAGATGTCCTGCGATAAATCTTCGGCCTCTTCCTGCGATTGCAGTAGTCCGTTGATAAACCCTTTGATGCGGGGATAGTAGTATAGGAAGAAAGTTTTAAAGGCTTTCTCATCTCCTTCGCTAATAGCCTTCAGAAGTTGTTTTTCGTCAAAGGTTTCCATTGGGGGTATTTTTTTGTAAATGCTGTAAACCCTGCAAAAATAAGTAAATTTTGTATACGAACCCCGTTTATTAACATAAAAAACTCTTTCGGCTAGTATATAATTAGTTCAAAATCTGCGTAAATAGGAAGATGATCACTGATTCCTCCCTGATATTTCATTCCTTTATAGGTACGGAAAGGTTCGTCGTCACCGTATTTCTTGTCTTCAGTTAATAGAAAGGGGAGACGGGCAACATTTGCCTTGTCTTCACCGGTGAAGAATTTAGAGGAAGCATCGAGTAAATTGCCGGATACAATCAAATGGTCGAGCAATCCCCATTCTCCGTGATATTTATAGGAGCCAAATGGCGGAATGTTGCTTTTCGGGCAAGCAGATGGTAGAGTTTTCGGGGATTGGGGAAGGTGACTGAGTGTTTGGGGGCAGTAGCTTCTAATATCTCTTTGATGGATTTATTGGTTGGGTAGTCATTGAAATCTCCCATGATGACCAGTTGCGGATGAAGGCGGATGTTCAGCAGACTGTCGGCTTCTGTGCGTAGTATTCGGGCGGCGTGTAGCGGTAAGGTTCTGATTCCTTGGCTCCACCGGACCGGGAAGGCAGATGGCAGACGATTACATCAAGTGTATCTCCGGTTAATAATAGTCCGCTGACGTGCAGTAAATCTCTTGTGGGGCGATGATGCTTGAATGAGGGAATGGGGATAGACCGGAAAGATAATAATTTGAATAGGTCACGTTGATATAATAAAGCGACATCAATCCCTCTCAGATCGGGAGAACTTGTCATAACATACCGATACCCCAGTTCCTTTAAAGGAGAACGTTGTGTGAGGTCACGTAGTACGCTGTCGTTTTTCTACTTCACAAAGACCTACAAGGGCGGGTGGATTCCATTCACCGACGGCAGTGATGACACGGGCCATATCAGCCAGTTTCTTCTTGTACTTGGTGTAGTTCCAGTGACGGATAGCGTCGGGGAGAAATTCGTTATCGTTCTTTAGTGTGTCGTGGTGAGTATCAAAGAGGTTTTCAACATTCCAGCTCATGACACGAAAGGGGATTCGTTCTTCAGCGGAAGACTTCTTTTGGGAAACAGATTGTTTATTGCTGAACGATTCTTTTCGATAAGGGAAGTTTGCCTTGTAAAGGATGTTTGCCCTATGATATAAGAGGGCACAAAAAAGAGCATTATAAAAAAGATGACGGTCATAACAAATATTTTTCTGCTATCACCATCATCTTTTCTATGATGTCTTACCTGACTGTTATTTCTTGGCAGGAACATGTGCCAGAATATCCAACAGGTGCTTCCAGAACTTCTCAACGGAAGGGATGTGCATCCGTTCGTCTGGAGAGTGTACTCCGGTGAGGTAGGTCCGAAAGAAATCATGTCTAATGTCGGATACTTGTCGAGGAACAGACCGCATTCCAGTCCTGCGTGAATTGCTTTCACTTTCGCCTCTACACCGAAAAGTCGTTTGTAAGATTCTGCTGCCACTTCGAGGATAGCCGAATGAGGATTCGGCTTCCATCCCGGATAACCTTCACCGAAGGTCACATCGGCGCCTGCCAGCTGGAAGACGGCACGAACCGTATTCGCCATGTCATTGCGTGCAGATAAGATAGAGCTGCGTTGGCTGGTTTCGATGCGGATAATATGGTTCGGTTTCATTTTGACAGAAGCAAGGTTGGTTGAAGTCTCTACCAGTCCGGGGATATCCTGACTCATGGCATATACACCGTGAGGAGCAGCATACAATGCTTTCAGCAAGCGGGTAGTAGTATCCTGATCGATAGCCATCTTACGGGGAGTTTCCGATTCAAGAACCAGTTTCAGGTCCGGTTCGGTAACGGCCAGTTCGTTTTCTACTTCACTGGTGAAGATATTCAGTTCCGTGCGGACGTCATGTTTGGCATCTTCGGGAACTGCACAGATAGCGTATGCTTCGCGGGGGATGGCATTGCGCAGGTTACCTCCGTTTATTTCGCAGAGATACAGATCCTGACGGTTAGCCATTCGGGACAGGAATCGGTTCAGTATCTTGTTTGCATTGCCCCGTCCCAAGTGAATATCACCACCGGAGTGTCCGCCTTTCAGTCCTTTTACTTCTACTTTGAAGAAGAAATATCCTGCGGGGACTTCTACTTCTTTATAACTAAACTCTGCAACGGAGTCGATACCTCCGGCGCATCCGATAAAGATTTCTCCTTCATCTTCGGAGTCGAGGTTCAGCAGAATATCACCGCTCATGAAACCTTCTTTCAGCTCGAAAGCTCCGGTCAGACCGGTTTCTTCATCTACGGTGAACAGGCATTCCAGCGGGCCGTGCTCGATGCTGTCATCCGCCAGGATAGCCAGTTCGGTAGCTACACCGATACCGTTATCAGCTCCGAGGGTAGTTCCTTTGGCTTTCAGCCATTCTCCGTCTATTTCTGTTTCGATGGGATCGGTGAGGAAGTCGTGCTGTACATCATTGTTCTTTTCACACACCATGTCGATGTGCGATTGCAATATGACAGTCTGAAAGTTTTCTTTGCCCGGAGTGGCAGGCTTTTTGATCAGTACGTTTCCTGCTTCATCTACATTGGTCTCCAGGTTATGTTTTGCTCCGAATGCCTTTAGGTAGGCAATTATTTTCTCTTCCTTCTTGGAAGGACGCGGCACTTGGCAGATTTCCTCAAAATACTTGAATACGCCAGCCGGCTTTAAGTCTTTTTTTTCCATGCTGTTTTTATTTTATAATAGGAATAGGAGGTTCATTTTGCTTCCTCTTATTGCTAAATATGGTTAATTTGCTTGACTTATCTGAACTCATTTCTCATTAAAGCCTATCTTTGCACTCACAAAAATTAATAGAAATGGTTGAGACTATACTGATAACTTTGTTA
>ENA-OQJH01001334-OQJH01001334.1-human-gut-metagenome-genome-assembly--contig:-NODE-1334-length-10468-cov-1.716855_pt1 | contig 10468 bp, 14 predicted proteins | sample MGYA00242597_ERZ504763 | MGnify/ENA primary metagenome ERZ504763 (study PRJEB26092, sample SAMD00036359) | human gut metagenome | host: Homo sapiens | study: EMG produced TPA metagenomics assembly of... | reverse complement strand
GGAAAACTGATTCAGCAATACCTGCGTCAGGAGAGTCTGGAGTCTCCTCTCAATGAGCAGCGGTTGCTGGATGCCTGGCCGCAGGTGTTGGGACCGGCGGCAAGCTATACCAGTAATCTCTATATCCGTAACCAGACGCTGTATGTACATCTCACTTCCGCCGCCCTTCGTCAGGAACTGATGATGGGACGGGAACTTTGGTGCGTACTCTGAATCAGAGAGTAGGGGCTACGGTTATCACAAACATTATTTTTCGTTGAGGAAAGGAATTCTGTCTGTCACTTTCATCCCCAGCTTTTGGAGCGTCTCATTTGCCCGGTCATAGTAGAACGGAGTTTCCAGATATTGGTTGTTGTGGGCATCCACTCCGATAATGGCAGTGCAGCCTTCGTGCGCTGCTATTTCCCAAAAATCAGGGTGGGGAATGGTTGTTATTCCATGTTCGTCGTTGTAATCTTCGTAGCCTATATTATATTCCAGGGGCAGGTTCAGGCGGGCGCCGTTCGGCAGATATGTCTGCTGACAAGTTTACAATGACGGTCAAATTCAGGATATGAACGCATGAACAGGTCGGGATGTGCCAGATAGGCAAACAAACCGCTTTCCATACCTTCAATCGCACTCTCTTCATAAAGTTCAAGCATATCTAACGTATGGGTATTTCGCCCGAAATAAGGAAACTTCTCATCTGTATGGAAATGGTGGTTGCCGAAGATGATGTAATCCAGCTGATACTCCTTGATAACTCCTTTCAGCCAGGGAATATACTCCGGAAAATATTCACATTCCAAGCCGATTTTAATGCTGATCTGATCTTTATATTTCTTTTGTAGCGAGCGGAGGCTTTCTACATACTCCGGCAGTTCTTCGGGAATCATCCGGATGTCGGATACATAATCGGTATGGTATTTCCATGGAGTGTGGTCAGAGAAACCAAGTTCCTGATAGCCGCCTTTGATGGCACTTAAAACAAATTCTTCGTCACTCCCTGTCGCATGGAGGCAGCGGGTGGTGTGGGTGTGATAATTCGTCCTCATTACTTGTTATAATTATGTCCATGCAGATGTCGAATGCTTCTGCCGGAACTTCTTCTACTATTTGAAATGGGAAGCAGATGCCTGCTTTATAAGCTGCGGGGATACGTGGCAGCAAACGGTCATAATAGCCTTTTCCCCTCCCCAGCCGGTTTCCTTTCCGGTCGAAAGCTACACCGGGAACGGCAATAAAGTCTATGTCTGCATAGTCCGTAAATGTTTCTCCAACAGGCTCTTCAATACCGTAAGTGCCGGTTGCCATATCTTCGGGACCGGTATAGAGGCGTAATTCCAATTCATCACCGACAACTACCGGAAGCAATATCCGTTTCTCATTGCTCCATTTCCGGATAAACGCATGCGTGTCTACTTCATCTTTGAGCGAATGGTAGAGCAATACAGTAGTTGCCGCCCTGAAAGCCGGGTGGGCTTCGAGGGCGGCAAGTATTTTAGCTGATTGAAGCTTCTGCAAAGTCGAAGATGCGTGTCGGATCTTCAGTGATGCCATAAGCTTGCGCAGTTCTTTTTTTCTTTCCATCTTTATTATCTTTCGTCACTTCCTCTTCTGTCTCGGCGGGTGCTTTTGGGAAAGCTTCTCCCTTTTCGAGCAGTTCTATACCTTGTTGTACTGTAGCATCCGATTTATTGAAGTATTTCAGATAAGCTTCCAGTCCCAGCATATTATAGATAATGTTGCCGTATATATTCGCTTCCAGTCTTTATACGATTTCTGGATCAGAATATTCCTTCTCTTTACACCTTTCGAGTCGGCAAAGCGGATGAACTGCTCTACCAAACCTTGGTGACGAAGATAATTCAGCAGGTCTTCTTCCGTTTCATACTGGCTCAGTTTCTTCCGGTTATTGTCCGTGTACTGGAAAGTAAACTGAAGAGTTAGTCCGCGGTTGATTACTGATGAGAGATAAGAAGTGACTCCGGTAGTATCTTGTGGTACAAATACGTCCGGCATGATACCGCCACCACCATAAACAGTGCGTCCCAGGCTGGTGAGATAGCGTTCGTTTTCGTTCAGCTTGATGCTGTCGCGTGAGAAGAACTCACCGTGTTCGTAGCGGTTGTATATGTCTAGTTCATAATTCTTGTCTTTACCACTTTCGTAAGGACGTTGGATGCAACGCCCTGAAGGAGTATAATAGCGGGCGATAGTCAGGCGGATAGCAGAGCCGTCGCTGAAGTCAATCGGTTGTTGTACCAGTCCTTTCCGAAGGAACGGCGTCCTACCACTGTACCGCGATCATTATCCTGAATTGCTCCGGTAAAGATTTCGCTGGCAGAAGCAGAACCCTCGTCAATCAATACAACGAGTGGCATTTTCTGGCAACTGCCCGTACCGTTGGCAAATTCTTCCGCACGGGGATATTTACGTCCTTGTGTATATACAATCAGTTTACCTTCGGGCAGGAATTCATTCACCATGCGGATGGCAGCTTCCATGTATCCTCCTGTATTGCCGCGAAGGTCAATAATCAGTCCTTTACATTTCTTATGATTGAGCTGAGCAAGGCGTTAAGCAATTCTACGTGGCTTGTCCGTCCGAATTTGCTGACTTTTACATAACCGATATCATCGTTCAGCATATAGGCAGCGTCTACTGTATTTTGAGGAATGTCTCCGCGGGTGATGGTAAAGTCCAGCAATTTCGGTTCTCCTACGCGTTTGACACCCAGTTTCACCTGCGATCCCTTAGGACCTTTCAGTGTGCGCATGGCTAGTTCGTTGTTCAGCTTTTTGCCTACAAATAAACTGTCGTCTACATTAACGATGCGGTCGCCCGCCATGAGTCCCACTTTTTCAGATGGGCCTCCCTGGATAACGGCATTCACATGAATCGTATCATTCTGTATCGTAAACTGGATACCGATTCCGCTGAAACTGCCTTCCAGTTCCGAATTGACTTCTTCGAGATTCTGTGCAGGGATGTAAGTGGAGTGCGGGTCCAGTTCTGCCAGGATCTGTGGCATAGCCTTCTCCACGAGGTCGGTCATGTTTACGGTGTCTACATATTGATCATCTACGATTCTCAACAGCGCATTCAGCTTGTTGGAAGAACCGTTGATGATACCCAGACGGTTGCCGGCGAAGTGCTTGGCATAAAATGTACCGATAAGAATACCGGCCACCACGCTGATAGCTATGATGATAGGCGTAAAACGTGAAGAGTTTCTTGTACTCATGTCTATTCCTTTTTTTTAAAACGTTCGTTTTATTATTTGTTTGGAGAAGAATCTTCGTTCATTTCTGTATAGATAACTTCGATTCCTGCCCGTTTTAATAGTTCTATTCCATCTTCGAGGCGGTAATGTTCGGAGTAGACTACCCGTTTGATTCCTGCCTGTATGATTAACTTTGCACATTCGATACAAGGTGAGGCGGTGACGTACATCGTGGCACCGTCGCTGCTGTTGTTCGAGCGTGCTATCTTGGTGATAGCGTTTGCTTCCGCATGGAGAACATAAGGTTTTGTCAGGTTATTCTCGTCCTCGCATACGTTTTCGAAGCCCGAAGGAGTACCATTGTATCCGTCGGAGATAATCATTTTGTCTTTGACGATCAACGCTCCTACCTTACGGCGCTGGCAATAAGAGTTTTCCGCCCAAATGCTTGCCATACGTATGTAACGTTTGTCCAGTTCCAATTGTTTCTTTTCCGTGTCCATGAGAGTGTCTTTTATTTTACAACGTGAAAAACTAAAGAAAGTGTCTGCTGGCTACCGGAAGGTTTATAGTAAAGGTATAGATTTCGCTCATCTCCTCCGTAAGAGGTTGCGTTGTTCAGCCCTTCTATAAATTCTTTGCTAATATATCTGATGATTCATTACCTCCTTGGATAGATGCATTGAATTGGTTGTCCTTTCCATTGGCGGACCATGATCCAGTGAAAGTAGAGGTTATCACTGTGCCACTTAAGGTCCCGATGATGATATTGCTTTCTTCCATTCCATTAAAGGTAATTACATACCTACCTGTTTCGTCAAGCAATTTCATGCTTTGTTCGCGGGCTTTGTTGTCGTTTCCCCCAAAAATTAAATCATTTGATGGCTATCTTTGACTGTGATATAAGTCAGTTTCCATGTCTTGCCGGTGAAGATGCCGGCTACATCATCCGTATCATTACATCCGGAAAACATCGGAAGCAATAACAGCAATCCTAATACTTTAAGTATCAATCTCTTCTTCATGTCCAATTCTCTCCTTTTTTAATTGTATTGTTTCTTTATGCCGTTTCGGATCAGCAATGCGTCAATGGTAGGCTCCTGCCCGCGGAAGCGCTTGTAGAGCAACATCGGGTGTTCTGTACCTCCTTTCGACAGGATATTGTTGCGGAACGAATCTGCTACTTCACGGTTGAAGATTCCTTGCTGTTTGAACAGTGAGAATGCATCCGCATCCAGCACTTCTGCCCATTTATAACTGTAATATCCTGCGGAATATCCTCCGGCAAAGATATGGGAGAATTGTGTACTCATGCAGGCTTCTTTGACTATCGGCAATACTTGTGCGTCTTTCCAGGCTTCCTGTTCATAGGCTTTTACATCGCCCTCGAAAGGAGTGTTGCGGGTGTACCATGCCATATCGAGCAGCCCGAAGCTCACTTGTCTCAGGCAGGCATAGGCTGCATTGAAATTCGAAGCATCCACGAGTCTCTGTATCAGTTCGTCCGGAAGCACTTCTCCGGTTATAATGACGGGCAAGGTATTAAGAATTCTTTCTCGTATGGCAAAGTTTTCCATGATCTGTGAAGGAAGTTCCACAAAGTCCCAATATACGTTTGTTCCGCTTAGGCTCTGATAGGTTGATTGGCAAACATGCCATGCAGGCTGTGCCCGAACTCATGCAGGAATGTCTCCACTTCGTTGAAAGTCAGCAAAGCAGGTTTGCTTTCGGTTGGCTTGGTGAAGTTCATCACTACAGATATATGCGGTCGGCTGTCTTCACCGGTTACGGGATCTATCCATTGTTCCTTGTAGCTGGTCATCCAGGCTCCGGCGCGTTTTCCGGGACGGGGATGGAAGTCAGTGTACAGTACGGACAGGAACTTACCGTCTTTGTCGAATACCTCGTAGGCTTCAACATCTTTGTGATAAACCGGGATTTCCGTATTTTTCCGGAAAGTGATTCCGTAGAGTCTTTCTGCCAGTCCGAATACTCCTTTTTTTACTTGTTCCAGTTCGAAGTAAGGACGGAGCATTTCTTCATTGATATTGAATTTCTTGTTTTTCAGCTTATTGGAATAGTAGCTCCAGTCCCAGGGCATGACAATGAAGTCATCACCTTGTTCCTCACGTGCCAGTTCCTGTACTTCGAGATATTCTTTCTGTGCGGTGGGAGTGTAGGCTTCCAATAGTTGGTTGAGCAGCTTATATACGGCATCGCTGTTTTCAGCCATTCGTTTTTTGAGGGTATATTCCGCATAATCTTTATATCCTAGTAGCTGGGCTATTTTCATGCGTGTATTAACCAGCTTCTTTACGATTTCGATATTGTTGAATTCGTTATCGTGTGTACACTTTGTATTATATGCGATGTAGAGCTTATGGCGCAACTCGCGGTTGTCGGCATAAGTCATGAAAGGCACATAACTTGGAGCGTGCAGGGTGAAAGCCCATCCTTCTTTATCCTCACTTCTGGCTGTTTCGGCAGCAGCTTCTACGATGATTTCCGGCAGTCCGGCAATGCTGGCTTTGTCTGTCAGAAGCATTTGATACCTGTTTGTCTCCTTCAGGTTGTTTTCGCTGAAGTCGAGTGTCAGTTTGCTCAGTTCGTTGGTCAGTTGTCGGTATTGTTCACGGGCTTCTCCTTCGAGGTTGGCACCGTGGCGTACAAAACTGTCGTATATATCGTCTAGCAGGCGATTCTGTTCCTGGGTCAGTTGCAGAGATTGTTTTTGTCCGTACACTTCTTTCACGCGGGCAAACAACTTCTCATTCAGTGTGATGTTGTTGCTGTGTTCGCTGAGTAGTGGCATGATTTTCTGAGCCAATGCCTGTAAGTCGTCATTGGTTTCAGCACTAAGCATATTGCCGAATACGGCAGTTACTTTGTCCAGCAGCCTTCCGGATTGTTCGTAGGCTTCTATTGTATTTGTAAATGTCGCCTTCTCCGGGTTTTGTATGATCGCATCAAGTTCCGCATTCTGTTGTTTGATTCCTTCGAGGATGGCAGGCTCATAATGCTCTGTCTTGATCCGGTCAAAGGGCACAGTCCCATGCGGTGTCTGATACTGACCGAAGAAAGGATTCTGAGCGTTCAGTATATTGTTCATGGTGTAAACTAGTATCAATGTTATTAATAATCTCTTCATAATTCTCTTCATAGAAGTACAAAACTACTAAAATTGTAGGTTATACCACGGATAATACCTTGCTTTTTAACAATATATAAAATGAAGACAAAAAAACCGCTACGGTTTTCCGCAGCGGTTTCCTATATGTTTAGATTTCTAATTAAGCGTTAACTGATGCCATGTGAGCGATCAAGTCAAGAACTTTGTTAGAGTAACCGATTTCGTTGTCATACCAAGATACAACTTTTACGAAAGTGTCAGTCAAAGCGATACCAGCTTTAGCATCGAAGATAGAAGTACGAGCGTCACCCAGGAAGTCAGAAGAAACTACTGCATCTTCAGTGTAACCCAGGATACCCTTCAATTCGCCTTCAGAAGCTTCTTTCATAGCAGCGCAGATTTCAGCGTAAGTAGCCGGTTTAGCCAAGTTAACAGTCAAGTCAACTACAGAAACGTCCAAAGTAGGAACGCGCATAGACATACCAGTCAATTTACCGTTCAAAGCCGGGATTACTTTACCTACAGCTTTAGCAGCACCAGTAGAAGAAGGGATGATGTTGCCAGAAGCAGCACGACCACCTCTCCAGTCTTTCATAGAAGGACCGTCAACTGTTTTCTGAGTAGCAGTTGTAGAGTGAACTGTAGTCATCAAACCGTCAAGGATACCGAACTTGTCGTTCAATACTTTAGCGATAGGAGCCAAACAGTTAGTAGTACAAGAAGCGTTAGATACAAATTGAGTACCTTTTACGTATGTCTTTCGTTTACACCGCAAACGAACATCGGAGTGTCATCTTTAGAAGGAGCTGACATTACAACATATTTTGCACCAGCTTCGATGTGAGCCTGAGCTTTGTCTTTGCTCAAGAACAAACCTGTAGATTCAACAACGTATTCTGCACCTACTTCGTTCCATTTCAAGTCAGCCGGATTTCTTTCAGCTGTGATACGGATAGCTTGACCGTTAACGATCAATTTGCTGTTTTCAACATCTGCTTCGATAGTACCGTCGAATTGACCGTGCATTGTATCATACTTCAGCATGTAAGCCAAGTAATCAACCGGGCAAAGGTCATTGATACCTACGATTTGAATATCGTTTCTTGTCATTGCAGCGCGGAAAACGAAACGTCCGATACGTCCGAATCCATTAATACCTACTTTAATCATTTTGTTTAAACTTTTAAGGGTTTTATAATATTTGTTCAAATATCTCTCTACCTCCGCACTTGTTTTATTTTCAAATGCGGTGCAAAATTACAAAAATGTTTTTATATTCGCGCATTAAATTCACATTAAATATTGAAAAAAGATGGGAAAGAGTACATTTTTACAGGACTTTAAGGCGTTTGCCATGAAAGGTAACGTCATAGACATGGCTGTCGGTGTTGTTATTGGTGGTGCGTTTGGAAAAATCGTATCATCATTGGTTGCTAATGTTATTATGCCTCCGATTGGTTTATTGGTTGGCGGTGTGAACTTACGGATTTGAAATGGGTGATGAAAGCGGCAGAGATCGGTGCTGACGGTAAGGAGATAGCTCCGGCTGTGACATTGGATTATGGTCAGTTTCTGCAGGCCACCTTTGATTTTCTGATTATCGCTTTTGCTATATTTTTATTTATACGTTTGATTACGAAACTGACAACTAAAAACAGGCAGAAGTGGCGGCTGCTCCTCCAGCTCCTCCTGTGCCAACGAAGGAAGAAGTTTTGTTGACGGAGATACGTGATTTGCTGAAAGAAAAAATAATTGATTCTAATTAAAATGAAGGAGATTTCAGGTGTAAACTTGTGAATCTCCTTTATTTTTCTCTTCATTATTAATATAGATTGCGTACTTTTTTCTACTTTTGCAACTCAATTTATTCAAAATCCAACCATTGATATGCAGGAAAAATAATAATTCTTGATTTCGGTTCGCAGACAACACAGCTCATAGGTCGCCCGTGTACGTGAATTGGATACGTATTGTGAAATCGTTCCTTATAACAAATTTCCTAAAGAAGACCCGACTATTAAAGGAGTCATTCTCTCCGGAAGTCCTTTTTCGGTTTACGATAAAGATGCTTTCAAAGTAGATTTGAGTGAAATTCGTGGTAAATATCCGATATTGGGTATTTGTTATGGTGCACAGTATCTGTCATACACCAATGGCGGAAAAGTGGAACGGCCGGAACACGTGAGTATGGGCGTGCGCATTTGGCTTCTTTCTGCAAAGATAATGTACTGTTTAAAGGAGTGCGTGATGGGTCGCAGGTGTGGATGAGTCATGGAGATACGATTACTGCTATTCCTGCAAGTTTCAAAAAAATAGCTTCAACAGATAAAGTAGAGATTGCTGCTTATCAGATAGAAGGGGAGCAGGTATGGGGTGTTCAGTTCCATCCGGAAGTATTCCATAGTGAAGACGGAACTCAAATCCTGAAGAACTTTGTGGTAGATGTTTGCGGCTGCAAGCAAGACTGGTCGCCGGCTTCTTTTATTGAGAGCACGGTTGCCGAACTGAAAGATCAGTTGGGTGATGATAAGGTTGTTCTCGGTTTGAGTGGTGGAGTCGATTCATCGGTTGCGGCAGTGCTGCTGAATAAAGCTATTGGCAAAAACTTGACTTGTATCTTTGTAGATCATGGTATGCTGCGTAAGAATGAGTTCAAGAATGTGATGAAAGATTACGAATGTCTCGGTCTGAATGTGATTGGCGTTGATGCCAGCGAAAAGTTCTTTACGGAACTGGCTGGTGTGGCCGAACCGGAAGCTAAACGTAAGATTATAGGTAAGGGCTTCATCGATGTGTTCGATGTAGAAGCTCATAAGATCAAAGACGTGAAATGGCTGGCCCAAGGTACAATCTATCCGGATTGCATCGAGTCATTGTCTATCACGGGTACAGTGATTAAGAGCCATCATAATGTAGGTGGACTTCCTGAAAAGATGAATCTGAAATTGTGTGAGCCACTTCGTTTGTTGTTTAAGGATGAAGTTCGTCGGGTAGGTCGTGAGTTGGGTATGCCGGAACATCTGATTACCCGCCATCCGTTCCCGGGACCGGGGCTAGCAGTGCGTATTCTGGGTGATATTACTCCTGAAAAGTTCGTATTCTGCAGGATGCTGACGATATTTTTATTCAGGGATTGCGTGACTGGGGATTGTATGATAAAGTATGGCAGGCAGGAGTTATCTTGTTGCCAGTACAGTCTGTAGGCGTGATGGGAGATGAACGTACGTACGAAAGAGCAGTTGCTTTACGTGCTGTGACATCTACAGATGCCATGACAGCCGACTGGGCGCATCTGCCTTATGAATTTATGGGTAAGGTATCGAATGATATTATTAATAAGGTGAAGGGAGTGAACCGTGTAACCTATGATATCAGTTCTAAACCACCAGCAACCATTGAGTGGGAATAATAACACTTTATAATCTAAAAATAGCCTCAATAGGAATTCCTGTTGAGGCTATTTTATGATGAATAGTTTTTTTATAATGAGCCAGTCTGTATCTACTCGCTTACCAGCTTCTGTGCATCTGGAATAAGAATCTCTTTCCGACGTAATTCTAATAATCCTTTGTCTTGTAGCTCATTGAGCGCTTTTGAAGTATTCAGTCGGGTGTCGTCTAAGTAGCGGGCAAGATCGTCCATCTTCATTTTGAATATCTTTTCTCCCTGAATCTTTTCACAATGTAACAGAAAAAAGCGAATGATTTTCTCTGTTAAATCCTGTGTCGGCTCTTCCATAAGCGGGAGTAAAGATTTTGTGCCCGGTTACTTACGATATTCATATAGTTGAGCCGGAATATTTCATATTTGAACAGGTCGCTAAGTACAAATGCTTTGCTGATACTGACAGTATGCGCTTCTGTATGTGCCACATAAGCAGAAGTGTAATGGGTGTTCATGCCAAATAGCGACTGTGGTTCCAGCAGGTAAGGTGCTTCCATCTGTTCAATGACGGTGTATATATTTTCTTTGGAATTTGTGACGATAGAAACCTCGCCTTTTAACAGGAAGCAGAGTTGTTTACACGGACTACCACTCTCAATGATAGTTTCTCCTACTTTATGCTTGATAAAGTGTAGCTTGACCTTATCCAGAATACTTGTGAAATCTTCATGACAAAGACCTTGAAA
>ENA-OQJH01001333-OQJH01001333.1-human-gut-metagenome-genome-assembly--contig:-NODE-1333-length-10478-cov-1.553183_pt1 | contig 10478 bp, 14 predicted proteins | sample MGYA00242597_ERZ504763 | MGnify/ENA primary metagenome ERZ504763 (study PRJEB26092, sample SAMD00036359) | human gut metagenome | host: Homo sapiens | study: EMG produced TPA metagenomics assembly of... | reverse complement strand
TTTAAAATTAATTTTTTCTTCTTGGTTTGACCAAATATCTTTTCTTTATTTATTCCTCTGACATAAATATGATAAAATCTTGTGCTGCTTTCTCTTCTTGGTTTGTGCGGCACTCTTCTTCCCTCCTTACATTTAGGGACAGGGATAGATGCAATTTAGGGACACCACTTTTTTCAATTGGGGACGTAGTTAAATTCAATTTTACTACGTCCCCAATTGATTACAATTGATTAAAATTCAAATTTTTTCTCAAAATATGTTTTCAAATCTTCAATCTTAACTCGTTCCTGTTCCATAGTATCTCTATCACGAACAGTAACCGCTCCGTCTTCTTCTGATTCAAAATCATATGTAATACAGAACGGTGTTCCGATTTCATCCTGACGACGGTAACGTTTTCCGATATTTCCACGATCATCAAATTCACAGTTATAATATTTTGACAACTGTGCAAATACTTTCTCCGCACCTTCGTTTAATTTCTTAGACAACGGAAGCACACCAATCTTGATTGGAGCAAGCGCCGGATGGAAGTGAAGTACTGTACGAACATCTCCACCTTCTAACTCTTCTTCATCATAAGCACTGCAAAGGAATGCAAGTACCATACGGTCTGCACCAAGTGACGGCTCAATAACGTATGGAATATATTTTTCTTTCTTCTCATCGTCAAAATAAGTCATATCCTGTTTTGATACTTCCTGATGCTGTGTTAAGTCGTAATCTGTTCTGTCTGCGATTCCCCACAGTTCTCCCCAGCCAAATGGGAATAAAAATTCTACGTCAGTCGTAGCCTTGCTGTAGAAGCAAGTTCTTCTGCTGAATGGTCTCTTGCTTTGATTTCTTCTTCTTTAATTCCAAGTGACTTCAACCAGTCAAGGCAGAATTGTTTCCAGTATGCAAACCATTCCAAATCCGTTCCAGGTTCACAGAAAAATTCTAATTCCATCTGCTCAAATTCTCTTGTTCGGAATGTAAAGTTGCCCGGTGTGATCTCGTTACGGAATGATTTACCGATCTGACCAATACCAAATTGGAATTTTCTTTCTGGATGTACGCTGTACATTTTTAAAGTTTACAAAGATTCCCTGCGCAGTCTCCGGTCTTAAATATACTGTATTTTTGCGTCTTCTGTTACCCCCTGGAAAGTCTTAAACATCAGGTTAAACTGACGGATCTCTGTAAAATTGTGTTTTCCACATGTCGGACATGGAACATTGTGCTCTGTAATCCAAGCTTCCATCTGCTCCTTTGACCACGAATCCACACTTTCTGTCAGTTCGATTCCATTTTTCTTCTGCAAAACTTTCAATCAACTGGTCTGCACGAAATCTCTCTTTACATTCTTTACAATCCATAAGCGGATCACTGAATCCTCCCAAATGTCCGGAAGCCATCCATGTCTGTGGATTCATCAAGATTGCACAATCCACACCTACATTATATGGATTTTCCATGATAAATTTCTGCCACCATGCTCTTTTCACATTGTTTTTCAATTCCACACCAAGGTTTCCATAATCCCATGTATTTGCAAGACCGCCGTAAATCTCAGATCCCGGATATACAAATCCTCTTGATTTCGCAAGTGCTACAATTTTTTCCATTGTTTTTTCCATCTTATTCATTCCTCTCATTTCGAATTTCTTAATGTGTTTCATTATACCGTTAAAGTGCTGATTTTTCAACCCTCTTTCCTAAGCCCTCAGGAAAGCAGGCACATTTCCAAAATTTCCAGTGATTTAAATCGTTTATCCACATACATTCCCGTATATTGTTTCATAATCTTTCCAAGCTGTTTCAGCACCTCATCTGACACAACAAACGTATACAGTTTCTCAATCGTAGAAGTTACTACATACTGCATCGTATAAAGAGTCGAACTATTGATCTGGATTCCATCAGACACTGTACGCCTGCACTTTTCACATACAATCCCTCTGTTTCTGCAACTGAACAAAACACCTTGCTCCCGCGTACCACACCCTGTGCAGTGAAACACATCCGGATACTCTCCGTTTACAACCAGCGTCTTCAATTCAAATATGTACCTCACCAGTCTCTCGGAATCTTATTTGAAGATAATGCCCGCAATGTCTGATACAAAAGCCTTAACATCTGCCGCTCGTCATTGTGTTCTTTCGTATAATAATCGGCAAACTCCATAAAATAAAATCCATAGTAAGCCCCCTCTAAATCCGTTGCAAGTTCCATAAAATAATTGGAAATGTTTGCCTGCAGCAGATTATAGGAACTTCTTCCCTCATACAAAACGAATTCGCCAAAAGAAAAAGGATTCGTCGCGCCAAGAAGATGGCTGTTCTGTCTTCTTGCCCCTTTTGCAAACGCTGAAATCTTTCCTTTTCTTTTGTCAAAATCACAATTCTTTTATCATTCTCACCGATAGGTGACGCGGACAGTATCATCCTGTCACTGTTACTGACTGACTCAAGTGTTCTCTCTCCCACGTTTCTATTTTTCGGCTGCACACAGGAATATTCCTCTTTACCAACTCCCTTGTAAGACAAATAATCTGTCACGCAGCCTGTCTTTGTAAATGTTTCCCACCAATCTGTTTTCGTCATGAAAATCCCTCCTTTGTGCTTCTAACATTAGGATTTCCCATTCGACCGTTTCCATACTGAGACTATCTGCCAGTTCTTTTTGTGTCGCAACCCCTTGACAAGTTTATTCTTCCTCGTTTTTATATCCAAAATTCTGAATCAAGAAGTCACTGTCTCTCCAGTCTTTCTTCACCTTCACCCACAACTGTAAGTTTACCTTGCAATCTAAAAGACGCTCAATCTCAAATCTGGCGGTACTTCCTATCTTCTTTAACATGCTTCCCTGTTTTCCGATGATGATTCCTTTATGTGAATCACGCTCACAAATGATCGTTGCATCGATGTCCATCACTTTCTTTCGCGCTTTCATACGGTCAATCGACACTGCAATTCCATGCGGAATTTCCTCATTCAGACAGTGCAGCGCCTTTTCGCGAATCAATTCCGATACAATCTGGCGCTCCGGCTGATCTGTAACCGTATCCTCATCATAGAACTGTGGACCATACGGCAGATACTGCAAAATCACTTTCACAAGCTCATCTGTATTCTCCCCGCTTCTTGCCGATACCGGAACAATCTCCGCAAAATCATATATTTTACGATATGCATCTATAAACGTCAGCACTTCTTCTCTTTTTACCATATCTACTTTATTAATTACCAGCACAACCGGCGTCTTTACTTTTTTTAACTGGTCTGCGATGTGTTTCTCCCCTGCCCCGATAAAGGTAGACGGCTCCACAAGCCAAAGTACCACATCGACCTCATTCAATGTCCGCTCCGCCACATTCACCATATATTCCCCAAGCTTATTTTTCGCCTTGTGGATTCCAGGTGTATCTACAAAGACAATCTGACCTTCCTCCGTTGTCAAAACGGTCTGGATTCGATTTCTTGTTGTCTGCGGTTTGTTCGATGTAATCGCGATCTTCTGTCCGATCAGATAATTCATCAATGTAGATTTCCCTACATTCGGTCTCCCGATCAATGTTACAAAACCTGATTTATAATCTGCTCTCATAGCTTCTCCTATCTGTATATTTTCTGCTGCTTACACAGCTAAACTCCTCACTTATAACCGAAACTGTTAAAATAAACTTTTTGTCTCTTTAAACAAGCTCTTCTGCTCCTCAATTTTCTCTTCGCTTCCGATTACGCAGATCTGATTGCTTCCAAGAACTGCCTCAACCACTTCCGCCAGTGCCCGGATATCCTCTTCGTTTGCATCCAAAATCTGCGCTCTCTCTTCTTCTATCATCTGTGCAGTCACATGATTCATATAAAGATTCATAGAACGCTCTCCTTTTAATGCCGGAGTCATAGGCTGATCAATATTGCTTATCGTTCCGATAATATATTTCGTCATGTCCCGTTCTCCTACTGAGAATTGTCTCAGATATTCTGCCACACCCTCGTAAATCTCATTTGTCTTTTCCAGATTCGGATCGCGATAAGACACAAAGTAACCATCTCCGATTCTTGTGAAATTACTCATGCATCCGTATGCTCCGCCTTTTACACGGACGTTCTGCCACAGATAATCATAACTTAAAATCACTTTCAAAATCTGGAGCGCTCCAGTATAAGAAGCTCCACCGTCAATAAAGTTTCCTGCGCGAGCTACATACTGTACTTTGGACGATGTCTTAAATCCTTCATTTTTCTTTTCACAGTGAATCACACAAGGCTGCCCCTGTACAGGCTCCGTAAATAATTTCGCCTTCAATTCACTCACAAGTTTTTCCAAATCTTCCATTCCTTCTCTTGCAGCCGTGTAACTTACCATCATATTTTCCGGACGGAACAGTAATTTCGTAAGTGTCTGCAGATTCTTTATCAAAACATCCTTCTCTTCCTCAAAATGCTCTTCAATCTGTTTTACAATCTCATAGTATCCGATTCCTGATGTCAGGTCTTTCAACTTTGATAACGGAGATGCATACGACATTGCTCGCAGAGCCGCTGTTGTATGTCCGGAAGACTGAAAACGAATCTGCAGTCTTGATTTTGCCATGGAAAGAATCTCTTTCAGACGTTTTTCATCTGTCAGTTGCGACTCTGTTAAAATCTCCTGCATCATACAGAATGCAACCGGAAGTTTGCCATATAAGGCTTTTGTCTTGATCTCAAACGTTGCCTTAAACTCTTTTTCCTTCACTTTTTCTACATTCGGATACAATTCAAGCGACGTCCCGATACCACCTGTGTGTACATTGATCTCATTGAACAGCTCACCATATTCATAGTTATTTGTGTCAATAATCCCGAGTACCGCCTGCAAAATTCCTGCATACGGAAGCATCTCTTCTGATACTCCTGACAGATCGAACAATAAATCCACATATCCGATTCCATTTGTCTCAATCTCGTGATAAACAACCGGCGTGCTGTCAAAATCCAGCACTTCATTATAAATCGGCGCAATCTCACGGCTGATGTCTTCTCTTCTCAGCACTGGAATCTTTTCCAAATCTTCCGCTGCCGACGGTTCTTCCTGATACTGCTGCAATTGTTTCGTATCCCGTACCAGTTTTTCAACTTCTTCGTCACTCAATCCTTCTTTATAATTCTGAAGTTTTTCTTCCAGTTCTCTGTCCATCCTTGCAGTGCGCCCTTTTTCCGGTTTCACTACAACAATCGCTCCATGTGTGTTGTCAAGCAGATATTTCTGGATTAACTTCTCAAAATATCCGTTCTCTATATTTCCTTCAGGAATTCAAATGATCTCAATTGCCTCCACATGAATAAATGGTTTCTCATCATCATACAGCCAGCTGTCAAAAATCTGAAGTCCATACATCAGCCTTTTGGATAATTTCCAAAATCAGCCTCACGATAACGGAATTCATGATAATTGATACCTGCTTCCAGCGCCTTCGTATCCATTCCCTTTTTCACGATCTCTGACAATGTTCGTTCCACAATAGAAAGAAACTCTTCTTTTTGCTCCAAATTTGCATTTTTTCGCAATAATCGAGAAAATTGGCTGATAAATTCCATTGTCATACGATCCCATAATATCTTTTCCGATACCGGCATCCACAAGCGCCTTCTTAAGCGGTGCGCCCGGTGCAGATAAAAGTGCATAGTCCAAAACCTGAAATGCCAGATACAATTCGCGGTCAAGACTTGTTCCGATTACTTTATTGTATGATAAATAAGTATTATCCTCCTCCGACTCGTCACTTGCAATTGAATATTCCATCTCAATCTCTTTTACAGCATCAAATGGAGCCTGCTCTCTGATTGCAGAATCAATCTGCAGTGTATCAAACTTCGACAGATACTCTCGATCCAGCCATTCCAGCTTTTCTTCCATATCCATGTCGCCATACAGATAAATATAGCTATTGGACGGATGATAATATCTGCTGTGAAATTCTAAGAACTGCTCATACGTAAGCTCCGGAATCACTTCCGGGTCTCCGCCCGACTCATTCGCGTAAGAGGTATCTGGAAAAAGTGAATTCAGGATCACACGGTCAAGTACTCCCTCCGGTGAGGAAAATGCTCCTTTCATCTCATTGTACACCACCCCATTATAAGTCAGCGCATCCTCTTTTGATTCCAGATTATAGCTCCATCCCTCCTGACGGAATATCTCATCATGCTCATAAATATTCGGATAAAACACCGCATCCATATAAACATGCATCAGATTCTGAAAGTCCTTTTCATTGCAGCTTGCCACCGGATAGACCGTTTTGTCCGGGTAAGTCATCGCATTCAAAAATGTGTTCAATGATCCTTCACAAGCTCTACAAACGGATCTTTTACCGGAAAATTTTTCGATCCGCACAGCACCGAATGCTCCAAAATATGCGGAAGTCCTGTACTGTCCTCCGGAGGAGTGCGAAATCCAATCGTAAACACCTTATTTTCATCATCATTTCCATCAAAGCACTCTCGCCCCGCTTTTTTATGGCGCAGCAGATATCCTTCCGACTTCAAATCCTTCAATTCTTTTTGCTGTATCAGCTCATAGTTTGTCATTGCATTTATGTTCATATATTTCCTCTTTTCTACTGTCATAAGCTTTTATTTTTAGTCTTCCCATATATTTCTATTGTATCACAAAAATAAGAGCATCGTAAACTTAAAGTTTACGATGCTCTTTCCCCTATTTTTTCATACTCAACACCAGCAGTGTCCCTACCATCAACACTATACCAATCGGCAGCGCATCCATGCGCTCTGCACAAATCCGGCGATAATATAAGTCACAAACGATACCGCTGCAGCTGTTATCGCATACGGAAGTTGAGTGGACACATGACTTACATGGTCACACTGTGCACCTGCCGACGCATGATCGTCGTGTCAGAAATCGGCGAACAATGATCTCCACAAACCGCACCGGCCATACATGCTGAAATAGAAATAATCATCAGTTCGTGGTTCGTGTTTGCAAAAATCGCAACTACGATTGGGATTAAAATACCAAAAGTTCCCCATGATGTCCCTGTCGCGAATGCAAGAAAGCATCCAATCAGGAAAATGATCGCCGGCAGGAAGTTCATCAGTCCACCCGCAAATTGCTCAACTGTCGTTGCAACAAATTCTGCTGCTCCAAGACTGTCTGTCATCGCTTTTAATGTCCACGCAAATGTCAGGATCATGATTGCCGGCACCATCGCCTTGAATCCTTCCGGAATACATGACATACAATCCGAGAAATTCAATACTTTGCGTACCACATACAATGCAATCGTTATGATCAGTCCGAAAAAGCTTCCAAGCACAAGACCTACAGATGCATCACTGTTTGAAAATGCCTCCACAAATCCTACTCCATCAAAAAATCCGCCTGTATAGATCATTCCGATAACACAGCACACAATCAGTGAAAGAATCGGAATCACCAGATCAATTACCTTTCCATTATGATTCACAACACCTTCAGATACATTTTCATACGGTCTGTTCTCTGTTGTATAGAGATCACCTTTCAAAGCATTCATCTCATGTGTTCTCATTGGACCGTAATCTGCTTTGAGCAATACGATTCCAATCATCATCACAATTGTAAGAAGTGCATAAAAATTATATGGTATCGCCTGCATAAAGATTGAAAATCCATCTTCCCCTTCTACAAACCCGGTCACCGCTGCCGCCCACGAAGAAATCGGTGCAATGATGCAGACCGGAGCCGCTGTTGCGTCGATCAAGTAAGACAACTTTGCCCGAGACACATTATGTTTGTCTGTCACCGGACGCATCACGCTTCCCACAGTCAGACAGTTAAAATAGTCATCAATAAAAATCAACACACCAAGTGCAATTGTCGCAAGCTGTGCGCCCACACGTGATTTGATATGTTGTCCTGCCCATTCTCCGAATGCTGCGGAACCTCCTGCTCTGTTCATCAAGGAGACCATTGCTCCCAATATCACAAGGAATACCAAAATTCCAACATTATACTTGTCAGAAAGCACGCTGATAATTCCGCCTTCAAAAATATGTACTACCGTTTTTCAAATGAAATCCCGAGTAGAGTAATGCTCCTACCAAAATACCAACAAACAGTGAACTATATACTTCTTTTGTGATCAACGCGAGAGCAATCGCCACAACGGAGGGATCAATGCCCAAAAAGTAGCATACAGTTGCGGTTTCGGTGCTTTCTCAGCCGCAAACACCGTCATAGACAGTATCAGCGTCAACACAAAAACACTCGAACACACTGACAATACTTCTTTTTTGAAATATGCATAAATAAGTTCCTCTCTTTCCTTCAAAGGGTATCTCCCCTGATAATAAAAACCATGAATGACCTTTGTGTAAAAGCACATTCATGGTTCCCGCATACTTATCCTGCATCTTTTCTTTCGTATTCCTAACAAACCAACGATAGCTCTCCACATAAGTGACAGTATATTGCATATTCTGCAATATCCCAGAGATATCTTTCTGGACAAAAAAACATCTCTTCGGCGACTTTCCCTTTCGTATGTGGCGGCTGTCCAACTTGCCACACAATACTGATGAAATCCGCACCTCTATCCTTTTAGTCATTCAATTATTAATAGTATATCATAACTTTCCTCGATTGTTAATACTCAATTTAAAATTCTGTTGCCCGGTGGCATGCTGCTTTGTGTCCTTCTCCAAACTTTTGGAGAACAGGCGTCTCTTTTTTACACTGTTCTGCTGCATATGGACATCGACTGTAAAATGCACAGCCCACAAAATTTTCCGTTCGAATCGGCTGTTCTCCTTTTAATGCCACAAACGTTTTTCTGCTGACATATGGATCCAAAGCCGCTGCGAGCAACGCTTTTGTATAAGGATGCAGCGGATTTGAAAACAATTCTTCTGTCTCTGCCTCCTCTACCAATGTACCAAGATACATTACTCCCACACGATCCGATATAAACCGCACAACACCAATATCATGCGATATAAAAAGCAGACTAAGTTTTAGTTCTTTTTGCAGCTTTTTGAGCATGTTTAAAATCTGTGCCTGAATTGATACATCCAAAGCCGATACCGGTTCATCACACACGATCAGTTTGGGCTGTACAACCAGTGCACTTGCAATCCCAAGACGCTGAACCTGTCCTCCGGAAAGTTCATGCGGAAATCGAAATAATACTCTTTTTCAAGTCCCACACGTCTCAGCACCTCGACTGCCTGATTTCTCCTTTCCTCACGGTCTTTCACACCGTGAATAAAAAGAATATCCTCCAATATACTTCCAATCCTTTGACGCGGATTCAATGCAGACAGTGTATTTTGAAACACCATCTGTATCTCCTTTCGAAACGGACGAAATTCTTTTTCACTCAGACTGCACAAATCTGTCCCTTCATAAAAATCGAACCGCTGTCTGTTTTAGACAATCCTACAATTGCCCGTCCGCTTGTCGACTTTCCGCACCCAGACTCTCCTACCAGCCCATAGGTCTCTCCCTTTTTGATATAAAATGACATCCCGTCCACCGCATTCATACGCTCTTTTGAACCAAAAAGTTTTCCTGTATTTCTATATATCGGATATGTTTTTTTCAGATTTTTTACTTCAAGCAAATATTCGCCCATAATCACTCCTCACTTTCCGCATTTCCCTTATCTATATATTTCCAGCATTTTACAAAATGTCCCGAAGTGACTTCTATCAAAGGCGGCTGCTGTCGTTCGCACTTTTTATCAGCGTACCGGCATCTCGTGCAAAAATGGCATCCGTCCGGTATCTGCGAGATAGACGGAACCGCTCCATGTATCGTAGACAATTCCACATCTCGTTCCACTCCCAGATGCGGAATACATGACAATAATCCTTTTGTATATGGGTGAAGCGGATTAGAAAAAAAGCTCCTCGGTCACGGCATCTTCTACAATTTGTCCAAGATACATCACCTTCACACTGTGACACAACTGCGATACCGCGCCCATATCATGAGTGATGAACAATACCGACATTCCCATTTTTTCATTCAACTTCGTATCAGATGTAAAATTTGTTCCTGAATCGTCACATCCAAAGCTGTCGTCGGTTCATCCGCTATCAAAAGCTTTGGCTCACATGCCAGCGCCATCGCAATCATCACCCTCTGCTGCATTCCTCCCGACAACTCAAACGGATATTTTTTCATACAATTTTGTGGATTTGGAATCCCTGTCAATTTCAACATTTCAATCGACGTTCCTGCGCCTCTTTTTTGGAAAATGTTTTATGAAAAAAGAAGAATCTCACTCAACTGTTTCCCAAACCGTATGAACTGCTCAATGAATTCAATGGATCTTGAAAAATAATAGAAATTTTTTCTCCTCGGATTTTTCGCATCTGAGACAGAGGACGTTTCAAAAGATCCTCTTTTTCAAAGAGAATCTCTCCTTCACACCGAACAGATGTATCATGCTCTTTCAAACGCAGAATAGACTGGACATAACACTTTTCCCAGAACCCGAT
>ENA-OQJH01001332-OQJH01001332.1-human-gut-metagenome-genome-assembly--contig:-NODE-1332-length-10485-cov-1.944487_pt1 | contig 10485 bp, 11 predicted proteins | sample MGYA00242597_ERZ504763 | MGnify/ENA primary metagenome ERZ504763 (study PRJEB26092, sample SAMD00036359) | human gut metagenome | host: Homo sapiens | study: EMG produced TPA metagenomics assembly of... | reverse complement strand
AACTCTATCATCTTTTTAATGCTTAACGACTGGCAACAGACAGTTAAATAGTTGATGAAAACACCGGCCGGCGGTCCATAATCATCAAACACTTATTGCCAATACAAGTTTTGAGGGGGCAAAATTACAAAAATAAGGGATATATTTGTATTTTTGTCGCTATAAAGTAAACGATGAACGGGCGAGGAACGGTAAACAGCAAGTAACACGAACGGCAAACCGCAAGTAACGAACAGTTAGCGGTAAGTCGTGAACACTGCACGTCCCATCTCCATCGCAAATCGTCTAATAGTAAAATGTAAACGGTATGATGAAAAAACTGATTATCTTCTTTTGCGGCACGCTGGCACTGACAGCCTGCGGAAACGGCATCGAGAAAAAAGCCAATGAAAACTGACGATTGCCCGTGCTGCCTACGAACGTGGCGACTACGAAGAAGCAAAGACACAAATCGACAGTATCAAGATTTTGTATCCCAAAGCATTCGAGGCCCGCAAAGCCGGTCAGGAATTGATGCTGGACGTAGACTCAAGGCTCAGCAAGAGATTCTGGCCTTTTTGGACAGTGCTCTCCAGGCAAAGCAAGCAGCGTTTGACGCCATCAGAGGCAAGTACACCCTGGAGAAAGACGCCGAATATCAGCAAGTAGGCAACTATATATGGCCTACACAAGCCATTGAGAAGAATCTCCATCGTTCCTTCCTTCGCTTCCAAGTGAGCGAACAGGGAATCATGAGCATGACTTCCATTTATTGCGGAGCCGGCAATATCCATCATGTAGGCGTCAAAGTGACGACCCCCGACGCAGTTTTGCCGAAACTCCGACTTCGAAGGACAGCTACGAAACATCGGATATGAACGAGAAAATAGAAAAAGCCGATTACAAACTGGGAGAAGACGGTAACGTGATCGAATTTCTGAACCTCAACAAGGACAAAAATATCCGTGTGGAATTTATCGGCGACCGTAGATACACAACGACTATGAGTCCGACCGACCGCCAGGCAGTAGCAGCGTTTACGAACTGTCGAAAATCCTTTCCGCCATACAACAAATCAAGAAAGAACAGGAAGACGCCAATCTGAAAATCGGATTTATCAATAAGAAGAAAGAACGGAAAGCACTGGAAGAAGCTGCCGAAGAATAAAGGTTCTTTCGGAGTAACGGCTTTCCGGGAAAGTGATAAAAGCGCTATCGGAGAAGAATAAATCAAGCAGTCCGAAAAGGATAAGTAAAAAACGGTAAGCGATGAAAATTTGTATTTATCAGAGATAGCACATTTATTTTTTCATCGCTTACCGATTTTTATTTCAATTCAAGAGACTATTCTCCGACTTGTCATTAAACACAAATAGTAATGATATTTCATTCCAACTTTAAAGAGACGCAGCATTGTTTTCTTGCTCGTACCCTTTACTTTGGAGAAACGGCGTAAACCAGCATCCTAAAACGCATAGCCTGCCTACATAAACGGTGTAGCCTGACAGGTAGAAAGGGCGCAGTCTCCAAAGGCTTATTTCACTCTCCTATTTAACTGATTATTAGCCTTTTCCACCTTTGACTTACCTATCCGTTTCCCCGTCCCTTTCTTTTTTTCCGGCAGCGGGCTTCGCCTTTCCGGCAAACGGATTGTTACTTTTTTGATTGGCATAACTTAACAAAGCATCATTCTCCTTCGTAATACTCACCCAAAAACCAGCGGGCAATAAAGTCCCAGTTTTCGTGCAGCAGCTCTTTTCCGTTCTCGAAAGAGAATTGCGCTTCCGGCAGCAGGTCATGTTCCATGCCGTACTTCAGCAGATCGAACGGGCACAGCCCTTCCTCGCAGAAAAGTTCGTACGCTTCTTCCTCAGCTATTTCCGCATTATACAGCGGATTCCGTTTGTCGGCAAAGTAACGGGCTACATCCGGACCTATCAGCAAACCTTTCGGATTAGCATACATCACGAAATCCGAAAACTCCTTCAAGTCGGGCAACAGAGCATCTTCTTCGTCCTCCCATTGCAGGGCCTGCACAAAGAACAGTTTCAAAGCCTCATACGAATCGAAGAACATCAACGGCTCGCCACCACTCGCTTTCAGAAAGCGCTCCACATTCACGGGCAACTGATCGCCCGGCGAGGCAACAGGCAAAGCAGTCCGCTGCTTCTCCATCAACTCCGATTCCATCAGCCAGTCTCCGGCAAGTCCGTCACTGATAGGCGCTTTCTCGAAAACATCCTCCAACTGCGCATAAATCACATCGGCAAACTCCAGCAAGTCCGCATCCAAGGGATTCTCCACACCGTCAAAGTCATCGCCTACCGGCGAGTTAATTCCCCACAGCAAGAAAGCGATATCCTCTTTATTGATCTCGTCGGTGAGATAACCTTCCGACAATTCATAAAACGGCAGGTAACGTCCGTAATTCCTTTTATGCCAACGGATAAACTGGCGCCAGTTACCTCCGTCCGTCACACAGTCTTCCAGATAAAGAGTCAGCATCAGAGTCACCTGATTCTGGCTTTCCTGCGTCTCCGACTTATATAAATAAGATTCGCTGATGACAGGCAATAAAAGATTGGCAAATTCAAGATACCAGTGATCCGTCGCCAACACCTTTGCACGGCCATGAAGATCCAGCCATGCTTTCATATAAATTTTCCCTTGTTTCATTATTATTCTGTTGCTTGTTTTAGTTTCTCCACGCCCTATTACCTATTACTTATTACCTATTCTACAGTCTTTTCAAAGCCAGTTTTATTACTTTCTCCACCGGAGCATCCGGTTCTTCCTTCAGGATAGCCAGCACCACTTTCTGCGAAGGGGCGGCGGCAAAGCCGAGCATAGTCAGAGCGGCTACCGCTTCCTCCTGCACTTCCACGCTGGCAGATTGCAGCAGCATTCCGGCAGAAGCGCTTCCTCCTGCCACGGTGGCTCCCATCGTCTTTATCTTGTCTTTCAGGTCGACAATAACACGCTGCGCTGTTTTCAGTCCGATCCCCTTCACCGTTTTCAGCAAGTTCGCATTTCGGTGCTGATCACATTCACCAGTTCGGCAGGCGAAAGGGCGGAGAGAATCATACGCGCCGTATTGCCTCCGATGCCCGACACGGAAATGAGCAGCAGGAAAAATCTCCCGCTCCTGCTTGTCGGCAAATCCGTAGAGCACATACGCATCCTCCCGAATAGCTTCATAGATATATAACTTACAGTTTTTCTTTCCCTGAATAGCCGAATAGGTATTCAAGGATATATTGGCGGCATATCCCACCCCGTTACAGTCAATCACTGCGGTTGCCGGACTTAGTTCGGCAAGTTCGCCTCTAATATATTCTATCATAACAGGGACAAAGATAAAACTTCTCACCACAGATTACACTGATTTTCACAGATTATTCTTTTGTACATCAGATATGAAGAATATGAAAAAAATAAAAATATTAAAGCGAATGAACCAAAGTTAGTAGTAAATTGTTTACTTTTGCAAGCAAAAGAAAGAAATTTGTTCATTAAAACCAAGAAAAGAATGAAAAAAGTAAGAGCTGCCATCGTTGGTTATGGTAACATCGGACATTATGTACTGGAAGCGCTTCAGGCGGCACCTGATTTCGAAATAGCCGGAGTCGTTCGTCGTGCAGGAGCAGAGAACAAACCGGAAGAGTTGGCAAACTATGCAGTAGTAAAGGACATAAAAGAGTTGGGGGATGTAGACGTAGCTATTCTTTGCACGCCAACCCGCAGCGTTGAGAAATATGCAAAAGAATATCTGGCAATGGGGATTAATACGGTAGACAGTTTCGATATCCACACTGGTATCGTAGACTTACGCCGCACACTGGATGCTGCTGCCAAAGAACATAAAGCCGTATCGATCATCTCTGCCGGATGGGATCCGGGAAGCGACTCCATCGTGCGCACCATGCTCGAAGCGATTGCTCCGAAAGGAATCACTTACACCAACTTCGGTCCGGGTATGAGCATGGGACACACAGTAGCCGTAAAAGCTATCGACGGGGTGAAAGCCGCTCTTTCCATGACTATTCCTACCGGCACGGGAATCCACCGCCGCATGGTGTACATCGAACTGAAAGACGGATATAAATTTGAAGAAGTAGCTGCTGCCATCAAAGCAGATCCTTACTTCGTGAATGATGAAACACACGTGAAACTCGTTCCGAGCGTAGACGCTCTATTGGATATGGGTCACGGTGTAAATCTCACTCGCAAAGGTGTATCCGGCAAAACACAGAATCAGTTGTTCGAATTTAATATGCGCATCAACAACCCCGCACTGACAGCACAAGTGCTGGTATGTGTGGCACGTGCTTCGATGAAGCAACAGCCGGGATGTTACACAATGGTAGAAATTCCTGTTATCGACCTTCTCCCCGGCGACCGTGAAGAATGGATCGGACATTTGGTATAATATATTTTATACATAAAATAAAAATTAAATAGAGAAAGGCGATATACCTTTCTCTATTTTTTTTTATCTTTGTGAACATACTACAAAAACACAATTATGAGAAAACTATTCATTCTCTGCGCATTTCTATTGCAATACCTGCTGTTGCCTGCCTACCCACAACAAGCCACAACAGCCACCATAGAGCCCAATCTGAAATATGGAAAACCTTCCAAAGAAGAACTGTCTCTCACCTCTTATGCCCCGGACACTACCGCCACGGCCATTTATCTATTCCATCAGGGACAAAGTGACTTCATCTACCACGACGGTTTCCAGCTGACTACCGAGCATTGGGTACGCATCAAAATTCTAAAACCGCAGGGAGTGTCATACGCCGATGTTTCCGTTCCTTACTACTCTCCTACCGATAAAGATGAAGGACAGGAAAGAGCCAGTGACATAGAAGGCTGCTCCTACAACATGGAAAATGGAAAATGTATCAAAACACCCATGAAGCGGGAATCCATTTCTTTCGAGCGAATCAACAACCTGTATAAAATGCTAAAATTCTCTCTGCCTGCCGTCAAAGAGGGGACTGTCATCGAATATCACTACAAACTCTACTCCGACTATTTTTCACATATCGACAACTGGATGATGCAGGAGGAACTTCCTATGCTCTACAACCAATACAAAATCACAATCCCTCATGTATTCGTCTACAACATCGAACTCCGGGGAAAGGATTACATACAAGTGAAGCAAAGAGACTCCTCCATTCATGCCACGGAACGTGACGGGTCCGGTGCAGGGGGAGTCAGCAAAGACTTCACCGTTTCGGCACAGGAAACCACCTTTATCTCACGCAACCTTCCGGCTATCCGACAGGACGAATCCTATTGCTGGTGCCCGGAAGACTATAAAGTACAAGTCAGTTTCGACCTGCAAGGAACCCAATTCACACCCAATGAATACAAGCCATACAGCCAGAAATGGGAAGATGTAGATCACCAACTGCTAAAACCGGAAAATACACAGTTCGGCAAATATCTCTCGCTCACCAACCCTTTCCGTCCCGAAACCAAACAAGCCTACAACAGCGAAATGAATTTCGAGGAGAAAATCATCTGCGCCTTCCAGGTACTCAAAAAGAAAATGGCCTGGAACGGACGGTATCAGCTCTACAGTAAAGAACTCGAAAAGGTTATCAAGAAAGGAAGCGGCAGTAATGCGACCTCAATTTTATCCTTATCAGCATCCTGAAAGACTTCGGACTGGAAGCCTATCCGGTGGCTATGAGCCGGCGTTCATCAGGCATACTGCCCTACAACTTCCTTCCCTTCAGAAACTGAATACATTCATTGTCGCCGTCTACGACATAACCAAACAGAAATATGTATTTTTAGACAGCTCCATGCTGTACCCGCCCTCAATATATTGCCACTCGACTTAGCTGTAAACAAAGCACGCATACTTTCCCTCAAAGAGAAAGAAGATAAGAAATGGGTGAACGTGATGGCTCTTTCCGACAATAAAAGTTTTATGAAGATTGATGCCCGAATAGAGGGAAACCAAGTGAAAGGACATCGCAGCACGGTTCTTTACGGGCAGGAAGCCATCGAATATCAGACGAATGAGAAGCATAAGCAAGACAGTCTCGTTTCGAATCCTAAAAACAATGTCAGCCAGAAAGAGAAACTCACTTTCACCAACCTGAAAGTGAAAAAACAAGAAAATGACTACGCACTGATAGAAGAAGAGTTCGACTTCGTCTTGCAAGCCGACCGGACGAACGATCACCTTTATATTAATCCGATGCTCTTTCCGCAATTGAAAAATAATCCGTTTATCCAGACGGAACGGGTACTTCCCATCGAATTCCCCTATCCGTACAAGTTCACGATGCTGTCTACGCTGACTCTCCCCGATGGCTACGAAGTGGAGGAGCTACCTCAATCACAAACTATCCGGTCAGAAGGAGACGGATTACAATGTAAATATATGATCCAGAAACAGGGAAATACAATCCTGCTCAATTATGTATTCCACCTGAAAGGATACATATTCCTTTCCGAACAATACAAACAGCTACAGGAGCTCTGGACCAAAGTGATCGAAAAAAATAATGCACTAATCGTACTCAAGAAAATATAAACTCTACCTGTTAATAGAATGATTCGTTCCAATCACTCCATCCTAAAGCAAATAATACGTCGGGCATTCAGCCTGTCCGGTGTCCTTATTTGCCTAAGTCTGCACACACAGACAGTGCGTGCACAGGATATTCTCAAGGATGCCAATTCCATTATCGTGGAAGCACGCACAGAGGTTCTCTGCAAATCCATGACTCAATCCATAGAAAAAGAGAGCCTGACAATCACTGTTCTCAACCATAGGGGACTGGATGCAGCACATTTCTTCTGCGGGTGTGACATGTTCCGTTCTTTGCAGAAATTTTCCGGAGAGATCATCAATGCCGGCGGACAAAGTGTACGCAAGATAAAGAAAGGCGAACTTCAGAAAAGTGAATATAGTTCTTCGCTTAGCACGGACGATTATTTCTATTATTACGAATGTAATTATCCGACATTCCCTTTCACAGTGAAATACGAATGGGAGGTGAAGTGCAATAACGGATTGATCGGCTATTCCACCTTTATACCGCAGGCATACCCCAACCAAGGGGTGGAGAAAGCAACTTACCGTATCGAGCTGCCTGCAGGACAAGGATGCAGATACCGTGAGCTGAACACGCAAGGAAAAAAAATCCAAGTAAAAGAATCTACCGGAGCCGACGGGCACCAAGTGATTGAAGCCACCGCCTCCAAACTCTCTCCCATCGTCAAAGAACCTTTCGGGCCGGATTTCGCAGAACTGCTTCCACGTGTCTATTTTGCGCCTTCCGCCTTCAAGTATGACAAGTCGGAGGGCGATATGAGCAGTTGGCAAAAGTACGGAGAGTGGCAATACCGATTGCTCGACGGGCGCGACCTGCTCACCGAACCTTTCCGCGCCAAGCTGCACGAACTGACAGCCAACTGCGCCACCGACCGGGACAAGGTGAAAGCCATTTATGATTATCTGGCAAAAACCACCCGCTACGTCAGCATCCAACTGGGTATCGGAGGTTTACAGCCTATTGCTGCTACCGATGTCTGCCGCACGGGATTCGGTGACTGTAAGGGATTATCCAATTACACTCGTGCCATGCTGAAAGAATTGGGGATTGCTTCTACTTATACAATTATCAGTACCACCAACGAACGTTTGTTACCGGATTTCTCCAGTGCCAACCAAATGAATCACGTCATTCTGCAAGTTCCGCTTCCACAAGACACGCTTTGGCTGGAATGCACCAATCCGTCGCTTCCATTCGGTTATGTTCACCAGGATATTGCCGGACACGATGCTTTACTAATTGAACCGGACGGTGGCAAAATGTGCCGCCTGCCCACTTATCCCGACTCGCTGAACACGCAGCACATCGCTGCCGACATCACTCTCTCCCCACAGCAAAAGCACGGATAGAAGTGAACGAAGTCTCCCGGATCTTCCAATACGAAAATGAAGCAGGCATCGTCTATCTGGAACCTAACAAACAGAAAGACCGCATCCGCTCGGGCATCCACTTGTCTCAAGCCGATATCCGGAATCTGCAAATCAGCGAATGTAAGGAGACAAATCCATCCATCACTTTCCGCTACACTGCCACCAGCAATCAATACGGTCATAAGACGGGAAACCGCTTGTTTATCCCCGCCAATGTGTTCCGAAAAGAATTTAGTGTTCCTCCTCTGACGAAGCGCACTTATCCTATTCATATCGACTACGGCTACACAGATACAGACAGTATCCGCATCCAACTGCCGGAAGGCTATGTGATTGAAGGACTTCCGAAACCACTTGACGTGAAAAGCAAGTTTGGCAGTTTTCATTCCGACATTCAGGTGAAAGATAAGAAAATATGCATCGTTCACCGATTGTTCATGTCTAAAGGGGTTTACAGTCCGGATGAATATGCGGCATTTCTTGATTTCCGCAAGCAAGTAGCCGGGCAATACAGTGGAAAAATCATTCTAAAAAAAGAATAAGGGGGGGGAACGCTTTACGGAAAATAAAGTATCTTTGCAACTCAATATTTTTTATGACTTAACAATTCAAAAAAAGGAACATTGAAGAACAAACGATACAATAATATAGAAGAATGGGCAAATACCCTTAGCCATGGAATAGGTATTCTGCTTGGAATCGTGGCCGGATATTTATTATTGGAAAAGGCTTCCGAAAATATAGAACCGCAGTGGGCAGTTGCTTGTGTATCTGTCTACTTGGCGGGGATGCTTTCTTCTTATGTCAGTTCTACGTGGTATCACGCAGCCGTCCGGGAAAGCTGAAAGAGCTGCTCCGTAAATTCGATCATGGAGCTATCTATTGCACATTGCCGGAACCTACACTCCTTTTACCCTGCTTGTTCTGCGGCATGCCGGCGGATGGGGATGGGGAATTTTTGCTTTCGTCTGGCTGTCGGCTATCGCCGGTTTCATTCTTAGCTTCAAAAAACTGAAAGAACATAGTAATCTCGAAACGGCTTGTTACGTAGGTATGGGCGCCTGTATATTGGTAGCCATGAAACCTTTGTTAGATCATCTGGGAGAACTGGGAGCCACTACCGCTTTCTGGTGGCTGATTGGCGGAGGAGTTTCGTATATCGTGGGAGCTGTTTTTTATTCGTTGCGCAAACCATATATGCATGCCACTTTCCACTTGTTTTGTCTGGGAGGCAGCATCGGGCATATCATTGCCATCTGGCTGATTCTATAAGGAATAGTAGGGACAAAAAAAGGCTATCTATCCCAGACAGCCAATCTTTGTTAACCTTAAATCTAATACTATGAAAAACACAGTACAAAGATACGGACTTTTCGGTTATCTCCAAATTTTCGGGGCAAAGCAGCCTAACTTATAACACGGTTTAATAAAAAGCAGAGGTTCGTTAACGTTTAACGCAATAAAGTTAAAAATTAACGAATCGTTTATTAACTATTTAAATGATTGAAGCTGTTGAAGAGACTTTTCTCATCTAAAGAGACTCTTCCCATCCGAAATTGAAACGAACAAACAAACTGATTCGCTGATTCGTTATATATAGAGAAACTTAAAACAATTTTAGAGCATAAACTTATGGACTGGGAAAATCATCTTATAAAGCACCTGCAATGGTCGGACTCCATTATCAACCGGGAAGCCAAAGAACACGTAGCCCGTGAAATTGCCGCCACGGCAAAAGACGGAGATGTGATAGGAGCCGGCTCCGGCTCTACAGTCTATCTAACTCTGTTCGAACTGGCGCGACGGATTCGTGAAGAGCACTTGCATATTGAAGTGATTCCCGCCTCTCAAGAAATCTCGATGACTTGCATACAGCTAGGCATCCCACAAACTATCCTTTGGAACAAGCGCCCCGACTGGACATTTGACGGAGCGGACGAAGTAGACCCGCAGCGAAACTTGATTAAAGGACGTGGCGGAGCTATGTTCAAAGAAAAACTGCTCATTAGAAACAGCCGCAAAACGTTCATCATCATCGACCCCAGCAAGCGCGTCAATCAGTTGGGAAATAAATTTCCCATTCCGGTAGAGATCTTTCCGGACTCACTAACTTATGTAGACCATGAGCTGCAACGACTGGGTGCATCAGAAATCGTCCTGCGTCCTGCCCACGGCAAAGACGGGCCTGTCTTTACAGAAAATGGGAATTTCATCCTCGACACTCGTTTTAACTATATTGATTCTTCGCTCGAAGAACAACTCAAAACCATTACCGGTGTCATAGAGAGCGGCCTTTTCATAGGTTATGATGTCGAAGTTATCATGGCAGAGTAAAACAACGTAAACTGGAAAATCGCATTTTGTAGGGAAATGAATTTATTTACCACAGAGGACCCAGAGGTGAATCTTGTTCATGCCTGTACGGTTCTGATTCTTTTCATTTATATACCGTAATGCATTGTTTTAGCCTATTCTAACAAGGGTATATTCTCACTGCAATGAGAAAAAGTTCTCATTATAATGAGTAATTTCTTCTCATTGCTATGA
>ENA-OQJH01001331-OQJH01001331.1-human-gut-metagenome-genome-assembly--contig:-NODE-1331-length-10488-cov-1.701670_pt1 | contig 10488 bp, 13 predicted proteins | sample MGYA00242597_ERZ504763 | MGnify/ENA primary metagenome ERZ504763 (study PRJEB26092, sample SAMD00036359) | human gut metagenome | host: Homo sapiens | study: EMG produced TPA metagenomics assembly of... | reverse complement strand
ATGTGAGCGCGCGCATAAGCGAACATTCAATATGCCGCGACTAAAGTCACAGATATGGTTATAGGGGGCTTCTATTTTCGTCTGTTTAGCCACACAGATGTCTATTTATCTTTCCCTGTTATATGTCTCCATTTTCTACGAAGTCGGAACCATAAAGATGTTTGCTCTAATTCACGAATCATAGCCTTTAACTCCTTATCACGTTCCTTAGATTCCTGGCGGATTGCCTTGCTGTCTTTCTTGGTCTCTTTCTGCAGTGCATCATAATCCTGGCGCAGGTCAATTAATTCATTGCCAACAGTAAGGCTTCGTACTTTAACTTCCTGATTTTTATCACGGACTGCATCAATTTTTTCTGAGTTTTTAAGGGCACGCTGAATGTCTTTTTGCTGATTGATAATCTGCTCACTGAGAGACTGGAGAATCTTCTTTGTCTCTTCGTCCACATTTGCACCTTCTAAGCCTTTTACCGCTTCTAAATGGCTTGCTTTCAGAGTATTGATATCTTTTTGAAGTGCTTCGATATGTCTCTGCTGTCTGATAACTACACCACCAAAGAAACGAACGATATCCTCGTACATAAAGCGATTATTCGGAGTCCATCTTTCACCCTCTTTTCTCTTCATGTCAAAAAGAGGCTCGTCCTGATCTAAGTAATCTTTTGCCAGAGCTTTGTTCCATTTTTCATAGCGACCCATAAATTTGTTAAATTCTTCCTCAGAAAACATGATGAAGTTATTCTGTGGGTCTTTATAGTTTTCGCAGTCCTGTGCTGCCTGTCTAACTAATGTTCTTACCTGGTCATCATCTGGAAGTACCGTATTTACAATACGAAGAATCTCCTGACTGTTTCCTGTCAGAGAACGGTTTGCTTCTTCTTCTGTTATCTTAAAATCATCTGTATAATCCACGCCTATTGCCTCCAAAAAGTCGGAAAAGATCGTATGATCCTTTCCCTTGAATTTTTTCCTGTCAAAAATACGGACAATAATATTTTCCCGTCCTGTCACTTCTGCAATCTTTTCCAGTAAAAGATAATAATTAAAAACAACTTTTCTTGTTTTACGCTGGAACGAATCCCACTTAATCGTGGCATTGGTATTCCATCCTTCTTTTACCTGCTGGCTGAGCCATGAGTTTGCAAGTCCATCCTGTCTTCTTATATAAACAATAACTTTAACCTGATAGTCATGCTCTTTTGCATCTTGCATGAGTTTGGCCCAGAAAGGGAACTTTCTTCCGTTAGAAGAGTGCCAGATATTTTCATCGGAAAGTATAACATTGTCATACTTTTCAAATTCCTGGTGAATCATAGCAAGTCCCTTTTCCCACAGTTCCTGCTCTTTTTCCACGTCTTCCTGACCACCCGGTTTATAAACCAGCCTACAAGGAAATGTCCATTTCTGCGGTGAGCAACATGGGGATATACAAAATCCAAAAGAGGATAGCTATAACTTTGTTTATTTAATACTTTTTGATTCTCAACACAAAACATCTGAATGGATGTTGTTGCAGTTTTAGGCGTTCCAATGTGTACATAAAGTGTGCGCATTTTTATTTCCTCTTATATTTTATTGTTTTAGTTAAGCAAATCTTCCAACTGTGCCATCACATAATCTACGCTGTCTGCAAGACTCTTTCCAGTTGTATCAATCGTAACTTCCGGATGTTCTGGTGCCTCATATGGACTGGAAATTCCAGTAAAGTTTGGAATCTCGCTGCACGGGCTTTTTTGTAAAGTCCCTTAACATCTCGTTTTTCACATTCTTCCACCGGTGTACTTACATAAACTTCGATGAAGCTGTCCTCTCCGATAATCTCTCTTGCATTCCGTCTGTCACGGACATATGGAGAAATGAAGGATGTGATTACAATAAGTCCTGCATCGTTCATTAACTTCGCTACTTCTGCGATACGGCGGATATTTTCAATACGGTCTGCCTCTTTAAATCCAAGGTTCTTATTCAGTCCCATACGGACATTATCCCCATCTAAAAGCATCGTATGCTTTCCGAGGGCAGCAAGATGTTTTTCTAATTCGTTTGCAAGTGTAGACTTACCGGAACCGGAAAGTCCTGTCAGCCAGATTGTCTTAGGTGTCTGTCCTTTTTGCTGTGCGCGAAAGTCTCTTGTAATATCCATCTCATGCCATGTGAGATTATCTGTACGTCTTAATGCGTGCATGATAACACCGCAGGCAGATGTCATATTTGTGATTCTGTCAATGAGAATCATGGAACCTAATGCATGGTTGTCCTTGAACTTCTCAAAAACAATCTTGTCAGAAACAGCAATATCACAGGCTGCGATTTCATTCTTGTAAATAGCATCTGCGTGTACTTCATTTCCAGTATTTACATCAATCTTGTACTTGATATTCATGACAACGGCTGGAATCAGCTTTGTTCCAAGTTTTAAGAGGTAATTCTTTCCTGCTACAAGATGTGTGTCATCCATCCATAAAAGCTTTGCAGTAAATAAATTACCGGTCTTTGGTTTTGCATTATTAACGAGAACACAGCCTCTTGAAACGTCTACTTCTCTGTCAAGAGAAATTGTTACCGCGTGTCCGCGGCTGCTTTCTGTTACTTCCTTACCTGCATCAATAATGCCTTTTACCTCTGCCTTTTCATTAGATGGTAAGGCGGTAATCTCATCACCAACTTTAATCTTTCCAGATTCGATCTGTCCCTGGAATCCACGGAAAGTTCTATCTGGACGGCATACTCTCTGAACAGGCATAGTAAAGCCGCTCTCAATAGAATCGTCATGTATCTGAATATTTTCAAGATATGTGAGAAGAGATTCTCCTTTATACCATGGCATCTTAGTAGATTTCACTGTAACGTTATCTCCCTCTGTCGCAGAAACAGGAAGAATCTTGATAGACTTATAGTCGTACTCTGCTGCCATCATCTTAATTTCACGTTCAATCTTTTCAAAACGGTTGGCATCATAGTTAATTAAATCCATCTTATTGATTGCAAATACAAAATGCTCGATACCCATAAGGGAGCAGATTCTTGTATGTCGCCTTGTCTGTACAAGAACACCCTGTGTCGCATCTACAAGGATAACGCAAGTTCCGCAAAGGATGCTCCTACTGCCATGTTTCTTGTATATTCTTCATGACCTGGGGTATCTGCAACGATAAAAGAACGGTTCTCTGTTGTAAAATAGCGGTAAGCGACGTCAATTGTGATTCCCTGCTCTCTCTCAGCCATCAGGCCGTCAAGAAGGAGAGAATAGTCAATTGCCCCACCACGGGAACCAACCTTACTGTCAAGCTCTAACGCTCTTTTCTGATCTGCAAAAAGCAGCTTTGCATCATAAAGCATATGTCCGATCAATGTGGACTTTCCATCATCTACACTACCACAGGTAATAAATTTAAGAAGACTGTTCATATTAGAAATAACCCTCCCTCTTTCTCTTTTCCATGCTGCTGCTCCGCCATCACTGTCAATAACACGGCTGGTACGTTCAGAAGATACCGCACTTAATGTCTCATCAATAATTGCATCAAGTGTATCTGCATCACTCTCAATACCACCAGTTAATGGATAACATCCAAGAGTACGGAAACGAATCTTTCCATGTTCAATCTTTTCTCCTGGTTCTAATCTCATACGGTCATCATCTACCATAATGATATTGCCATTTCTTCTGACAAATGGTCTCTCTGCTGCAAAGTACAGCGGAACAATATCAATATTTTCACGCTGAATGTACTGCCAGATATCTTTCTCCGTCCAGTTAGAAATAGGAAATACACGCATTTCTTCGCCCTGATGAATATTTGTATTGTAAAGCTTCCACATCTCCGGACGCTGATTTTTAGGATCCCACGCATGGCTGGAATTACGGAAAGAGAAAATCCTCTCCTTTGCTCTGGATTTCTCCTCATCACGTCTTCCACCGCCAAATGCAGCAGTAAAACCATATTTATCAAGAGCCTGCTTTAATGCCTGTGTCTTCATAATATCTGTATAAGATGAACCGTGGTCAAATGGATTGATTCCCTTCTTAACCCCGTCCTCATTAATGTACTCAATCATATCAAGTCCGTATTTTTCAGCAATCTTATCTCTGAACTCAATCATTTCCTTAAACTTCCATGTAGTATTTACATGTAAAAATGGAAACGGCGGCTTCTCAGGATAAAAAGCCTTCAATGCTAAATGAAGCATTACAGAAGAGTCTTTACCGATAGAATACAGCATTACCGGCTTCTCACACTCTGCCACTACTTCACGCATAATGTATATCGCTTCTGCCTCTAACTCATCAAGATGGGTCATATCACTCATTATACTTCTCCTTTATAATCATATTTTATCTTTTCAAATTATCGTAACGATTCAATCCCTGTTTTATTCATATTTTATTTATGTCTCATTCCTGTGTCTATAAATCCATACGAATTGAATTTGTTACAAAATTATTACATGATACTTTATTATATAGGTATTTTCCAAAAACTGCAATAATAAAGTTCCACGAATGTTTTCCAAAACTGCCTGTATTTTTCTACGGATTAGGCATTAAATACAGCGGAATCTCGATATTTTGCTCTTCTATCTCAAAACCGCCTTTATCATATGAAAACGTCGGTCTCTCGTATCCGTTACCGTAACAGGAAATGTACAAAATACATTTTCCCTTTCTGCCTCCAACTCTATATCTTTATGAAAATCTCTTCCTCTTTATATAAAATGTGCAGCACAGCCTTTGTTGGCAGCGCCATCTGCACTGGTTTTAAATCTCTTATACTTTCCTGACTCTTAAAACTAAGCATCTTTGCCCCAGTCTCCCAATCTTTTTCCGGGAAAAATACAAAAATCCATACAGAATTCCTGGTTTTTAATTACTTTGAGAGGCATTGCGGCAAAAAGCATATAGTTCCCTAAATTTTGTTCCGAATTTCTATGCTTCTTTTTCACTGAAACAGTCTTCTTTTCTTCTGTTATCTTTTCTTGCCTGTCTTCTTGTTTTTCTCTTTGATCTGCTTTTTCTGTTACTTTTGTTTTTGGACTCTCTTTTGCTACCTTTTCCAGTTCATCCCAGGCTTTCCCAATCCATCGTTCAACTTTTTCCTATCCTGCTCCTTTGACTCATGTCCTATTGGGGTCTTGTCCATAATTGCTATCATCTTGTAATTGATTTATTCTCACGTTTCTGCCCGGCAAGCTATTTTTCCCTGATAAATCTGTAGATAACTCGTTCTTTCCTATTATAATATCCTCATCCCTGCCACCTCTTGCCCTGCAGCAATGCGGACATTCTCTAAAGTACGCTTTATCATAATAATGCCCATATTTACATCTTGTAACCTTCATTTTTGTCTCCTATATAATTTAACTAGAGCGTGTTTGACGCCCGAGAAGAAAGCAAATAAAGCATATTTGTGGCATCCAGCCTTTGCTCGAGGCCACAAATATGCTTTATTTATCTTCCAGAGGGCTGTGCTTTGTCTAAAAATAATTTAGAGAATCCCTGAAAATTACGGCTTCTTATAAAACTGACTTTCAAAGGAGCAACCCTTAAATTATCATTACGATATTATAATCCACTATTCACCAATCGCCTTGATAATCAAATTGATACAATTCTCCTTGCCGATTACTCCACTATCTAACATCATGTTGTAGTCGTGGTAATCGCCCCATTTTCTCTTAGTATAGAAGCGATAATATACTCTTCTCTTATGGTCTCTCTTCTGGAGGAACTTAACCAGTTCGTCTCCCTTAAGATCAACTCTGTCAGATACATTCGCCATTCTCTTCTCGATATTGGCTCTGATAAACACATCAAAACTGTCGATATCTGCCTGACTCTAAAATGTAATTCGCACATCTTCCAACGATAACACATGGGCCTTCCTGTGCAAACTTTGTAATGATTCTACGCTGAATCTTGAAAATCTTATCCTGTGGATCCTCTGCATAATAATAACTGTCAAATGGTGCCGATGTTCCGAGTAATACAGAAGAAAGAGAGCTGTACTCACCGTGTTCCTCTACAAATTCCTTTGTAAATCCACTCTCTGCAACTGCCTTATCTACGATCTCATGATCATAAAATGGAATATCCAGACGCTTTGCTACTTCCATTCCAATGTCGTGACCGCCACTTCCAAACTCTCTGCTGATTGTTATAATTTTCTTCATAAAAATCACCCCTTTTAATCGCAAATCAGATTCAATATCGACATGTATAATTATGAATACCTTTGTCTATATTGTAGCATATTTACATAAAAAAACAAGCATATTTCACAATTTTTCTGTCTTTATGCACCTCTTATTTTCTATATTCATACAATAGCAAAAGAATATATTTTAAAAATCTCTGTAGAAATATTTTTTAACCACATGCTCGCCTAGAGCGCAAACACGCTCTAAGCAAAAAAGTAGCATCAGCTATATATTTTACAAACATCACCTAATAGTCACCATAATTCTTATCATTTCCTATAATATATAGACAATTTGACCACTTTATCTGTTTTTCTCTATTATTTTGTTGTTTTTTTGTCGGATTAAATGTTAAAATTAAGCTCTACAAATAAAACAAGAGGGGGTGCTATTATGACCAAACTTACAATTTGTATGTATGGTGCAGCAAGCGACCGCATCGATTCCATCTATATAAATGCAGCAGAAGACACTTGGAAAAGAAATTGCAAAAAGACACCACAAGTTAATCTATGGCGCGGTGCCAGCGGACTGATGGGAGCCTGTGCAAACGGTGTGTTAGAAAACGGCGGAGAAGTAACAGGTGTTGTCCCAACTTTCATGAATAAGTTTGAACCGATTAAAAGCGAGTGTACAGAAATTGTACGCACAGAGACAATGAGCCTTCGAAAAGAAGTCATGGAAGAGAACGCCGACGCATTTGTCATCGCACCCGGCGGCATTGGAACCTTCGATGAATTCTTCCAGATACTTACCTTAACTGAACTTGGCCGAAGTGCAAAACCAATCATCGTATACAACATTTCCGGCTTTTACGATGACACCATCGCTATCATTGATAAACTCATTGGCATGGGATTCATCCGTGAGTCTGTAAAGTCACTCTTCTCGGTATGCGAAACACCAGAGGAGGTGCTTAATGCGGTTGAATGGTTAACGAGCCAATAGGTTTTAAATTGTGCAGATAAACAGCTGAACCCCACCACCCTTATTATGTTAGGTGGAATGTGGAATAAAACAGAAGATACAGGGTCTCTTTGGAGTAGTATTTGTAAAGGACTGACACATTCTGATATGTCATTGTAAAATACTCCCTATACACAGAAAACTAAAAAAGCCAATCCTTATATTTGTGATATTAGATCGAGGATTGAATGTGAGCCATTAAGCGAACATTCAACCCACAGTGATACTTTCACAAATATGAGGATTGGCTTTTTCGGTTTTTGTCTGTCTATAGCCTATTTAGAAGAAGTCGAATCTCCATTCTCCTTGTCCTGCCACTTCTTTCGTTCTACGAAGCGTCCTAATACAAATGCTACGATTCCTACTCCGATTCCTGTCTGAAGACAGAAGATTAAGCTTTCGATTTCTCCTGGAAGTTCTCCACCGAGTGCAGTTTCAAGTACTGGTGTGAACCATGGTTCATATTCTTTTCCCTGGATTTCGGAAATCATTTCGCTACCTGCATCATCAGATCCACCGAATTCTGCTCCCTTTAATGCGAACAGTGGTACGATTGCGATTAATGCTGCAATTACTAATAAAATAATTACTGTCTTTGTATTTTTTGTCATTTTCTCTCCTCCTAATTAAAATTCAAGACTGCTTAATTCGTCTTTTGCGTATGTTTCAAGTGCAATAACGATAACTACAGTGAGGATACCTTCGATTACTGCTAATGGAAGCTGTGTTGTAGCGAAGATTCCGAGGAATTTTGCGATAGATGCTCCAATGCCGCCAACTTCTGAAGGGTAAGCAAGTGCAAGCTGGAAGCTTGTTACGCAGTATGTAAATAAGTCACCTAAAAATGCTGCAACGAATATGCATACTCGTTTATTTACATTTGCTTTCTGAAGTAATTTGTATAAGATCCATGAAATGATTGGTCCAGCGATTGCCATAGAGAAGCAGTTAGCTCCTAATGTTGTTAATCCGCCGTGTGCAAGTAAGATTGCCTGGAAAATTAATACGATAATACCTAAGATACTTGTTACACATGGTCCAAATAAGATTGCTCCAAGACCTGTACCTGTCATATGGGAACAGCTTCCTGTTACTGATGGAATCTTTAAAGATGAAGTACGAATACGAAAGCACCTGTTAAAGCAAGTACAGTAAGGGTTCTTCTGTCATTCCCAAGTACCTTTTTAATATTCATGAAACCGATTACTAAGAATGGTACGCAGATTACTCCCCATAAGATACAGTATTTTACTGGAAGGAATCCCTCCATGATGTGCATTGCGTTAGAAACTGGCGCGATTGTTAAAAGCATTAAAAATACGCTTGCAAGAATCGCAAGATTTTTCTGTTTTTTAGACATTTGTCTTTCCTCCTTTTAATTTTTGTGTATTTCTGGAACCAGGAGATCCCTAAAATACGATTTTATAAACCTTTTACCATTGCCTGAAATTCGGCAATATTTTTAGGATAAACGTCCCCATCAGGAACGATACCTTTCTCTTTTAAAATGTCATAGACATCGAACATCATTGGGTGTTTCAGATTCGCCTGCTTCAAAATGTCCTCTTGCTTAAATACAGCAAGTGGCGTATCATCTGCAATAATCTTTCCATGACAAAATACAATAACTCTCTCTGCCCAGCGATAAGCAAAATCAACATCGTGAGTAGAAATGAGCATTGTCCGTCCTTCATCACCCATTTTCTGAAGAACTTCCTCAAGCATTGCCGCATTCAATGGATCAAGCGCCGCTGTTGGCTCATCAAAAATGATGACTTCTGACTCCATTGCAATAATATCTGCAATACTGACTCTCTTTTTCTCGCCACCACTTAAATAATGTGGCGGACGATCTTTAAATTCTGAAATATTCATATATTCAAGAGCTTTATCCACTCTGGAAATCACTTCTTTTTTCGGTAATTTCAGATTCATCGGCCCAAAGGAAACTTCAGCCATTACCGTGGACGCAATAATCTGATTATCCGCATCCTGAAAAACAATGCCGACATTCTTTCGAAGATCATTTAAGTTTTTCTTTGTAATCTTCTCTCCACGATAATAAATATCGCCGTGATGAGACTTCAAAACTCCGTTAATATTCAAAAAGAATGTAGACTTTCCTGCTCCGTTCGAGCCAAGCACCGCAATCTTCTCGCCCTCATAAATATTAAGGTCAACTCCATTCAGTGCCGTTTTTTCTCCATTATATGTAAAATGTAAATCTTCAACCTTTAAGATTGGTTCTTTTTCCTGCATAAACATCTCCTGATACTCATTTGTTGCTCGCCACCTACAGATGTGGTAGTCATCTCACATCTGATATATTTTACGAAATTATGATAAAGTATTCTTCCAATTTATCTGGCAAAATTATCTTATCTCGTAAAAACCATATAAGCAGTAACACTACAATAAAAATAACTGCCATCACAATCTGGCCTGCTTTTAGCGGCTTCTCTTCTTCAAGGAATCGTAAATCCCCATCGTAACAACGTGCTTCTAACGCATTGTAATAATTATTTCCTCTTTTCAATGACACAACTAACAAGTTACTTGCAACCTGGCCAAATGAATAACAGGAAGTCTTAAAATCACAATATCCAAGACGTGACTCTGCTGAATTCTTCATGCGGCTGTGTGTATCAATCATAATAAAAATGTAACGGTAAATCATATTCATAAGCTCAATAATCAGCTTTGGAATATGTGCTTTTCTCAAGACTGCAATAATTTCACTCAGCGGTGTAGTAAGTGTCATCATATAAAGTGCACTCACAGCTCCCAATGCCTTAAACACAAGACCTCCAGCCTTAAGCAGCTTGCCTTTGACCAGTAAATGTAAAATAAATTCAAAAAATGAACATGATACTGTCCTACTGGACGCATCGAAAATCCAATCGCTATCGCTATTGTTCCAAAAATTAAAAATATAATCGGAACAAGCAGCATCGTAATGTAATGATGTAAATCCAATCCACCAACAGCCACCGTCAAAAATCCCATAAAGAAAATAACTGCCAGCGAAACAAACAGATTATTGCATGCAATACATATAAGCAGACTAATAATAGAAAACAGAACTTTAAACCTGCATTCCAGCTTCTCATATGTGATGCATACGCATAATAATCTACCGAAAAGCTGCTTCCATGCTCATGCTTGAACCTTTTCTTCTTCTCTTTCATAAAAATCTCCACAACAAAAAACATGCCCTGATTTACAAGACATAATATCTTTTTTGTAAATTCTTCTTATTTTTTATGCGCTTCCCTGAGCATACTAAAACACGCTCTAATGTTTAATTTTAAATAGGTAAAATAAA
>ENA-OQJH01001330-OQJH01001330.1-human-gut-metagenome-genome-assembly--contig:-NODE-1330-length-10490-cov-1.534015_pt1 | contig 10490 bp, 12 predicted proteins | sample MGYA00242597_ERZ504763 | MGnify/ENA primary metagenome ERZ504763 (study PRJEB26092, sample SAMD00036359) | human gut metagenome | host: Homo sapiens | study: EMG produced TPA metagenomics assembly of... | reverse complement strand
TCCGCACGATGCTGGTATCAATTGATGAAGTGAATAATATCGCTTCCGCTGCTGATATCGAAGTTCAAGGGGAACCCGGATCTGATTCAGATCATCGGTGAAGATATTGACAAGATTTACCTCGATATGGTGAAGACAGTTTCTATTGATCCGGAAGCTATCGCCCGTCATAAGGATATGAAGATCGTTTATACTCCGATTCACGGTACAGGTATGATGTTGATTCCGCGCGCTTTGAAGATGTGGGGATTCGAAAATGTATTTACTGTTCCCGAACAGATGATCAAAGACGGTAACTTCCCGACAGTAATATCTCCGAATCCGGAAAATGCCGAAGCGCTTTCTATGGCTGTCAATCTGGCTAAAGAAATTGATGCCGATCTTGTGATGGCTTCCGATCCGGATGCGACCGTGTAGGTATCGCCTGCAAGGACGACAAGGGAGAATGGGTACTGATCAACGGTAACCAGACTTGTATGATGTATCTTTACTATATTCTGACTCAGTACAAACAATTGGGTAAGATCAAGGGTAATGAGTTCTGTGTGAAGACTATCGTTACTACCGAACTTATCAAGAAGATTGCTGATAAGAATAACATCGAAATGCTCGACTGCTACACCGGATTCAAGTGGATCGCACGTGAAATCCGTCTGCGTGAAGGCAAAAAGAAATATATCGGTGGTGGTGAAGAGAGTTACGGCTTCCTTGCCGAAGACTTCGTACGTGATAAAGATGCCGTATCAGCTTGCTGTCTGATTGCAGAAGTAGCTGCATGGGCAAAAGATAACGGTAAGTCATTGTACCAGTTGTTGCTGGATATCTACGTAGAATATGGATTCTCCAAAGAATTCACAGTGAACGTAGTGAAACCGGGCAAGAGCGGTGCTGAAGAAATCAAGCTATGATGGAAACTTCCGTGCTAATCCTCCGAAAGAACTGGGTGGCTCCAAGGTGATTTTGAGCAAAGACTATAAGACGCTGAAACAGACAGATGCAGAAGGCAAGGTGACTGACCTTGATATGCCGGAAACATCTAATGTGCTCCAATACTTCACTGAAGATGGAAGCAAAGTTTCAGTTCGCCCGTCGGGAACAGAACCGAAGATCAAATTCTATATGGAAGTACAAGGAGAAATGGGTTGTCGCAACTGTTTCGCTTCTGCTGATGCTGCTGCAATGGAAAAGATTGAAGCAGTGAAGAAGTCATTAGGTATTTGATTCCGTTCTTCTTCTGATATTTCAGAATAGAGAAATAATAAATAACGCCTCCATAGTCTCGAAGATTATGGAGGCGTTTCTTTTATGTAACCGCCTTTTCATCGGTCTTTCATTTCCTTTGCATTCTTTAAGTTCCCTTGCTAATCCTTCTTATGGAAATCTTGTTCTATCTAAATCATCTCAATTTAAACATGCAGGCTACGGGGATACACGGTTTTGTTGATGCTTTAGAGTGATACGTAACGTTTCATTTTCATAAGTTGTTCGTTTGTAGTTTGTGTGTACTTCGTGGCCTGCTTTCTTCATTATTTCTTAGCTCCCAACCAAGTCCATTTGTGCCAGATGGTTTCCAATGGTCCTTGTTTGTGCTTCGACAGCCACCATTTACAGAACTGTACCTGCAATAGGAACAGAATGATTCCGATAATCAGACTGAGCGTATATCCGCAATAGGGAGCTAGATAAAATCCGAATGGGAAGTAGATGATAGCTCCATAATAGATTGTGTGATGTAGTTAGTCAGACTCATTTTTCCGTAAAAGCGCAGGTTGGAAACGGTTTTCTGGAACTTAGCCTTCTGATAAAGTAAGATGAAGGAAGCAATCAGTACGATGGTAAATGCGAATTTCTGCCACATATCGAAAGCTGTCCCTACGGTCTGTTGAATCAGGCTGCTGTCACTTTGCATGATCTGCTCTTTCAAAGAGTAAAGCGGAGCGAACTGATAGCTGCAATGATCAGTGCTTTGGTCCAGAATTTAGATGAGACTCGGAAGTGACGAACAGTTCTTTGCGTCCGATGTACAGACCGAACAGGAAAGTCCGGCAGTCTGTAAGAAGCGTCCGGCACCAATGGCCCAGAATAAGCTCGCTTTCTGTCCTAATGTGACGTTGCCAATGAGGAATTCCCAAAAGTTCCGTTTTTGTGTAATCTGCCACTTCGCTATACATGCTCCGACATTCAGATCGGGCAGGGTGTAGGCAGGATTGAACAGACTCATTATATAATGGAACCATTCAATAGGCTGTAATGAAAATAAGATAGCGGTGATTAAAATAGCCTTATCGCTCCATTTGCGTACAATAAATAATATGATACCGACAACAACAAACAGAAGCAAAACATCTCCAGCCGGAAAGAAAGCCGCGTTAAGAGTGGCAAAACCGGCAAGTAAAACCAGTCTCCATAAAAAACGGTAGCCGAAATCTTTGCCTTTCAACTGCTGATTATGCGATTGGATATAGAAAGTAATCCGAAAAGCAGTGCGAATATGGCATAAGATTTCCGGCGAACAGTGAAAATACTGCATTAAACACTCCGGCATCTAAAATGCTAAGCCATTCGGGAGAACTTTCCGGATAAACGGGGAAAATGAAATGTTCCAGATTATGGTACCAAGAGGATGGCCATAACTGCAAATCCTCTGGAGGGCATCTACTACTTCAATTCGTGGTGTCTTTTTTAATAATTCCATGGGGTTGATTTATGATTGTTTTTTAGTTAGTATTCGTTTTACCCATTTATTGGCGGGCTTTTCGAAATAATAGTAAGAAAGTAAACTAAGTATAATGGTGATACCGAAAATGAGGGGAACACTGATCATCCATGACACCTGCCATTGATAGAGCGCTGCCATTTTCGTATATGTGAGTATAATAAACAAATGTATCAGGTAGAAACTATAGCTGATTTCTCCACCTATTATCAGAAACCGATTGGATAATAGCCGGGATATACCTCCCTTCTGGAAGGCAAAGATGAGTATCATCAGAGAAACAGGTAACCAGTAATAGCAAGAATAACGGTATACTTTAGGTATATCTGCGGCACAAAGATAAAAAAGAAGAAATAAAGCGACGGATGCTACTTCCAACAATGTTCCCGTGGAGGAAGAAATTTTTTATTGTGTAATGACTGATAGATCTGATAAAGTAATACTCCCACAAAAAATCCGGCAGGCGGGTGATGGGATTGACATACCAATATGCTTTGATTTGTTCGTCGGCAGTCAGATACATACCTGCCAGCATGACCGGAAGACAGATTGAGAGTACAACCAATAGTTTTCGCCTGCTGCTTAAGAAAGGAATCACGAAAGGAAAGCAGAAATAAAATAACTGTTCGCACCCCAAGCTCCATGAAGGACTGTTGAAAGAGAAAAAATAATCGGCAGAGGGGAAGAAGGGCTGTAACAGAAAGGTAGAGGCGACAAAGTGTTTGATCCAGTCCGTCGTATCGCTATATTGAACATATCCTCCTATACATGCGGCAATTAATAGTGTAAGTAGATGCAGGGGATAAATGCGGGCAATACGTGCTACCCAGAACGTGCGTTTAGTAGTCGTTTTTGTCAGTAGTTTTTCCTGATAATTGTAGGCAATAATAAACCCGCTGAGGACAAAAAGAAACTGACTCCGACAAATCCTTCTTTAAAGAAGTGGGCATCGAAACTTGTATCCAGAACATAGCAATGTGCTCCGAATACCATCAAGGCAAAGAATATTCGTAAAGATGTTAATGTGTTGATCACGATGTTTATCTGTTTCTTTTTGTATTCGGCTGTAAAAGTACAGTTTTTCTGTGATATAAAAATTCACATAGATTAAAAAGAACTCAGGATTCGGAGCGCAGGCGGCTTAAATGTTGTGGAGTCATCCCAAGAAAGGAAGCTATATATCCCAGTTGGCACGGTGAATTACATCCGGCTGTTCGCGTAGAAGTTGTTCGTAGCGTTCTTTGGCCGGTAGGTATAGTCGGTTTATGTGGTGTATGTCCATGTAGAGCAGACATTCCTGATGGATAATGCGTCCCCAGTTGGCAATTTCGATATTTGTTTCATAAATCTGATTTAATTCATCAATGCGTATGGCATATAGTTCGCAATCTTCCAGTAACTCTACATATTCGTATCCCGGTTGGTTGTGGTATAAGTCTTTCATCGCAAAAGTGATATCGCCTTCGCGTGAGAACCAGATCGTGATTTCTTCACCGTCACGCAGGCAATAGGAGCGGCAAAATCCTTCTCAATAAAGTAGACGTGACGATCTGATACTCCGCCGTGTATCAGTAAGTGTTTCTTTGGCAATTCCAGCTTTTTCATGTGGCTGAAAAGCATTTCCAGTGAGCTGTCAGATACCGGATAATATCGGCGGATTCCTTTGATGATGTTCTCCATGTCTGTTTATTTATGGGAGCATTCCAGCCACCAGTCGATCATTTTCCGTGCCAGGCTCAACTTTCGTGGAAGTTCCGGCAAATTATCTCTTGTATAGAAATCACCGGAGCTTAATTCCTCTTCTTGCAATTTGATTTCTCCTCCGGCATAATCGGCAATGAATCCTACCATTAATCCGCTGGGGTAGGGCCAGGGCTGGTTGCGAAATAAGTGATATTCTTCACGTCCAGTCCGGTTTCCTCTTTCACTTCGCGGGCTACACATTCTTCCAGTGTTTCGCCTGTTTCGAGGAATCCGGCTACAAGGCTGTTGAATCTGCCTTTAAAGTTGCGGGCATGAACGAGAAGTATGGAGTCGCCTTTGCGCACTAAAACAAGGATGGCTGTCGAGATAGCCGGATACACTTCACGGCCACAGTTCGGACAGCGTTTCATGATAGATTCCTTTTGTTCCATCGGAGTGCCGCAAGCCGAGCAGAACAGACTGTTTCTGTCCCAATGCAGTATTTCGTGGGCTTTGCCTGCTGCCTGATAATGTCCCAGCGGAAGGTATTCGTAAGAAGCGCGAAGCCCTATCATTGCATATTGCTCTGTCTCTTCAATAGGTTGGGATACGGAATAAGCTTTGCAGTTTCTTCCTTCCAGTGTGGTGATATTGTGTACTGTAGTCTTGTCTTTGATCAGGATAGGAGGAATTTCTCCGCAGGGAATGGCAAATGTACCGTTCCCCTCCTTTTCAAGTAGTAGTTCGTCTTTGTAAAAGACAAACCACAGGGATTCAGCTGTTTGATTCATTTTATATTTTTCTATTTTCTTCGCGCTGCGAAGTTATAAAAACTGTATCGATATATGTAGGGTTTACCGGATAAAATATGAATAGATTAACTTAAAAATATACTTTGTTCCACTCCAATCTCCTGAATGAAATAATTATCGTGTGAGATGGCTATCACAGTACCTGCATAGTTTTTGATGGTAGCGGTAATAATTTCGATGCTTTGTATATCCAGGTTATTGGTCGGTTCGTCCAGTATAAACATATCGGGCATATTATTACTGATCATCAGCAACAAAAGGCAAGTCTCATTTTCTCTCCGCCGCTTAGCTTCCGGCAAGATTTATCCCATTCGGAAGCCGGAAATAAATATCGGTTCAGAATAATCTTTATTTCGTGCTCCGGCAGGTTGCGGCCATTGAAGGCATAGGCTTGTTCCAAAATACTGTTTCGATCATTGATGATCGAATATTCCTGATTCAGATATACATAGGTGAAATTTGCCTGTATGAGCGTGCCTTTCAGTGGTTGAAGTTGTCCGGTTATGATTTTCAGCAGAGTTGTTTTTCCGCTGCCGTTGCCTCCTTCTATACGAAGGCGGTCCCCGCTTTTCAGCTGGAAGCTGAGAGGAGCTTGCCAAAGTTGTGGCTGATCGGGATGATAACCGAAGTTAATCTCCTCTGCCGTAACCAGTATTTTACCGGTATGAAGTCCGGAATTGTTAAAGTCAGTCTTTAGTGCAGCTGTCGGCGAGAGTGAACTTCGGAGTTGGTTACGCTCGTCAGTTAACTTCTCGGCTTTCTCCTGATGGGCACCGGTTAGTTTGGCAGTGCTCTTTTCCGATTTGCTTTGCAAACCGTTCAGTACAATACGCGGAACACCTTTTTTCAGGTTTCTTTTTTCACCACGTACATTCTGTTTATCCCTCCGTTCAGCTGTTTCGCGGGCTACCTTGCGGGCGGTGCGGAGCGCTTTTTCTTTTTCTTCGATGCGTTGTTGCAGGGCTTCTTGCATCAGTGTTTTTTGTTCTTTGTAAAATTCATAGTTTCCACCGTAATAGCTGATCTGATGCTTTTCCAGTTCACATATTTCGGGAAGAAGATTCAGCAGTGTACGGTCATGGCTTACTACCAACAGCGTGGAACGCCATTTTTCCACCCAGTCATACAGACGTTGTCTGCCTGACGAATCGAGATGATTGGTCGGTTCATCCATCAGTATGACGGATGGATTATGAATGTCCATACCTGCGAGGAATACGCGTGTCTTTTCTCCTCCGCTGAGCAGATTCATTGGGTAGGATAGTGGGAATTGGCCCAATCCCCACGAATCGAGGGCGGCGACGGAACGTTCTTCTATATTCCAGTCGTCGTTCAATATGCTGAAATTTTCGATTGAGGCATCTCCCGCAAGGATAGCATGTAGTGCTTTCTGCTTATGGTCTATCTGTAAGGCTTGCGCGATGGTCAACGAATCATATTGCCCGAAATGTTGGGGAATATAATAGAGGTCGTCCGGTCGGACGATGACGCCGGAAGAGGGTGCTAATTGTCCGGCAATAATTTGCAGCAGGGTAGATTTGCCACAGCCGTTGTTGCCGACTAATCCTAACTTCTGCCCTTTACTGATGGCAAAGTTAAGGTCACTGAATAATACTTCTTTATCCGGATGGATATAGCTGATTTGTTGAATACTAATAGGCATGATGGTCTATTGGGTTTGAGGTTGAAAACTGGGTGAGGATAATCACGGGACAAGGGAACGACAAACACAATACTGGCTAAACAACACGGATTTCGTGATGCTTAACGATAAAGAAAAAGCATGGATGAAAAGTGATGTTTACTAGAAGTGTTGTCTTACTTAGAAATTCTCATTGTGGTAAGTATATAGTTTAACTTGGGTGCAAAGATAGTACTTTCTTTTATATATCACCGTTAGCTAAAAAAGATGTATTTCAGAGGTTCTGTTCGGTTGAATCAGAGGCTTTGTTTAGTCCATTCAGAGGCTCTGTTTACTCGATTCAGAGGCTCTGTTTTGAGTCTGTTTTAAATGATAGATATGAGTATTTGATTCATTTGAGTGTTTAATGCCGGTCTTTCTTGTTTTTTCTTGCATAAATCATTTTCCCCAGTCGTACATCTAAGTATTACTCAAATGTGCGACTGGGGATAACTGTTATTGCCATAAAAATAGGCTCAGATTAGTGGAAAGACATAATAAGGTTATTAACGTATTCCTGCACGTTTTAGTCCCTCCCTTTACATTATACGTCAAATAATTGATTCAACCCCTCGCTCATACTCGGATGTGTGAAGATGAAGTCACGCAGGAACGTAGAAGTCTGTCCCGTCTTCATAGCCATTGCAACCATATTGATCAGTTCCGGAGCATCGGTACAGAACATGGTACATCCCATAATCTTACCGCTATGGCTATTGATAATAGCCTTTAGCATCCCATCAGTCTGTTGCAAGGTACGCGAACGGACAACGGAGGTTGCCGGCAGTCGGGAGACTTTAAAAGAATACCCTTTTCTCAGTGCCTCCTCTTCCGTAATTCCGATATGTGCCAATGGCGGATCGATAAATACAGCATAAGGCAGAGGATCCCTGTCGTTGATGTCACGTTTCTTGTCCCCGAAAAGCTGATCCCGGATAATACGAAAATCATCCAGTGAGACATAGGTAAATTGCGCTCCTCCTTTTACATCTCCCATTGCCCATATATGAGGGGCATTGGTATGTAATTGGTCATTGACTACAATTGCCCCGTGCGCATCGACTTCTACACCGGCTGCTTGCAGGTTCAGTCCTTCAATCATTGGTTTGCGGCCTGTGGCAATAAGGATCGCATCACCGTCTACAAAGTAAGGAGTGCCGTCCGAAGTATCCGAATAAGTCAGAGTTACCCCGTCGTGCGTATCATGGATCGATTGAGTACGGACATTCAGACGAATCTCGACTCCTTTCTTCTCCATCACTTCCCGAACGCTTTTCGCAATATCCGAATCATTGCGGGGCATGAATCTGTTTCCTGCTTCGAGAAGAGTCACTTTACTTCCGAAGCCGGCGTACATCGAAGCAAACTCCAGTCCGATATAGCCTCCGCCTACAATAATCAGGTGCTTTGGCAGAATATCCAATTCCAGAAGAGTGGTACTGGTGTACACATTTCGACTTTGCTGAATACCTCTATACTGGGAATAATAGGTGTAGAGCCGGTATTGATAAAATCTCTTTTCCCTGCAGTTCGATTTCTTCTTCGGGAAGAGCAACCTTCACCGTATTGGCTGAAACGAGAGACCCTTTACCTGTGTAAATAGTCACATTAGGGCGTTTGCTTAATTTCTCGTAGTTATTTTCTCTTAAAAAAGAGGTAAGTTTGTTTTTTCTGGCAATCGCCTGCCTATACATGTTACTCTGCTTATCAAAATCATTGTGATAAAGCAGGGTGGAAATCTCTGATTCGTGAATCAAAGTTTTGGTTGGTATACAGGCTACGTTAGGGCAAGCCCCTCCGTACATTTCATCGGACTGTTCGACGACAGCGACCTGCCATCCTCTGTTGGAAAGTTCGGCAGCCAGTGTTTTTCCTGCCTTGCCGAACCCTATAATAATTGCATCATATTGTTTCATAACTTCCTTTCATTAACGATTTATACTCAGCTATTATAACACATGAAGAGTATATTTGTTTTGCGTCATATCCGGGAAGCAAAGGTGTCCGTAGCGGACAGAATCAGCTTTTTTTCAGTGTTTTGAGTACGCGTTGTGACGAGTCTGAAAGAAGCACTACGGCTCCTGCGAGAATAACGATATCTTTGATAACCAGTCTTCCGGCACCGGACAATAGCGGGAAGCCAAATTCATCTCCACCCAGATTCGGAACCCAGACTTCGGGCGTGGTGACAAGGAAGGATAGTGTACCCAACGTCATAATGATGGCGAGCGTATCACCTACCAGCGCTACTTCGGGAAGAAAATGCCCAGGAATACCAGAATACCGATACTCATGATGAGCGCTCCTAATCCATAGGAGAAAGTATAAGTGCGATTGGCTTCGTGCCAGGCGCGGTTTTCCGGAACGAAGGCTCCTTCCGGATTTTTGTGGTCTTTGTATTCAGGAGCATCTTTCGCATAGAAGAAGCTCATGAAGGGACTGTTGGCTACAAAAGGAACAATTCCGTCGGCTTCGTAGTGGAAATATTTCAGTCCACCGATCCATACGAATACGACTAAGATAGCTACACGGATAAACTTAATTCCGAAATTCTTCAAGCTGGAAGTGAAGGTAAGCAAAGCAATAAATTTCTCTTTCATTTTGCGGTCTTTTTATGGGTTTAACTTTATACCGCAAGGTCGTGCTTTCTGCATACCCCCGAAATGGCAATACTTCCGCTTCACTTATCAATTCTTCCCAACTTCCGTATTTCTGAACTGTACGGCACTCTGTCCTGTCATGTTTTTGAAAAACGGCTGAAAGAAGCCTGGTCTTCAAATCCCAGGATATCGGCAATTTCTTTCGCGCTCTTATTGCTGTAGAGCAGGAGGCGTTTGGCTTCCGCTTCCACCCGTTCGTGGATGACCCTTAGCGGAGAAGGCAGTTTACATGTTGAGAATATGTTCGAAAGTGTCTTCGGTGACTTGTGAAGCATATCGGCATAGTCCTGTACCTGCTTTTTGGTCCGGTAATGCTCGTCTACTAGGTTGTAGTATTGGCGGACAATCTCGAAGCCGGATTCCTTTTCGCGCGTGATATCCAGTCGCTGACGGGCGATTCGGGTGCATTGGATGATGAAACGCTTCAGCAGGATACGCAGCATTTCTTCCTGCAGGCTGTCGGAAACGGTGAACTCGTTTTCCATGGCTTCGGTAATCTGGTCCAGTTGCCGGCGTTCTTCTTCGTTCAGTGTAAAGCGGACAAGGTGGGACGAGCCGTTGAAAAGGAAGCCGCTGCACGACACTTCGTGGTCGTTTCCATAGATACAATAGAAGTTGCTGTTGAACAGCAAAGTCATATATTCACCATCTATGGACTTAAATTCAAGATGCTGCAGATGAGTCAGTGAGATAACGTCATCTTTTGAAAGTACCATCTCCTGATGGTCGATTTCTACTGTAATGCTTCCTTGGCGGACCCATATAAACTTATAGAGTCCTTTTTCTTTTTGCAAAGCTTTCTCTGTCAGATAAGAATCGTGTGAGAGCGAGTGTTCCTTTTAGTTTGGTGTGATACTGTTGTAACATAATTTATTCCTCCATGCTGATGCGTCAAATGACAGCGGTAGTAAATCGCCGATACTTTTTACTTCGTAGAT
>ENA-OQJH01001329-OQJH01001329.1-human-gut-metagenome-genome-assembly--contig:-NODE-1329-length-10493-cov-7.119429_pt1 | contig 10493 bp, 14 predicted proteins | sample MGYA00242597_ERZ504763 | MGnify/ENA primary metagenome ERZ504763 (study PRJEB26092, sample SAMD00036359) | human gut metagenome | host: Homo sapiens | study: EMG produced TPA metagenomics assembly of... | reverse complement strand
CATACCAACAGCTATCGCTATCCCATACCATAAGCCGATAGAATATGAAATTGTCTGTGACAAACCATACCCCAATAAGCTGCACAACAATCCCGTAAAAACTATCCCAAATACAAGTCCCGGCAATGCGTCATTTATTCTTTTTAACATCCTTCTCTACCCTGCTAATACTGTCTGATATCTCTGTTTCCATAGTACTCTGCCTGCCCGGTGTGTGTCTGACGGCTCTGCATCATCCTCTGACTTCAGGAATTTTTGAACCATGCGGTATATATTGTTTGCCCCCGCAAACGCTCCAATGAAAAACAATGGAACAGTTACCCAGTCCGCTCCGGTCTTTTTCCCAATCCACACACCGGCCAGTGTGCAGAGAAATATCGGCACAATCATGTTGATTCCAAACTGGAAAACCATGATAAGTGCATTCATTACCTCTTTCTTATTGTCTCTTTTCATATACAAATTATTATATCATTTTTATTGCTTTTGTCTACATTTTTATGTGTAAAATGCATAAAAAATACATGCGTTTCATGTTAAATCACGTCAATTTGACACAACAATTGCAGTATTATCACTATTCACGACGATTACTCCCATGTCATAAGTCTCTGTGAGGTCCGGGCTGTAATCTGACAGCAATAACCATACAACCAATAAGTGTACATTACACCACAAGTGCTACAGCACAAGCGTCACCTCACGGCCTGTGTGCTCATACCTGCGAATTGTAACGCCCGCTGCCCTCAGCATCCTCTTTGAAGCTGTCACGCTGGCCGTGCCCTCGTATTTGTCACAGTCGTAGACTACTTCCCTGATGCCGGACTGTATGATTGCCTTAGCGCACTCATTGCACGGAAACAGGGTGACATATATGGTCGCTCCCTCAAGGCTTCCACCCCTGTAGTTTAAGATGGCATTGAGCTCGCTGTGTGTAGAATAGAAATACTTGTTATCCTCTCCCTCTCTGGCCCAGGTGAACTCATCATCTGAGCAGCCAAGAGGAAAGCCGTTATATCCCATGGAGAGTATCTTGTGCTCCGGGTCCACTATGCACGCACCCACCTGGGTATTCGGATCCTTCGAGCGCATGCCTGAAAGCATCGCTATGCCCATAAAATACTCATCCCATGAGATATAATCCTTTCTCTTTTCCGAAGCTCTCATATATACACCTCCATTCAATATGGTCTATCACACATTTTATTACTTGGTTCCGAAAATTCTGTCTCCTGCATCTCCGAGTCCCGGCACAATATATTTGTGCTCATTGAGATGATCATCGAGCGCTCCTATATATACATCCACATCAGGATGTTCCTCTGTGAGTCTCTTTACTCCCTCAGGAGCTGCAATTATGCACATAAAGTGGATGTTTTTCACACCGCGCTTTTTGAGCATATCAAGTGCTGCCACTGCTGAACCACCTGTTGCGAGCATCGGATCTACCACAAATACCTCTCTGTTTGCGCAGTCTGCCGGAAGCTTGCAATAGTACTCGATAGGCTCTGCTGTCTCCGGGTCACGATACATGCCGATGTGTCCAACCTTTGCGGCAGGGATGAGCTCAAGCATGCCCTCCACCATACCAAGTCCGGCTCTTAAGATAGGAACAACTGCAAGCTTTTTGCCCTTTAATTCCTTTACAGTGGCCTTACAGATAGGAGTCTCAATCTCCACATCTGTAAGCTCCAGATCTCTTGTTGCCTCGTAGCACTCAAGCATCGCAACCTCGCTGACAAGTGTTCTGAAATCCTTTGAACCTGTGTCGGTTCTTCTCATAATTCCAATCTTGTGCTGAATCAGCGGATGATCCATAACTACTACCTTACCCATAATATTTGTTCTCCTTTGTCTTATATTGTGTTATATTTGTTTGTCTTTTATGTATTTGCATTTAAGCGCTTTACCAGCTTCTTAAGCGTAGCCCTGAGGCTTTCATAGCACAGTCCGTAGCTTTGAAGTGTGCCGCCGTAAGGATCCAGTATCTCAAGCTCATCGCCCACATACTGTGAAAGCACAAAGACCTGCTCCGGGTCGATATCGGTAAAGCTTTCTATAATGCGCTCGCGCTGTGATGACTCCATGGTAAATACCATAGTACTCTCTGTGATATCCGATTCCTCAAGCTGCGTTGACACCATGCCCTCCGTGGAAATGCCATTGCTTATGAGCACTGCCTCTGCCTTCTGATTGACCGGCTCCGGAAACTGGACAACAAGTCCTCTCGCCTCAATCTCCATCGGCACCTTGAGTACAAAGTCGTTCATGATGCCCTTTGCCATCTGCTCCCTGCATGTGCCGGTCTGTGCGACAAAAATGATTTTGTCATACTTCACATGTGTGTCTATCACCTGATGGCCTGCCGCCTTTAGCATACGGTTCATGATGGCCTGTCCTATACGCGGTGTGGAGAAGCTCTCCGAGAAAATCACATCCACATCGAGCTCATCACAGTCCCTTAATATACGGTAAAGCTCATGGGCTATCGAATCCTCATCCGCCCTGCTTCCCATCGACAGGACAACATCTGCATCGTAAAACTGCTTTGTCTCCTCTGTCGCAATGACTGCTATCTTTTTGCCATCATCCCTGTGCGAAGCCACAAGCTCATTTATCTTTGCAATCACATGCTTTCTCGTACCGTCCACGATGACCATGTCAGCCTTTGGCGCATAGTGCTTGTACTTCATGCCGGGTGCCTTTGGCTTTCTCGTGTCATCTGCCGCTATGATTCCCGGATCTACGATAACCTCTTTGCCTAATACCTTTGAAAGCATCTGTGGTGTGATATAGCCCGGGCGCAGCACCATAGGTGTATCCTCTGTCAGGTCAATGATGGTGGACTCTATTCCTATGCCAACCGGTCCTCCGTCTATAATCATGGCTATTTTGCCGCTTAGATCCTCAGCCACATGTGCAGCCTCTGTAGGGCTAGGTCTACCGGATGTATTGGCGCTTGGCGCGCGATAAGACAGCCGCTTCTTCTTATGAGATCTAGCGCTATAGGATGATTCGGCATACGCACAGCCACTGTGTCCATGCCGCCTGTTGTGGCATACGGCACTGCATCGCCCTTCTCCACTATCATGGTAAGAGGTCCCGGCCAGAAAGCATCCGAAAGCTTCCTTGCATCCTCCGGCACTGTCTTTGCGATGCGCTCCAAATCCGAAAAATCTGATATGTGTACGATAAGCGGATTGTCCGACGGACGCCCCTTTGCACTGTATATCTTCTTTGATGCCTCCGGATCTAAAGCATCACCGCCAAGCCCATACACTGTCTCTGTCGGAAACGCTACAAGCTCACCGGCTGCAATCAAATCACCTGCCTCCTGCATGAGCTTATGGTCTAAATTGTCCTGATCTATTTTTATAATTTTTGTTTCCATTTTATATCCTCACCGCACATACTACAGTAATATACCATGTGCAAACACTAGTTTTTCTAAATAATCATGTGTTTTTATTGTAACACTTCAGAGCCACCTCGAAAGCAGGAACATCTGCTGCTTACATGTAAACATGATGTATCAGCTTTTGTTCTCGGAGGTTCTGAATTGTTTTCTATTTATTATACAATAGTAACAATAGCATTTCAAGTTTTACTCAATATTTAGTAATTTTTATATAAGATTGTGTAAAAGTAAGTACAATTTTATTTGGCATTGCATTATTCTGTGTTTTGTACTACAATGCAGATAAGCCAATAACGGCGAATAATGATCATTATTTTATAAGGAGGATTTCATTATGGCATACGTAATTTCTGATTCATGCGTTAGCTGTGGTACATGTGCTGGTGAGTGCCCAGTAGGAGCTATCTCTGCTGGTGATTCACAGTACGTAATCGATGCAGATTCTTGTCTCGATTGTGGTACATGTGCTGGTGTTTGCCCAACTGGAGCAATCAGCCAGGGCTAATTTTTAGCATACTGTAAGAAAGAAAGACGACCTGTTATGGGTCGTCTTTTTTGTGTTGTAATCGTCTTTGTATTGTAATCATTTTTATACTGTAAGCGTTTTTTGCAGTAATTATTTTATAGCGTAAGCGTTGTCATGCATGCTCTACAGTCTCACCGGATTAAGCTCATGCGTATGCGTCTTGTCGCGCCCCTTCTTTCCCTTGGTGTCTGCAGCGCTTATTTTTGTATCTGCAGGCATGTCCGCGTTCCTTTTCCTTGAAAAAAGCCCCTTTCTACGCAGATTTCCGCGTATGGCAGCGTCCAGCTTTTATATCTCTCCTCCTGCGCGCTGTCCTGTTCGCGCATCAGATAGTTCATTTCCTTTAATATCCGCTCCTGCACATCAGTGGATATCTGCTGACTCAACTCCTCATTGTTAAGTGCTATGGCTCTCCCCACGATATTGCTCATCAGCTCGCGAAACTCATCCATACGCTCATCTGCCGTGCGGCTTCGATATGTATGATTGTATCCCGGCAGTTCATCGTGATATGCCGGATTATACCCTGACATCTCCTGTTTCACCGTCTGATTTGTGATATTCGTGTAATTTACAGGCTGCACGGATTTTTCCATAGCCGCAGGATTCGGTGGATTTAATGGCTCACCCGGTGCATCCGAATGAAGCATATCGCGGATTGCACGAAGCTGATAGCCCTTCTCCTTGAGCTCCTTTATCCTTAAAAACTGCTTTATATTATCTCTCGTATAGTATCTGTGACCAAGTTCATTTCTGGGCACATCAAGTCCCAGCTCATCCTCCCAGTAACGCAACACATGAGTCTCCACATCCACGGCGGCTGCCGCATCGGAAATCATGTAACGTACTTTCTCCAAATTGAAGTCCTCCTGTCTGAAATTATATTTTATTCGCTATACGCTTTTGGCACATCGAAAAGAACCAGCACTGCGAAAAAAGTTATATCGCTGTACTGGTTCAATTATAGCCTTGATAGAACTCTCATTCAATTGGTTTCGGTCGCAACTTCGACATATAACTCTCTGTCTTAAGCTATCCAAACAGCTCCTTGAGAGCCTGTGCATTCTGTGCATCCGCAGATTTCCTGTTCTCCTGCTGTATCTGCGTATAAACCTCCTTGCGGTAAATCGGCACCTCCTTCGGTGCACTTACACCGAGCTTAATCTGGTCGCCTCTGATTTCCAGAATAGTAATCTCGATGTCATTATTAATCACCAGAGATTCACCCTTTTTCTTGTAAGAGCCAGCATACTATTCACCCGCCCTTTCTTTTTCCCTTTTATAATGTCATAAATCGGGAAGTGCACCTTGTAGTCATCCTCAACTATAAGCTGTGCTGCTTTGTTGCTGTCGGTATTGACAACAATAGGAGCCTTTAAATTGCAGGCAATCTTTGTGATGTCGCTAGGCACATTTACAGTGACGATCACATACATATTCTCCTCATTCAGATCTCCAAGAGGCGCAAGAAGCTCCTCGTTGACCGTCGGCTTGTAGTCCGGCATGATGATATCCGGTGTCATGACAGGAAATGCAATGTCTCCATCATCCATCGATTGAAGCCACATGATAGACTTCTTATCATTCTCCTTCTCCGAATTGTATATCAGAGTGTAGTTTTTCAGCTCCGAAAAGCCTATCATCTTTCTCCATTGTGATGATTTGTTCCTGTGGGATGTCAATTTCCCCAATATTCTCGTTTTTGCCCTCATGGCTTCCTCCTTTTCGCCCGCTCCGCGAGCGTTATATAATCCGGTAGCTGTGTACCGTTTTTAAAATCCTTACAGATAATCAAGCAATGTCTGTGAGTTTGCCTTTGATGCCGCTGTCAGACTGGACTGATATGCATTGTACATAGCGTAAAAATCAATGATTATATCAGAAATATCCCTATCCTCATTTGTCGATTTAAGCTCCTCTATGGTCGTCTGCTGCTCCTCAACTCTGTTCTTGATGAGAGTGAGGCGGCTCTTTGTGCTTCCCGAATTGGTGAGTGCCAGATTTACCTTATTCAAATGATCATCAAAGCGTGTGATGTACTGGCTGTAGGTCTTTTGCAAATTGTTGTCGGCATAGTCAGCCTCCTGCTCTGCAGCCTCTAAATATGTCTTAAGCTTTGCCTGTGAATCCTTGTCAGAGTACTGCTGTTGCTGCATCATCTTCTTTATCTGTGAGACCTTGTCGTGAGCATTGACAGCATTCTGAACTACATCAATCAACTCATCCACATCACGCTTGATGCCTGTATCCATGACGTCCTTCGCCTGTGTATTGACAGTGATATCGGTGCTGTTTGCCACTGTGTATTTGATTTCCTGACTTGAAAACTTAAAATCCACTACCTTTGATGGATCGGAGTATATGATATCTCCTGCTGCATCATGGGGTACATTGCCACCTGCATCGAGTGTCACAGCATTTGTAATATCCTTGCAGTTGTAATAATACTCAGGTCTAGCATCACTGCTGTCAAAGCCTGTCTTTACATATGTGACAGACAGCTTCTTTTCATTATTCTTAATTGAAGCAGCTACATTTTTACCAAAACAAATTCACCGGTTTCCTGTATATATGCCGTATCATCAGCAGAGAGCTTTGATGGGTCAAAATCAGACACACTCTTGTATACAGTATAATCTGTGCCCTGTGTCAGCTCTTTTCCATCGATAGAAAGCTTCACATCATCTGTCGTATTACCGTAGCCCAGACGGATTCTCTGGAAGCTGTGCTCTGTGACATCTGTGTACAGTCAGGTGTTGCCGCATTTATACTATTTGGAACAGTCACGCCATTTGTATAATACCGCTTCTCTGACAAATCAGCGGCAGAAAACTCCTGTGTTATCTGATATGTGCTCTTTGTGTCCTTCTGGAATGTGAGCTTTGATGATGTGCGGTAGCCCGTAAATACCGTTCTTCCTGCGTAGTCTGCATTGCCCTCTGTATACACCTGCTCTGACAGCGCTGTAAGCTGCTGTAATATAGTGTTTCTGACATCAGCTGTGAGCGTATCTGTAGAGCCGTTTACACACTGTGTACGGATATCTGTGAGGAGTGATTTCATGTTGCTAAGGCTGTCTGTGTGACATCCATCCACGAAGAAGCATCCGGGATATTGTTGTCCTTGTACTGGTCAAGATGCGACAGGCTGGTCGACAAGCGAAGCGATCTGATTGCGATAACCGGATCCTCTGATGCCTTGGATATCTTCTTTTGAGTAGTCATCTGGGTATTGTATTTGTCCACCAAACCTTTGTTGAATTGATATTTGTCTTGGTATTTCCCATTATCATATTGTTTGTGATTCTCATATTATGCCTCCCGCTTCTATGCCACGCCCGTATCGTTTATGAGCTTATCAAGCATCTGGTTCATAACCGATATGATTTTAGATGCCATATTGTATGAATACTGGAACTTCACGAGGTTTAATGCCTCCTCATCCTCATCCACACCTGATACCGATGTTCTTTGGTTTGCAATAGTCTGCTCCAGATTGCTATAGAGCTTGTTGTAGGTCTCTGCCTTTTCCGTATCCACTGACACATTGGAGATGATTGTCTCAAGGAATGATTCCGCTTTATCGCCTCTGTATACTGTTTTCTCCGACTGCAGCTTCTTTAACTCATCAACTATATCACATGAATCTGTCTTGACATAGTCTGTGGAAGTCGCAAAAGCGATACATCGTTCATCACATCCTTGTTTACGGAGAAATTGGCCGCTGTCATCCTGTAATACGTGTTGGAGCTGCTGTTTATTGTGGCAGTCTGTCCATCAGGCAGCTTGCTGTAAGCCTCTGATTCCGAGAAATCATATACCTTGGCTGTGTTTGTGATTGCTTCAAAAAATGTAGGTGGTGTATCCCCATTCAGATTCTGTCCTTTGCTCTCTATCTGATTGAACATCTCTGAAAATTTCTGACAAACTCGTTGAGCTGTGTCATATAGTAAGGGATTCCCCTCGCATTTATTGCAGAGCCCGCATTTAAAAGATATCCCTCTGCCACAGTCTTTTCAGGGTCTGCTATGGCCTTGTCCTTGCTCAGATTAAATGTTACAGACTTGATATTGCCCTGCGCATCCACCTGTGCCTCCCAGCTGTCATAGCTGTAGCTGATATTATTTACAGTGATTTTGCCGTCCTTGTCCGGCAGATTGAGTGATTTTATATTGTCTATTGATATATTCTCCACTGTGAGCGAATACGAATCAGCCTTTGTGACCTTACCCTTGAAATTCTCCAGATTATCACCGTCTCTCACCTCAAAGAGAGCTTTCAGGCTTCCCCCTGCGGTTCCGGCTGTCGCGGAAAACTCCATCTTAGTATCTTCCCAATATATTTTATACAGATCGTCGTTGTCTGTCTGATTGTTTTTCGTCTTTGACGACTCACAGATGAGCTTTCGGTAATCCTTGCCCTCCACAACCTTCTCTCCATTTATATAGAGCGAGAAATTTGTGCCGCCCAAGTTGTCTCCATTGGTGTTTTGCACCTCTGTCTCATTATAAGATACATTAACAATCTTGGACAGGCTGTCGATGAGATTCGCCCTCTCATCCCTAAGTGAGCCGGCCTCGACACCGGTTCCTGTCTCTATCTGGTTAATCTCCTTATTTAACAGTGAAATTTTCTCACTGATTGAATTGATTTTGTCTACGTTGTTTCTGATTTCTTCGTTGCAGTCATCCTGCAGCTTTGAGAGATTGTCACTCATCTGGTTGAAATATGTACAAAGACTCTGTGCACTGCTGATAAACTGATTTCTCACTGTCTTGTCGGACGGCTTGCTGCGCAGTGTATCAAGGTCTGAAAACATCTGTGAAAAAACACTCGAAAAGCCTTAACCGATGAGCCGTTATCCTTAAAGTAGTTCTGAATCTGTTCCATGTAATACAGCTTCTGCTCATAGCGTCCATAGCAGGAATTGTTTTCCCAGTATTTATTGTCGTAGTACAGGTCACGCTGCTGTTTGATTGAGGTGACTGTAACACCTGTGCCGACGCTTCCGTAGCGGGCTGTGACATTTATGGCATCCTTTGCCTGCAGGGTAGCCTCCTGCCTGGTGTATCCGGTCGTCTTGACATTGGCTATGTTGTTTGCAGTTGTATTGGTCGCTACCTGAAATGAGCTCAGAGCGCTTGACCCTATATGTAATCCAAAAAATGTTGAAGCCATATCGACTCCTCCTGTTCATACTCTCTTGTCGTATCCTAAAACTATATGAGCTGTACTATGAGCTCAGTCATCTGACTGATTACAGTGATAAAACGGCTTGATGCGTTGTATGCTGACTGATACTTGATCATGTTTGTCAGCTCCTCGTCACTCGACACACCCATTATCTGGTTTCTCTGGTTGTCTATGGCCGCTGCTGTCGATGTCATAGTGTCTGATGACGCCTTATATATGCTGCCGTTTGTTCCGAGATGCGAGATTATCTTGTCATAATATCCCTCAAAATTGCACTTCGACGTATCCTTTGGGTTGATGTATAGATTCTCTGCTGACCACGCCTTTGTAATCTGGTCTGCAAGACCATAATTTGCGGATCCGTCCTGCTTGTATGACGGCATCAGTGTCACCTGCGCTGCAAGCTTTGGATTTACTGAAACATTTCCAAGCTTGTACCATGATGAGTTGTTAGCCTTTGTCTCATCATTGTATACATAAAACTGTTTGCCATCTATTTCCATCTGCGTGTAACGGTCATATCCTTCTCTTGCAAAGAGCTCATGCGGTGGCAGGCTGCCATCAGCTCCTACCGAGCAGTTTGCCGTATCCAAAACCGTGTATGTGGTACCGTCTGCCGCTGTGTATGTGGTATTCGGACAAAATATATCGTTCATGGCCATCATGATGTTTCGCGCCAGATATGATATCTCGGCCTGTGTCTCCATGACCACATTGTCCTCCACCCTACTGTAATTCTCCTCGCTCATGAAATCATAGGTGCCATACTCTGAGCCTCTTGATACAAGGAGTGCCTTCAGGCTTCCTATATCATTATTCAGGCTGGTTGCTATGTTGGTGGTCTGCGTGCAGCCGACTCTTTCAGCCAGCGCTGACGGCAGCGCAACGTCGCTAAACACCGGCATATAGCTCTCCTGTGTAGTAATATGAGGCCAGTACGGTGTATAAAAGCCTGTACCCTTTTCCTCGGTCAGGCCTATATGGTTACACTTGTTATCCTGTACAAACTGCTGTCCCTCGAGCTTGATACGCACGTAGCCGGTGGAATCCTCCTCAGCCTCTATCTTAGCGTAACCTGCGAGCTCATCAATCAGACTGTCCCTGGCATCGCGCGCTGTCATGGCAGTCTCTACACCGCCTGACTCTGTCTTTTGAATCTCAAGGTTGAGCGCATAAATCTTGTCGCCGATTTCGTTGATTCTGTCAACCTGGTCTTTAATTTGTAAGTTGATATTTGACTGGTATTTCTGAAGATCAGAATAAACCGTATTGCATCTGGTCAGAAAAAGCTCGCTCTTTTGGATAATAAGGTTCTGATTCGTCGAATTCGTCGGATCCTTGCCATACTCCTGAAAAG
>ENA-OQJH01001328-OQJH01001328.1-human-gut-metagenome-genome-assembly--contig:-NODE-1328-length-10496-cov-2.022085_pt1 | contig 10496 bp, 11 predicted proteins | sample MGYA00242597_ERZ504763 | MGnify/ENA primary metagenome ERZ504763 (study PRJEB26092, sample SAMD00036359) | human gut metagenome | host: Homo sapiens | study: EMG produced TPA metagenomics assembly of... | reverse complement strand
CACAACTTCACCCTTCAAAGGTTTTTCTTTTGCTGTATCAGGAATAATGATACCACCAATTGTTTTTTCTTCTGCAGGTGCAGGGAGGATAAGCACTCTGTCTGCTAATGGTTTAATGTTCATAGTTACTTGTTATATTTTAGTTATACATTTAATTGTAGATGTTATCCACCGTCTTTCAGGCGGAACGCTAAAGTTATTGCGAAAAGCGTGCCAAAGTAAATAAATGATTCTTTGTCAGAAATAGACTGACAAAATGACTGACAACTTGCACTGTATGGCAAAAAGTATATTTGTCACCTACTTTTTAAACAAAACAAAAGGATTATTCCTTATAATGATGTATATTCGTAAACGAACCATCAAATGCACTGTATAAATAATATGAATAGAATAGCATCCGGCCTCATCATTGCCTCTTGCGTCTTCTACTCCTGCACTTCGCGTACAGGGGAGATTTCTCCTGTACATGAACAACAACAGACAGATTCGCTGTCGCAAGATACAATAACTCAACCCGAGGTTAAACCTGTTGAAAAGAAACTCACAGCAGAGCAAATACAAATCACCAAAGATTTATTGTATGACCAATATACATTGGAAGACACCTATCCTTATAAAGACACTACCCGGCAGTTTCAATGGGACAAAATCAAAGAACGGCTGGCTTTGCTTGAAAATATACAATTGCAGCCTTCCACTTGGGCAATTCTCCAGAATTACAAAAATAGAAATGGAGAAGCACCACTTGTGAAGAATTTCAAAAGAAACGCTTACGGACGGGTGGCGGATACTCTCGGCATAGAACGTTACCAATCCGTTCCGCTTTACTTGTTGACCGACACATTAGTGCCCGAACGATACGGTCAGGATGGAGAACTAACCGTTTTATCGAAGATGGGGAAAAATTCATAAAAGCAGAGCCAATGTTTACCGGAGATGAATGGATGATTCCTAAAAAGTATGTCAAAGTAATCGGAGATACGATTGTTTTTAACAAAGCTGTTTTCGTAGACCGCCACAATCAGAATATCGCTGCTCTCGAACGTAGCGGAGAAGGGCAATGGATGGTTCGCAGCATGAATCCTTCCACTACGGGACGCCACCTGCCGCCGTATGCACAGGAAACTCCTTTAGGAATGTTTGTATTACAGGAAAAGAAGGCGAAGATGGTATTTCTAAAAGACGGTTCGAAAGAGACAGGAGGTTATGCTCCTTATGCGAGTCGTTTCACGGATGGAGCCTATATTCACGGAGTACCGGTCAATGCTCCCCGCAAGACACAGATAGAATATAGTCCGTCGTTAGGAACGACACCGCGTTCGCACATGTGCGTACGAAATGCAACTTCCCATGCCAAATTCATTTATGATTGGGCGCCTGTAAATGAAACTATTATTTTTGTATTGGAATAAACGTTGAACAAACATACACCACTATTCCCGAATCGCTACTACCTATCGTCCAAAGTATAACTAGAAAAGTTCTTTTCTATAAGGTGAGAACTTGCTTTTCTCTTGGGGAAAAGTTACTTTCCCCTTACTCCAATCTATAAACGCAAGTTGCAATTATAAAAACAAAGCTTGCAATTATAAAAACGAAGCCTTCATTTATATAATCAAAAGTTGCAATTATAGTTTGCTCTACAGCCTTAATAAGTTTCCTTCCTATGCAAAAGAAGTTTGCATAGGAGGGGAAAGAACTTTTCTATACGTACTTGAGGGAAAAGATAAAGAGGTCTGAACTTTTTCAGTCCAGACCTCCCAATATAGAAAGGGATTTCTCCATCCCGTATTACCTTAATCAATTATGTGTGAAACTCTCTTTTATTTATCTTCAGTCTTACCCAACCCATACCTTGCTCTTGTTATATCCTGAACAAGTTCTCTCTGCACACTTTCCAATGCGTTTATTTCTTTCTGCAACAACTCCAAAGCAGAACCTTTCTGCAATAAATAAGACCGTTCAGCATATTTTATATAAGAAGTCGGAATCTCCTGCTTTTTTCTTTATAATGGGCAATCACATACCGCAAAGCTTCTGCCCGATATTTGCTGATCGCTTTCCGTTCGGCATAATACAAATCTTTATAAGGATTTTCTTCACTTCTCAATTTCTTCCAGAATGCAGAAAAAGCAGTCGATACAGCATCCTTCTCCTCTTTGGTTACTGCTTCTTTCTGCTTCTTTGTCAGATCCTTATATTCCTTATATGTATTTAGAAACTTATCCAATTCATCTTTACTGGCTTTATGCGCCAGTCGGTAAGTTTCCAAAGAAGCAGGCCGTTCATATTCGACAACTGTTTGTAGATAAGGCAAGTCGTTCCAGCTTATATATTTATTGTTTGCTTCACAATAATCTGCATAAGCCGCCGCAAGCTGCCAACTATATTCTTTTGTCTTCTGATTCAAATCCTCATTGATAGCGGACAAGTTCTTTTCCATCTCTTGCAAGTCCTGCGCTGACACCGTTTGCATACTTCCCCATCCGGAGAGAAACAAACAAAGAATACTCCATAATATAGTTTTCATAATTAGATAATTTAAATTTTCTCCAAAGTTATTATTTCTCTACAAAATTCCAAACGATATTACAGATTTGCTATATATTTCCACAATGGAGCAGCATTCAGCGCCTGCATAATTTCGTTCTTATCAAGCAGGCTTCTCACCTCTTCCAACGTAAGCAGATGTACACTGATATCTTCAGTAGCTTCCAGATGCTGATGGTCTATCAGTTCCACGTCTGTAGCAAGAAAGCAATAAGTCAGATTAGTATGGGTGCTCGGATTAGCGGAAATCACCATATATTCCTGCCAGTTTCCTTTTCCGTAACCTGTTTCCTCCCACAATTCACGTTGGGCGGATACTAACGGTGAAGCGTCTTCCTTTTCACAGACACCGGCACAAAGTTCATAACAAGTTCGTTCAATTCCCGGACGGTACTGGCGGACAAAAACAAATTTACCATCTTTTGTAATGGCAATCGTATTTACCCAGTCGGGATACTCAAGGATATAATATTCGGGGATATGGTTACCGTTGGGAAGCAACATATCTTCGCAACGCACAGTCAGCCACGGACGGCGAAATAGATATTTACTACTCACCGTTTTCCAGGCTCTATTCTTTTCTTCCATAAGGTCTGTTTTTTCTTCCGGCAAAAATACAAATTTCCCCCGGGTTATCCTACCTTTCGGTTGCTTGTTTTTATTCGTCTGTGTCGATACAAGTGATCTCTATCCCTTGTATCTGCTCCAGATATTTTTGGTAGAGCTTACCAAAGAACTTCCCATGTAGAATAAAAACAGCAGGCTGATAATAACCATCAATGCGCCAATCATGGCAAAACGACTACGTTGTTCGAAAATACTGCTATTCATAACTCTGCCTCCTCTTAGTTTTTTTGTCCACTACAAAGATAACACGCGATGGCTACAAAAAAGTTACAAGAATGTTTCAAAAAACTTAAATATTGAAATTCTGTTCGTATCTTTGCACCAACTAACTAACAACCTTTTTATTGCAATATGGCATTTACGAATAATATTATGATTGTCCGGCATAAATTGCTGGCAGACCTCGTTAAACTCTGGAAAAACGACGAATTAGTGGAAAAGATAGACCGGCTCCCGATTGAATTGAGTCCACGAAAATCAAAACCCCTAGGACGGTGTTGCGTACATAAAGAACGCGCAGTGTGGAGGTACAAGACTTTTCCTCTGATGGGACTGGATATGACAGACGAACACGACGAAGTTACCCCGCTTTCCGAATATGCGCGATTGGCATTGAGCCGCCCCGAACCGGACAAGGAAAATATCATGTGCGTCATCGACGAGGCCTGTTCTTCCTGTGTACAGATCAATTATGAAATAACCAACCTTTGTCGCGGATGCGTGGCACGTAGCTGTTACATGAATTGCCCCAAAGATGCGATACGTTTCAAGAAAAACGGTCAGGCAATGATTGACCATGACACATGTGTCAGTTGCGGTATTTGTCACAAGAGTTGTCCTTATCACGCTATCGTATATATTCCCGTGCCTTGTGAAGAGGCTTGCCCGGTAAAAGCTATCAGCAAAGATGAACACGGCATAGAACATATTGATGAAAGCAAGTGTATCTACTGCGGAAAATGCATGAATGCTTGTCCGTTCGGTGCTATCTTCGAAATCTCGCAAACATTCGATGTATTGCAACGCATCCGTAAAGGAGAAAAGATGGTTGCCATCGTTGCTCCGTCTATTCTGGGACAGTTTAAGACTTCTATCGGACAGGTGTACGGTGCTTTCAAAGAAATAGGATTTACGGATGTGATCGAAGTGGCCGAAGGTGCTATGGCAACCACCAGCAATGAAGCACACGAGTTACTGGAGAAATTGGAAGAGGGACAAATTTATGACTACTTCCTGTTGCCCTTCTTATATCGAGCTGGTAGAGAAACATATTCCGGATATGAAACCTTACGTTTCTACCACCGATCACCGATGTACTATGCCCGCACGGATTGCCAAAGAGAAGCATCCGGATGCTAAGGTTGTGTTTGTCGGCCCTTGTGTGGCTAAACGCAAAGAAGTACGTCGTGACGAAGCAGTGGATTATATTCTGACGTTTGAAGAAATCGGTTCGATTCTCGACGGGTTGGGTATTGAACTGGAACAGGTACAGGAGTTCTCTGTATTACATACGTCTGTTCGCGAAGCACATGGATTTGCACAGGCAGGTGGTGTGATGGGAGCTGTCAAAGCTTATCTGAAAGAGGAAGCGGATAAAATCAATGCAATACAAGTGTCGGACATCAATAAAAAGAATATCGCTCTGTTGCGTGCCTGCGCCAAGACAGGAAAGGCTGCGGGGCAGTTTATTGAAGTGATGGCGTGTGAGGGTGGATGCATCACCGGGCCAAGTACGCATAATGATATTGTTTCGGGACGTCGCCAATTGGCACAAGAGCTGCTCAAACGAAAAGAGAGCTATGAAACAATGGATCGATAAACTACGGCAGGAAAGAACACTTAGCCGGAAGAGCTCCGGCAACTGTTGACCGGATGTGACGCAGACACCCTGCGTTACATCAATAAACAGGCGCAGGAAGTCGCTCTCCGCCACTTCGAAAATAAGATTTATATCCGTGGACTGATTGAAGTCAGCAATTGCTGCCGGAACAACTGTTATTACTGTGGTATCCGAAAAGGAAATCCCAATATCGAACGTTACCGGTTGAGCCGAGAGAGTATACTGAACTGTTGCAAACAGGGCTATGAACTGGGATTCCGCACCTTTGTATTACAAGGAGGAGAAGATCCTGCACTAACAAACGATCAGATAGAAATGACTGTTGCCCGTATCAGACAGGAGTATCCGGATTGTGCTATTACGCTGTCACTCGGTGAAAAATCACGTGAGGCATACGAACGTTTCTTCCGTGCCGGAGCCAACCGTTATCTGTTACGTCACGAAACATATAATGAGTCGCATTATCGGCAACTGCATCCGGCAGAAATGTCCGGCAAACAACGCCTGCAATGTTTAGCGGATTTAAAAGACATCGGCTATCAGACAGGAACCGGAATTATGGTCGGCAGCCCAGGGCAAACAGTAGAACATATCATCGAGGATATCTTGTTCATTGAAAAGCTACAGCCGGAAATGATTGGCATCGGTCCTTTCCTACCCCATCATGATACGCCTTTTGCCCAATATCCCAGCGGAACGGTGGAACGGACGATTCTTCTATTATCGATCTTCCGTTTGATGCATCCATCCGCATTGATTCCGGCAACAACGGCTCTCGCCACTCTTATTCCTGATGGTAGGGAGCGGGGTATATTGGCAGGCGCAAATGTGGTTATGCCCAACCTGTCTCCCCGGGAGGAACGGAGAAAATATGAATTATACAATGACAAAGCTTCACTCGGAGCGGAATCCGCCGAAGGACTGGCTACCTTACAAAAGCAGTTGAATACCATCGGTTATGAGATATCTACCGAAAGAGGCGACTTTAAGTGCACCACAGATTACACGGATTCACACAGATTTATTTCAAATTAAATTTTAATCTGTGTAATCCGTGTAATCTGTGGTGAAAAAACAAAGAATATTATGATATACCAAAAAGATTCATCCAAAGCAGAAGAGTTTATCCATCACGAAGAAATTTTGGATACGCTGGAATATGCACAGAACAATAAGGATAATCGTGTCCTGATTGAACAACTGATTGAAAAGGCAGCGTTGTGCAAGGGACTGACGCACCGGGAAGCGGCTATTCTGCTGGAATGTAACCAACCTGACCTGATAGAACGTATCTTTCATCTCGCCAAAGAAATCAAACAGAAGTTTTATGGCAACCGTATCGTCATGTTCGCACCGCTTTATTTGTCGAACTATTGCGTAAATGGTTGCGTATATTGTCCGTATCATGCTAAAAACAAGACGATTGCACGCAAGAAACTGACGCAGGAGGAAATTCGCAGGGAAGTGATTGCTTTGCAGGACATGGGACATAAGCGGCTCGCTCTTGAAGCCGGTGAGCATCCGTCACTGAACCCAATAGAATACATCCTTGAATCTATTCAGACAATTTATAGCATTAGGCATAAAAACGGAGCGATCCGCCGGGTAAACGTAAATATCGCAGCTACTACAGTAGAAAATTATCGTCGATTAAAAGAAGCGGGTATCGGTACGTATATCTTATTCCAGGAGACTTATCACAAGGACAACTACGAAGCACTTCATCCCACCGGTCCGAAAAGCAATTATGCCTATCACACCGAAGCGATGGACCGTGCCATGGAAGGGGGAATCGATGATGTAGGTATTGGTGTGCTTTTCGGTTTGAATACTTATCGGTATGATTTTATCGGATTGTTAATGCATGCCGAACATCTGGAAGCCAAATTCGGTGTAGGTCCCCATACAATCAGTGTGCCGCGTATCTGTTCGGCGGATGACATTAATGCCGGAGATTTTCCGAATTCAATTTCCGATGAGATATTCAGTAAGATTGTAGCTGTTATCCGAATTGCCGTTCCTTATACTGGAATGATTATTTCCACACGTGAATCACAAGAATCACGCAAGAAGGTACTCGAATTGGGTATCTCACAAATCAGCGGCGGCTCACGTACCAGTGTAGGCGGATATGCTGAAACGGAATTACCCGATCATAATTCCGCGCAATTTGACGTAAGCGATACCCGGACATTGGACGAGGTGGTCAATTGGTTGCTCGAACTTGGATATATTCCCAGCTTCTGTACTGCCTGTTACCGGGAAGGACGGACAGGTGACCGTTTCATGTCATTAGTGAAATCCGGCCAGATAGCCAACTGTTGCGGCCCCAATGCCCTGATGACTCTGAAAGAGTATCTGGAAGATTATGCTTCCGAAGATACCCGTCAGAAAGGATTGAAATTGATTCTAAAAGAAACAGACCGAATCCCCAACCCCAAAATCAGGGAAATAGCTATCCGAAACCTCAAAGCCATAGCCGCAGGGCAAAGAGATTTTAGATTTTAAATCATACGCCAATGTGCTAATATGTCGATGTGCCAATTGGCTGTACATGAATTAACAGATTGATAAATTAGTAATTATGAGCTTAACAGATACTCCAAATGCAAGCAGACTTCATATAGCCCTTTTCGGTAGACGGAACAGTGGTAAATCTTCTCTTATCAATGCATTGACAGGACAGGATACCGCCCTCGTTTCAGATACTCCGGGAACGACTACCGACCTTGTATCCAAAGCTATGGAAATTCAAGGTATTGGTCCGTGTTTGTTTATAGATACTCCGGGGTTCGATGATGAGGGAGAACTTGGAGAGCTGCGTATCAGCCGGACTTTAAAGGCTATTGAGAAAACAGATATTGCATTGCTGCTATGTGGAGATACTACTTTTTCTCATGAAAAAAGAGATGCTGGCACTATTGAAAGAGAAGAATATCCCTGTCATTCCGGTACTGAATAAAATAGATATACGAGAGAACAGTGATAGCTTAGCCACATATATTGAGGAAGAATGTAAAATACGCCCATTACTTATCAGCGCCAAAGAAAAGACAGGAATTGAACAGATCCGGCAAGCCATTCTCGAAAAATTACCCTCGGACTTCGGTCAACAGAGTATCACCGGGGAACTTGTGACAGAAAACGACCTTGTACTTCTGGTTATGCCGCAGGATATTCAAGCTCCAAAAGGCAGACTGATTTTACCACAAGTGCAGACTATCCGTGAATTGTTGGACAAAAAATGTCTCGTAGTGACTTGCACCACTGACAAGTTTCCGGCAACCTGCAAGCCCTTGCCCGTCCTCCGAAGTTAATCATCACCGATTCACAAGTTTTCAAAGCGATCTATGAACAGAAACCAAAGGAAAGTGAACTGACTTCTTTTTCTGTACTTTTCGCAGGTTATAAGGGGGATATTCACTATTATGTAGAAAGTGCAACTGCGATTGAAAGGCTGACGGAATCGTCACGTGTACTAATAGCGGAAGCTTGTACACACGCTCCCCTTTCAGAAGATATAGGAAGAGTGAAACTTCCCCGTTTGTTACGGAAACGGATTGGAGAGAATCTGCAAATTGATATGGTAGCAGGAACCGACTTTCCACAAGACCTGACTCCTTATTCGCTGGTAATCCATTGCGGAGCATGTATGTTCAATCGTAAATACGTACTTAGCCGCATCGAACGTGCACGGGAGCAACACATTCCTATGACGAATTATGGAGTAGCGATTGCTTTCCTCAATGGAATACTAGATCAAATAAAATATTAAAATGAGACTATATTCTTCTAGTGTCATATCGTAGACCTATGATTAAGATACTCAGGATCTTGTCATTTATTTCTTTAGAAATAAGTAAACTATTACAAAATCCGAGAAGATATTCTCTGTTCAAAATTATTCAATCAGGATTAAGGTGTCGAAAGCGACCTACCCATCTTTATCATTGAAAACTATTCAACGTCCATGTAGTACAATTGAGAAGACCACCTTCCAAAGCTACCTCATTGTAGTCAATTGTTTCAACTATTTTATCAGGAAAGATTTCTTTGATTTTCACAACAGCTTCGGCATCCTTATTTCCGGGAACACCGAACACGGGAACTACAATCAGATTCTCAACTTTAAGGTAATTGACATATATCCCAATTGCATGTTCGGGATGTGCTTTATCTTTGTAGCCATAAAAAAATGGCACATCAATATATTGTAGGTGATAAGTGCTGATTACTTTATCCATCTTCTCGCGCCAATACTTGAATTCTTCAGCACGGTCATTACCGAGAATTGTATCGCAGTTGACGAAGCGAACCATACCATCTGCATGACCTGTGAAATCGTCTTCTGCGCTTGGATAATTATATCTTCGCTTCAAGTAGGCGGCTAAGTTCGGCTTTCAATCTTCCTCTTTCTACCAGGATTTTCACTAAACACACGATCAGAGATGATAGCACGGTTGCCACAAATAAGGACATTTCCACCATCAAGATTGATGTCTGAGAAAGTCGGTTTAATACCATTTGCTTTACATACTTCACATACATTAGAACGTGATGCCTCGTATTTTTCATTGTTCTTCAAATATGAAGGGTCATATTTGAACTGAATAAGTTTGCCACTTGCCGTCTGTACCGGCATATAATCACGACACCATATATCGCGTGTTGCTTTGAGTAAAGCATACCCGACATTATGCTTATCCAAAATATCCGTCAGCCTTTTATACGTTTCAGGATATTTTTCCTGAAACAATGCAGATAAGTAGACAATCTGTCGTTTACCGTTCGTGATAGGTTGTTCCACCAACAATTGGGTCATTGATTGCGCAGGTTTATTTATATTTTCAATGTGCTGTTCATTCCATTTCGCACGAAATGAGGGAACGTCATACGTCAACATCCGTTTACACAGTTCCACAGTCGGTTCAATGTTATTTTTCAAACATATATCTTGAAATATAACCTCTTTCGATCTGCCACTGACGGAGAAATTCCTGATATAGCCGATTGACAATCCTTTCCCACTTAAATAGAGGTTTCTGCTGATTTTTTGAAGGATTGCCTGCTGACCTTTTACAGATGTATTTTTAGCAACAAGCTCGGTCATCAACGTGACAGACTTTTCTTCTTACACCTTTGATAACCTGCATACACTAAACCGCCAATGGCAATAAGGCTAGCTGTAATGCTAAGAATTGATTCCACACTCATAGTTTTATAGTGAACGCATTGAGACTCCACCGTCCTATATGGCAGTTTTCCCTAAGAAATTGTCTCTTATTCACGAATATATAATTACTATTTAATCCACTTAAATTTTGTAGTATCTTCAAAATCGTACCTATACTGTTCCAGCCTTTTAGGCAATTCTACCTTTTTGAGATTTATACATCCTTGAAAGGCATTTGCCCCAATTCCTTAAAGACAAAGGAAAATTTATATTACTTAATGAGGTACATCCTCTAAAACTTCG
>ENA-OQJH01001327-OQJH01001327.1-human-gut-metagenome-genome-assembly--contig:-NODE-1327-length-10501-cov-1.623096_pt1 | contig 10501 bp, 10 predicted proteins | sample MGYA00242597_ERZ504763 | MGnify/ENA primary metagenome ERZ504763 (study PRJEB26092, sample SAMD00036359) | human gut metagenome | host: Homo sapiens | study: EMG produced TPA metagenomics assembly of... | reverse complement strand
ATTTTTTTCCAAGTGCAATGCGCAGTGTGTCCAGTCCCTGGACCAGCTTTCTGGAAATAAGATTGTTTTCCGTGATCTGATCCATAAGCACATGAAGGATCTCTGAAAATGACAGCCGTTCCGGCAGCTCCAGCACCGGCAGCCCTTCTTTGTTTGCGTCTTCTATAATGTATTCCGGTATCTGATCGATATAATAGCCCGGCTGGATCGCCAGACCGCTGACCCCTCTTTTTTTTCAGCTGGTGGATCAGGTCCTTATGAAGAGACTGATCCTCCAGGCCATACCCGGTAGACACCACTAACTCACCCTCATTTAAAGATCTGGGAGTGTCCAGTATTTCCATTACATTGACCCATAAAATAGGGTTTGAAACATTTAAAACGCCTGCTACCAGCCTGACTCCGCCGAAGATCTGCCGGTCCACCAGGTCTTTTACAAGAAATGCCATAGTCTGCTCCTTTCCGGATACCTGCAAGTTGAAATGTGTCCATGTGAAAACAGTAAAATGTACAATATGTCCATTATTATACGCATTTGGTGTACAGTTTGCAACTTGTTTTAGAACTAACTTTTCGCTAGACTATTGGCAAATGAAGTTGATTGGCCAGTTCTGGTCATTGTTTTCAGAAGATTTTTCCGGTAGGAGGTAATGTATATGAGCAAAAAAATTTTAATCACAGAAGCTGTAGACCCTGCAGGCATTACTCTGCTTCAGGACCATGGATACCAGGTGGTCATGGGCACCGGATATGACGAAGAGACCCTTATGAGAGAGGCACATGACGCAGATGGCGTTCTTACAAGAAATGGTCATTTTACAGAACGTGTTTTAAATTCCTGCCCGAAGCTGCAGGTTATCGGCATGCATGGTGCCGGTGTAGACTGTATCGATGTAGAAGCTGCCGAACGGCTGGGCATCCAGGTAACAAACGCAGCTGACGCCAACAGCGGTTCTGTTGCAGAATTTACCCTTGGACTGATCTTAAGCCTTGCAAAGAAGCTTCCACAAAGCCGTGACGGCTTACGCAAAGAAGGCTGGAGCATCCGCCCACAGATCTCTACCTTTGATCTGGAAGGAAAGACCTTAGGGGTACTTGGAATGGGACGGATCGGCACTGCAGTTGCCAGAAAAGCTTCCTATGGCTTTGGAATGAAAGTGTTAGGATACCGCAGAAACCTTCCAGGAGATATCTGCGCGGACTATGGCATTCTTACAAGTGATCTGGACAAAGTGATCCGGAATTCCGATTTTCTTTCTATTCATCTGCCATATACAAAAGATACCTTCCATCTGGTAAGCCGTGAAAAGCTGGAACTTATGAAACCAGATGCGTATCTTTTAAACCTTGGTCGTGGTGAAGTAGTCGACCAGGCTGCTTTAAGGGAACTGCTGCTTTCCAACCGTCTGGCAGGGGCTGCACTGGATGTATTTGAAGGTGAGATCCCAGATGCAGACGACCCGCTGCTGCACATGGATCAGGTAATTGCAACGCCACATATTGCAGGTTTAAGCAAGCAGGCTATGGAACGGCTGTCTTATCAGGCCGCTCTGGCATTACAGAGGTGTTAGAAGGCCGCAAAGTGACTTATCCGGTCAATCATCCGGAGAAGTATGCAAGTGACGTTTCTGTGGCATAATTTTCTCAAACTATTAACCGACAAACCGCCTGCTGCTGCAGGCAGCCACGGGCAAAAACGCAGGATTTGTAAACGTGCATTACAACAACAGCAAAAGCACAAAAAGCACATGAAAACAGGCATTTAAAACCTGCTTCCATGTGCTTTTCTTTCGTTTAAAGAACCTGTCACCGGCAGTTTTTCTTCCACTGCACGTCTGCACAAGTGAACCCGCGCCTGGCGCGGGTCCTCTCTCACTTGTTTTTATCGTCAGCATACAAACCCCGTCGCTTCGGCGGGGCTTATATTTATACACCTTTATGCATTCTTCACAGTTGCAATATCCACCAGTGTCAGCTCTTTTGCACGGTTCTCAAGGCTTGTTACAAGAGCTCTTGCTGTGTCAAGGGCTGTAAGTACATTTACACCTGTCTCAATGGCATTACGGCGGATCACAAAGCCGTCATGGCTTCTTTCTGCGCCTGTGCCGGGATATCGATGATCAGGTCGATCTGATGTCCTAATACCAGGTCAAGGATATTCGGGGACTCCTGCTCCAGTTTGCGGATCTCAAAGGCCTTTACTCCATGCTCATTTAAGGTTCTTGCAGTTCCCTTGGTAGCAAAGATCTGGTAGCTACATTTGCAAATCTGCGGGCAATATCCACTGCCTCTTCCTGCTCATTCTTTCTGATGGTCATGATCATCTTCTTGTACTTCGGCAGACGGATGCCAGCGCCTCAAATGCCTTGTAAAGAGCCTCGTTAAAGGTCTTAGCGATACCAAGCACTCACCGGTAGACTTCATTTCCGGTCCAAGGCTGATATCTGCGCCGCGGATCTTCTCAAAGGAGAATACAGGCATCTTAACAGCGATATAATCAGCTGCCGGCTGCAGACCTGGATTGTAACCCAGTTCCTTAATGGTATGGCCGCAGATGATCTGGGTTGCCAGCGGAACGATCGGGATACCGGTTACCTTGCTGATATATGGTACGGTACGGGAAGAACGTGGGTTTACCTCGATGATGTATACGTCATCCCCGTCTACGATAAACTGGATATTGATCATTCCCTTTACATGAAGGGCCTTAGCCAGTTTTTCTGTGTATTCCACAATGGTGTCAACATTATGCTGTGTAATATCCTGTGCCGGATATACGGAGATACTGTCTCCGGAGTGGATACCGGTACGCTCAATATGCTGCATGATACCAGGGATCAGGATGTCTGTCCCGTCGCAGATGGCGTCTACCTCGATTTCCTTACCCATAATGTACTTATCTACCAGGATCGGATGCTCCTGGGCGATCTGGTTGATGATGCCGATAAATTCGTCAATATCTTCATCACAGATAGCGATCTGCATGCCCTGTCCACCCAGTACATAGGAAGGACGTACTAAAACAGGATAGCCAAGGTCATTTGCAGCCTTCTTTGCCTCTTCAGCGGTAAATACAGTGTGTCCTGCAGGTCTCGGGATATGGCACTGCTCCAGGATCTCATCAAAACGTTCCCTATCCTCTGCTGCATCTACATCTTCTGCTGCTGTACCAAGGATAGGCACACCCATTTTCATCAGTGCCTCGGTCAGCTTAATAGCAGTCTGTCCGCCAAACTGTACTACAGCGCCGTCTGGTTTTTCAATATCTACAATACTCTCTACATCTTCTGGTGTTAATGGCTCAAAATACAGCTTATCTGCAATATCAAAGTCTGTACTTACAGTCTCCGGGTTATTGTTGATGATAATGGTCTCATATCCTTCTTTGCTGAAGGCCCAGGTACTGTGTACGGAGCAGAAGTCAAACTCGATTCCCTGTCCAATACGGATCGGGCCGGAACCAAGAACCAGGACTTCTTTCTTCCTTCTGTCTTTTCAGCCTCATTGAAGCTTCCAAAACAGGAGTAATAATATGGTGTCTCTGCAGCAAACTCAGCTGCACAGGTATCAACCATTTTGTATGCAGCGCGGATGCCATTGTCATAACGCTGCTTCTTGATCTCTTCCTGAGGAATACCGGTAAGACGGGAAATTACATTATCAGGGAACTCAATGCGTTTTGCTTCTGCAAGGAGCTCTGTAGTAAGCTCTTTCTTTCCTTCGCCTACTGCCTTTAATTCTTTCTCCATTTCTACCAGGATAGCCAGCTTGTCAATAAACCAGATATCGATACGGGTGATCTCATGGATCAGCTCATATGGGAAGCCGCGGCGCAGAGCCTCTGCAATTCTCCAGATACGCATATCGTCTACGATCTCCAGCTCTTTTACCAGTCCTGTATAGGAAAGTCCGGTAAAGTCATAGGACATCAGGCAGTCTACATGCTGCTCCAGGGAACGGATGGCCTTCATCAGGGCGCCCTCAAAGTTGGTGCAGATACTCATGACCTCACCAGTTGCCTTCATCTGGGTTCCTAAGGCTCTCTTGGCGCTTATAAACTTATCAAATGGAAGTCTTGGCATCTTTACTACGCAGTAGTCAAGCATTGGCTCAAAACTTGCATAAGTTTTCTTTGTTACTGCATTTTTGATCTCATCCAGAGTATATCCTAAAGCGATCTTTGCAGCTACTTTTGCGATCGGATATCCAGTTGCCTTAGATGCCAGTGCGGAAGAACGGCTTACACGAGGATTTACCTCAATTACGCAGTATTCAAAGCTGTCTGGATTTAAAGCATACTGTACGTTGCAGCCGCCGGTGATGCCCAGTTCGCTGATGATATTTAATGCAGAAGTACGCAGCATCTGGTACTCTTTATCCCCTAATGTCTGGGAAGGAGCCACAACAATACTGTCACCTGTATGAACGCCAACCGGGTCCAGGTTTCCATGTTGCAGACGGTGATCACGTTTCCTGCACCGTCACGCATTACTTCGTATTCGATCTCTTTCCATCCTGCGATGCAGCGCTCTACTAAAACCTGTCCTACACGGGATAAACGGAGACCATTTTCCAGGATCTCAGCACACTGCTCCGGATTCTGTGCAATACCGCCGCCGGAACCGCCCAGTGTATAAGCAGGACGAAGAACTACCGGGTAACCGATCTGTGCTGCTACTTCTAGACCATGTTTTACATCTTCTACAATGTCAGAAGGTGCAACCGGCTCACCGATCTTTTCCATGGTCTCCTTGAACATCTCACGGTCTTCTGCTTTTTTAATGGTAAGAGCAGTGGTACCGATGAGGCGCACATTGTGCTTCTCTAAGAATCCTGCGTCTTCCAGTTCCATTGCAAGGTTTAATCCGGCCTGTCCGCCAAGGGTTGGCAGAATGCTGTCCGGCTTTTCTTTTAAGATCAGCTGTTCTACTACTTCTACGGTTAATGGCTCAATGTATACACGGTCTGCAATGTCCTTGTCGGTCATGATGGTAGCCGGGTTGGAGTTTAAAAGGACAACTTCGATCCCTTCTTCTTTTAAAGAACGGCAGGCCTGTGTACCTGCATAGTCAAATTCTGCTGCCTGTCCGATTACGATCGGGCCGGAGCCTAAAACCAGTACTTTTTTAATTTCAGGATTCTTTGGCATCAGTCATTTACCTCCATCATTTTAAGGAAACGGTCAAATAAGTATCCGGAGTCCTGTGGTCCAGGGCATGCTTCCGGGTGATACTGTACCGTGAAAATGTTCTTTCCTGTGTATTTTAAACCTTCGTTGGTTCCGTCATTTACATTGACAAATGCAGGAACTGCGATCTCAGGCTTTACAGTGTTGGTATCTACTGCGTAACCATGGTTCTGGGAAGAAATGTAAACTCTTCCGGTCTCCAGATCTTTTACAGGATGATTTCCGCCTCTGTGGCCGTATTTTAATTTGTAGGTATCCATACCGTTTGCCAGTGCCATTAACTGATGTCCCAGGCAGATTGCAAAGATCGGTACATTGGAGTCATACATTTTTTGATCTCTTTGATGATCTCAACATTTTCCTTTGGATCACCAGGGCCATTGGAAAGCATGATGCCGTCCGGATTTGCTGCCAGCACTTCTTCTGCAGGTGTATCTGCCGGATATACGGTAACTTCGCAGCCTCTTTCATTTAAGGAACGGGCAATGTTCTTCTTTGCGCCGAAATCCATTAAAGCTACTTTCTTTCCATTTCCTGGAAGAACGTATTTTTCTTTGGTTGTAGTAGCCATAACAACACCGGCTACTGTATAGGCTTTCATACGGCTGATAGGCTCAGACAGGTCTGAATACTCTTTTGTCGTGATCATACCGTTCATTGTACCTTTTTCTCTTAATAACTTTGTGAGGGCTCTTGTATCGATACCACAGATACCAGGAATATCATTTTCTTCTAAGAAATTCTGAATTGTGTCTTCGCAACGGAAGTTGCTTGGGATCCTTGATAATTCTCTTACAATATAACCATCTGCCAGGGCTTTAAAGACTCCATATCCTGACGACAGATTCCATAATTACCGATCAGAGGATAGGTCATAACAACGGCCTGTCCTGCGTATGACGGATCAGTTAATACTTCCAGATAACCGGTCATAGATGTGTTAAAAACGATCTCGCTGATCACTTCACGCTGGGAACCAATACTGGTACCAGTGAACACAGTGCCGTCTTCCAATATAAGGTATGCTTTCATAGGGGGAATACCTGTCCTTTCTTATGTTGTGTAGGGGGAGATTTACAAGCAAGCTTGACATCCGATTGCGCTTCCAAATGTGTGCGCTGCTATAGACCTCAGCCCAAATTGATAGCATTATAATATACCTTGCATAAATTTTCAATGGATTTGAAGACTAAATTTTTTTGCCTTATACTAATCTTTTTTGGCATCAAACTTGCTAGGCAGATTTATGGCAAAAGAGCGGGGCCAATCGGCCCCGCCCTCCATGTTTAAACCGTTTTTTCAGATAATTTTTTATTCTTCATCCTGAGAAATGGTTTCTGCCTCTTCTGAAGAAGTATCCTCTGTGGTTTCATCTGCGTCCAGAACTTCCGGTGCATCTTCTTCCTCATCCTCTTTTGAATCTGCATCTTCTGTTTCTTCAGGATCCTCCTCTTCTGCAGATTTATCCTTCTTCGTCAGAGTTTTCCTCTTCTTTTACATCTTCTGCTGCATCGGATCTATCTTCATTGGACTTATCTTCAAGCTCATTTTCAGACTTATCCTCAGCCTCTTCTTTGTCTTCTGTCTCAGGATCTTCTGCCGGGATCACAGTCTCTGTTTCCTTTTTCTCCTGGCTGTTTTCCTGCTCATCTTCTTTCACTTTTGACAAAAGTTCTGCAGCAACTTCTTCCTCTGTCTTTTCGTCTTCCTCATCAAATTCGCTGTTTACGGTCTCAAAGCCCTGGAACTTCTTGTTCAGTTTCTCAAGAGTATCCAGTTCCAGCTCCTCAAGTTCTGCCTCTGTTACGTCCAGAGTACCCCAGCTTGCAGAAGAATTATACTGAACTGCATAAATAGTTCCTGAAAGCTTCGGAGCTCCTTTGATAGTCAGAGTGAACTCTCCTGAAACAGTTCCTGATGAAGTACGTCCATAGGAAGAACTTAAAGCTGCATTTCCCTCTGTAGCGTCAACCGTAACTGTAAAATCACCATTTAATTCAGACTTGCCCTTTGTTCCTGCAAACTGAAGCTGTGCTTCTTTCTCTGCAAGGACTTCTACATCACCTTCCATTGTGCTGCCAGCTGCGCCTGTTCCATATACATAGAACTTGCCTGATGATAGAGTGATATAGCAGGTGTTATCTTCTCCCTTTGCCTGCGCTGTTCCAGATGCAGACCCGGCATAAATGTCTTTTGTAGAAGAGCAGGTTACATTTTCTCCTGCTGTGAAATTATAGCCGTTTGCATAAGTGGTTGCATTCCAGCTGACATCGGATATGGTCAGGTCACCATTTAAGTTTAATGGCTTGGTTGACTTGATCAGATAAGGGCCTTTTTTCACCTGACTGGATAGAAATAGAAGCTTCCGGCATTGTCACTTCGTCTGTAAGCTCTACATCATCATTTAAAATAAGTGTATCACCGTCCTGTGCTGCAGCCAGGGCCTTTTCAAAGCTTGTATAAGCTGATCCCCGATCACAACTGCATCTTCCACTGGTTTCTTGCTGTATACAAACTGGATCTTGGAAGTTTTCAGCCAGGTTTCACCGTCATCTGTGGTCGTTGCTGCCCAGAGATATTTAGAGCCGCCCTTTTCGTTATCAAATAAAACAGACACGGGTCCTTCGTATTTTGTCCAGGTATCCTTATCCGGTTTTACAGTAGAGGAAGTATCTGTTATGTAATAATAGATCTCTGTGCCTTCTGCCAGGCAGCTGATGGTTGCCACCGGCTTCTCCTCATATTCATAGGTTCCATATCTTGTACTGGAAGTTCCTTTACCGGGTCTACTGTAAATACAGGAGTTGCGCTGATTGCCTTTTTTAATAGCTGCCCCCACAGCAGAAAGTACTTCCTTCTTGCCTTCTTCCTCATACTGCGACAGTATTTCAATATCTGCTGACTGCTCATAATATACATGCGCCAGCAGCTCTGTAAGGAATTCACTGTATTTTTCCTGTGATGCCTCATCTAACTGAATTGATGAGATATAACCGGAATAATTTACATCAACAGATGCTGTAATTCCATCCACTTCTGCTGAATAACTTCCACGCTCTAATACAGCCGGTCCTTTCTTCATAAAGCAGCACCATACAGTCACTACCTTGCTGCGGTTTCCTTCTTCATCAAAGGCTGCAAAACGTACTTCTTTGAATTCCGGAGTATTGCTGTAAAATGATACAGAATTGGTTTCCGCCTTTGTACTGGAGACATCCGGATCTGTTCCATCCTCTGTGTAGCGGACAGTTGTATTCTCTGCCTTATCAATGCTCATATAAATCGTAGAACTTGGGCTGCTGTAAAATCTATATCTGCTGGTGATCTTTGGAGCGAGAACTTCTTCATCACTTGACTCTACCGGCTCACCCTGAAGTGCTGGATCGCAGCATATTTCATCACATCTGTGGAAATAGTCGCACGGCTTACTGCGTCTGCAGCATATTCATCGCCTCCACCTGGGGTGGTCTTTGCATTGATCAGATCAGACAGGTCTTTGCCGGCAATTTCGTTGAAATACCTGTAAAGCTGCTGCTGCTTGGGAAAAGGTAACCCCAGTATACTTCATCCTGAAGAGCTACCGGTACAGTTCCGTTATCAACGATCTTGGCTATTTTTCCGTTTACAACGGTAATACGGATCTTGCCTTCATATGGTTTATTGGTCTTGGATGTGATCATTCCACTTGCTTCATAGACTTTTATACCTTTTTCCTGTACTTCCGGAATCTGAATAAAGGAAAGTTCTTTTTCTGTCACATCAGATGCCTGACCATCTTTTACTGCCACTGCCTTTAATATCATAGTGCCGTTGCATTTTCCGCTGCTGAAACGGAAACAGCTGTTTCTGCTCCGGTTCCTTCTGCAACAAATGCCTGGGAGTTTCCTGCCGGATCACTTCCATCTGTTGTATAACGGATCTGTGTGCCTTCCGGTGCTGTGATCAGCAGGTCTGCCGGCTCTGCTGCGCTGAAAACAAAACGGTCCTCTGATCTGCAGTTTTATAGCAGGTGCATCTGGCTTTTCTGTTGGATCTTCACTTTGAAGCGCTTTCTTTACAGCTGCCTTAATAGCGTTGGAAGAGATCGTTGCTCCTGATACAGCTTCGACCTGATCTACTTCTTCTATTGTCTTTGCTCCCTCTTCACCGCCAAATTCTTCAAATAACTCCAGAGCATCTTCCCAGAATGATGAATTTCTTTTTCCCGGCTCAGTTCCGTCATCTTCTACGGAAATGATATTTCCATCTTTATCTACAGTTACTTTAACCTTAACCTGATAAGTGCCGCTTACACTTCCATATTCATTGCTTGCTACCTCTGCTTCTCCTGTCAGGATCTTTGTTTCTTCTGGCTTATCATCTGGTTTGTCTGTGTTACCGGAGTCATCTTTTCCGGAGTCTCCGCCATTTCCAGTATCATCTTTTCCAGAGTCATCCTTGCCGGTATCATCTTTTCCAGAATCATCCTTGCCGGTGTCATCTTTTCCAGAATCATCCTTGCCAGAATCATCTTTGCCAGTGTCATCCTTGCCGGTGTCATCCTTGCCAGTGTCATCCTTACCGGAATTACTGCTATTGCCTGAGTTATCTGAGCTGCCAGAGTTTCCTGAACTGCTGGAACTACTATGCTACTTCCGCCGCCTGATCCTGAAGATCTGGTTACCGTCGTGGTTGATTTCTGGATCGTAGTAAAGTCAGACTCGCTGCGGGTCTTAACATTTCCATTTTCATCTACCCACTGTCCCTGATCATTTACAGAAAATCCATCCGGTGTAACTGTGTTTACATACAGAACTCCTGCATCTTCATTTTCTGAGAAGTAATAACATTTGCCATCGATCCACTTCCAGCCGGTGACCATGGTTCCTTCTGTCTTTTCACCTGACTTGTTATTGAAGAAATACCATTTTCCCTGCTCATCCTGATACCAGCCGGTATGCATCTTTCCTTTTGTTTTTCCCTGCTGGGTCTCAAAATAATACCGGGATCCGTTGATCTGTTTCCAGCCAGTGACCATTTTCCCGTCTGATGGATCCATATAGTACCATCCAGAAGATGTAAGGACCAGCCTGCATATGCGTTCTGCTCAGGATCACAGAATCTCCACGCTCCATCTTCCTGTTTCCAGTCTCCTGGTGTCAGGGGTGCCGCCATAACCTGCCAGGCTTGTCTGAGCTGCCAATGCCGCGGATACGATTCAGTTACAGCTGTCTGTTTTTCAGATTTTTCCCTCATAATGATTCCTCCTGCAAACTACAGGGCCTTCCGGAATTTTTTTCCAAAAGCCCTGTATAAAATTACTATTCTTTAATC
>ENA-OQJH01001326-OQJH01001326.1-human-gut-metagenome-genome-assembly--contig:-NODE-1326-length-10501-cov-2.901870_pt1 | contig 10501 bp, 13 predicted proteins | sample MGYA00242597_ERZ504763 | MGnify/ENA primary metagenome ERZ504763 (study PRJEB26092, sample SAMD00036359) | human gut metagenome | host: Homo sapiens | study: EMG produced TPA metagenomics assembly of... | reverse complement strand
CTAAAGACAGAATGCATTATGCTACAGATAAACAGCGAAAGTGTCCAAATAATGCTCATGCAAATCATGGAACGGTTTGATAGGATCGACCGTACCTGGAGCGGATGAACAAGTTGAAAGAGTGTCTGGAAGGCGACACACTTCTGGATAACTATGACCTTTGCCAATTGCTCGGTATCACCAAACGCACGCTGGCACGTTACCGCCAGAAGAAGTATGTCACCTATTACATGATTGACGGACGGACTTACTACAAGGCCTCCGAAGTGGAAGCGTTCCTCAACCAAAAAGGGAAGGTGTTGCCCCCAAAACTGAAAAATCGGATGGATGTTCAACTCAAAAAATGACTGGTATGGAAATAGTATGTATCGACAAACAGACGTTCGATGAACTTCGGGTACGTTTCGGCAAACTGGAGGAAAAGGTAATGGGTATGTGCCGTCCGGTGGAAGACCTCGGCTTAAAAAAGTGGCTTGACAACCAGGAGGTGTGCGAGATATTGCGCATATCCAAAAAGACGCTTCAGGTGTACCGTGACAAGGGTATCCTGCCTTACTCACGCATCAAGCACAAGATTTTCTTCAAAACCGAAGACGTACACAAACTATTGGAATCGAATTACTACCACTTAAAACGAGAACTATGAGCTATCATTTTTTAGAACGGAAAGACCCGCGTGTCGATGTCCTGTTTCAGGGACTTGACAATATGGAGCGGTTAATCGCAGCGATGGAGGACACCCCTAAATCCGTATTCCACGGCGAACGTTTCCTGACGGACGAGGAACTATCCAAAATTCTGAGGGTCAGCAGACGGACATTGCAGGAATACCGCACACTTGGTGTTGTCCCTTACTATCTGGTACAGGGCAAGGCTCTCTACAAGGAATCGGACATCCTTAAAATATTGGAAGATTCCTACAAGCGGTGCAAGGAAGATATGCGGTGGGTGTGACATGACAAAACGGAGAAACGGCCCGTTCATAGGGACATGCGTTTCTCCGTTCTTGATTTTCAGATAGCGCGGGGGGGCCTTTTTCTGCCTTTCCGAGCGGTGAAATCCTCCTCGCAAAGTTCAGTCGTGCTGCTGAAACCGCTTGCTTTCAAAGCCTTCATGTCCTCGTCCACTTTCTTGTCCGTCACCTGCGCGTAAAGTTGCGTTGTAGAAATCGACATGTGTCCCATCATGCGGCTAACCGTCTCTATCGGGACTCCGAGTGAGAGTGTGACATGGGTTCCGAAATTATGCCGGGCCTGGTGGAAGGTCAAATCGAAACCGTACACCTTTCCCAGTTCCCGCGTCAGCAGGATAAAATAGCCGCGGCGGTAAACATTGAACACATTATCCCCTTGTCGCTGGTTCCGGTATTTTTCAATGATTCGTAAGGGAATATCCAACAGGCGGACGGATGAAAGCGTGTCTGTCTTTTGACGGCGTATGTGAATCCACCATGCGCCGTCTTCGGACTGTGTGATGTCACTTGTCTTCAACCTTTTCAAGTCCGCGTAAGCCAGTCCGGTAAAGGTCGAAAACAGGAACATGTCCCTCACGAATTGCAGTTGAGGTTTCTCCACGGGAGTCTCCATAAGTTTCTTGAGGTCTTCCAGCTTCATGTGGCGGCTCTTCCGTCGTGGCAACGCAGGTGGAGACGGCAGTACGGGTCACGGCGGAGCGTTCCCTGGCTGACTGCCAGTTTGGTCATCTTTTTCAGGCGGTACAGATGCTCATGCACGGTCTTGGGCATCATGTGGCAGTCCTTGCAAAGGAACAGTTCAAAATCATCATAGAAATTCTTGTCAAGGCTACGTAGCGTGACATCTTCCACGCCTTTCTTATCCTTGATGAAAGCGGAAAGGTGCTTGTACGATCTCAAGTAAGAATCAAGCGTTTCCTTGATGCGGTCCAGCCCAACACGTCTTCTGAAATCTTCGTTATGTTCCCGGAAGAGAGCCAGCAGGGTAAGCGGTTTCAGCCCGACACCCATTACGGCGTTCTTCACCAGTTCCGCCGTGATGAATCCCAGGCTGTTCTTAATCCGGTTGTAATGTCCGGTAATCTCCTCCGTCAATTCGTCTATGGCACGGTTCACTGTCACCGCATTCGCACTGCGTCCGTTGGCAAGGCCTTTTTCCGGATTCCAGATGTCGGGATTGACGGATACCTTCGTGCCAATCTGTTCCCATTCGGCATCAATGCTTACCTTGCACAATAATTGACAGGTTCCGTCCTTGCGCATTTTGGTGCGGTTGATATAAAACAGTATCGCGAATGTACTGCGATGTCTGATGGTTTTGTCTGCATGTTCACTTTTCTTTTCATCTTATTGCGTTTTAGTCGTTTGTCAAATAACCACGGAGAAGCGTTCCGCTATCCTCTCGTTCAGCACACGGGTGTCGGCATTTATCTTGTCGTCAGTCACTTTGGCATAGATTTGGGTCGTCTCAATCCGGGCGTGTCCCAACATCTTGCTGACCGTTTCAAGCGGAACCCCATGTCCGAGCGTGATTTCGGTCGCATAGGTATGGCGGCCGGCATGAAAAACCAGCGGACAGTCTATGTCACAGAGTTTTGCGATACGTTTTAAGTTAAGGTTCATCGTGCTGTTGGAATACATGGGTAGCAGTTTCCCGTCCGGCGCTGTGTCCCTGTATTTCTCCATGATATGTAACGGCAGGTCCAGCAGGGGGATTTCAAACTCGACTCCGGTTTTCCGCGCGAGCTTCTGATCCACCATGTGCCGTCATCGGCAAGTGACAGATGCTCTTTCGACAGAAGCCGCATATCACTGTACGGGATGCCGGTGTAGCATGAGAAGAGGAACAAATCCCGTGTGAGATAAAGGTTCGGTCTGTGAAGAGGCATGGTCATAAGCCGTTGCAGTTCCTCGGATGTGAGATACCTCCGTTTCTGTTTCGGGCGCACGTTCATAGCCGGTAAACGGGTAGGTGGTGATGATGCCGTCCGCTACGGCTTCACCAACGATGATTTTCAACTGCACGGTCAGGTTGATAATCGTTCCCGGAGAGAGGCGACAATCTGTCCGAAGGTGCGAATCGTAATCCTGTATGAAGGAGAGGGTCAATGCCGAAAACGAGATATCCGACAAGTTGTACTTTTCCCGCATGAACCTTTCCACATGGTTGTAGGCGTTCCGATAGCTTCTCAAACTGCCTTCGGTCCGGTTTACACCCACGCGCTTCGCGAAGTTCTCAATAAACGTGCGGAAGTAGCTCAATAACGTTGTCTGTTCACCAGCCATACCCAACAGCAGACTTTTGACATCATCCGCAGTCACACTGTCACGAACAACCGACAGTTCAGCATAGATTCCCAATGCCATCGCACGGATTTCATCCAGCCGATTGTTGATTTCCTTCGCCTTCACACTTTTGCCTGAAGCACGCCCCGAACTCCATATTGCCTGCGGCACACGGAGTTTCAGGCTGAAAGCCGCTTCAGAATACTTGCCGATGTTCAGCCTTGCCATTACAGGACACATACCATCGGCATCCGCCTCGCTCTTTTTGAGGTAGAACGACACCTTTACATTCGCTTGTTCCATAACCTTTTACTTTGTTTGCAAAATTACCGGATATCGAGCAAATGAACGGCATGACGAATATAGCGGAATATGGAAAGAAGCTCCATGCGTAACATTCAGAACCCGTATTTTTCCCTTTAGCGAAAAAGCATTAACTTTGTACTCGCAAAATATGAGTGAAACAGCGTTCTTTACGGTGATGTCAGTGGCAGTGCATAGACCTTTTTCCAATATTGTTTTCGACCTTGAACAGGCAACGGATAAGTAGCAATTTATTTTCCTAACTCCTCCAAAACGGGGCAAAACCATATAATGGACGAATATAGGTAAAACCTACATATCTCCCTTTTATTCCAATAGTTTGCATTATTCCTGCGAAATCCATCCGTATGTGAGCGAGTTTTATTATATTTGCACGATTTTTCGAGTATAAATTAAATTAACTAAACAATGAAAAAGAATTTGTTTTATTACCTGTTTGCAATGATCTGCTCAGTGGCATTGTTCGCATCTTGTAGCGATGATGACGATGAGGTAACAGGATTGACTATTGATCAGGTGGTGGGTACTTTCACTGGCCAATTGGAAGTGTTGAATCAATCAATTCCTGGCACTTCTATCTTTGTAACTAAGGTAGATGCCAATACAGTGAAAGTGGAATTGAAAGATTTTAAATTCAGTGGATTGACAATTGGTGACATTAGTGCAGAGTGCAAAGTTGCTTTGGATAGAGAAGGGGATGATTTTGACCTGAATGGACAGGCTACTTTGACTGTGGCAGCTTTGGGGAACATTGAATTGCCTATTTCTATTACAGGTGAGGTGGATGCCAAAGAACTGGATATTGATATCAATATCACCAATGTACCGGCACTTAACACGTTGAAAGTGGAATTTGAAGGAACTAAATAATCGGGTTAAGGAGAAATAAAAAAAGGTAGGAGCTTGCAAGGAAAGGTTTCTGCCTTTTGTTTGTTGATGACAAATACTATTTAAAGAATAATTAGACAATGAAAAAAATTTATTTTATTACCTGTTTACAGTGATTTGTTCGGTGACATTGTTTGCATCGTGTAGTGATGATGATGAAAAAGTGGTAAATCCTGTGCCTCAGACAACTTTTACTGGTGAAAACGGTTTGCAACTTACATATAATGGTGCGCCGATGCTGGGTAAGAAAGTTACTTTTACTCCCGATGCAACCAATGCTCAGAAGGCAACTCTACGTTTGGAAGGGGAATTTGACTTAAATGGCATCTTGGGGAAAGCAAAGAGTGCTGCAGCTCGTGAAGAGGTATCGATGCCTACTGCTCCCGGTGTGTTACCAGGAAGTCCGGTGGTTACCTTGCCGGTTGATTTGACTATCAATGGTGATCAATGTTCTTTTGCCGGTACATCAGAAACAGATTATTGTACTTTCTCTTATAAAGGTGAGGTTTCAGCCGGAGCTATGGAGCTGGCTTTGAGTGAAGTGAAATTGAAGAATGCGAAACTGGCTGGAATGACTTGGAAGTTGAAACCGTATAACCAGGAAGTAGAAGAGCAGGATCCTATTCGTCTGGTATGGGAGTCAGAAAAAGGAATTCCTCTTTTCGGTTCTTTTGAAATACCGGTTGAGTCGGTTTTGAAAATCGCATTACGCATGCCGCTGATTGCTGTTGGAGCAGAAAATAAAGTTTCCGCTACTGATATGTTGGGAACAGTTTTGCAGGATGTCACTTTCATGGAAGACGGTAACATCGTGGCTACTTATAAAGATGCTGCTAATGGTGGTACAGAATGGACGAAGTCTCCTGTAAACTTGGCTCAATACGTAGTAGAGAATGACAATCAGATAAAGGTGTTTCTGAATCCTGCTGCTATCATCGCTGCTGTCAATAATGCAGGGAGATCTGTTGATATTCAGACAGTTATCCAGCAGGCCATTCAAATGTTGTATCCTATGTTAGTGAATGGTGTACCTGTAGCTTTTGAACAAACAGAGGATGCTTTAAGTGTATATCTGAATACAGAATTACTGTTGCCTTTGTTGAAAACACTGGTTGTTCCTTTGCTGTCAGACGAAGAAGTGGTTGCTATGCTGGTGGAATTGATGAAAAAAGACCCTGATTTCGGTGAAATGGCTGGTTTAGCTGAGCCAATGTTGAAAGCTTTTCCTGAGATTATAGAATCTACTACTAAAGTGGAGATTGGTTTGAACTTTGTTAAGTAAAGAAGGAAAGCTGAAATTATTTGTATAGTAGTAAGGCGAAGAGAGGTACCTCTCTTCGCCTTTTTTCATAGTTACTTTTATTTTTGTATTTCACCTTTGATTACCTGAGCAAAGTTTTTTAATTTTCCACTACAACTAGGATCACCTGTAAAATATGAGAAGTGTAATGGAACATTGTTTTTCTCATATCAGAAAATGGATTTTTGTACGTATATCTGCATAGAATTATATAGACGTATGTGAAATCTTATATGTCTCAAATAAAATTCTACATCAAAGATAAGGACGTTTTTTAAAAAGATCAAGAGCTTTTAAAAAAAGACAAAGAGCTTTTTTAGTCTTTGATCTTTTTACTACTACTGGGACTTTGTAAGCTATCATTCTGTGGAAGTACAAAGTCTTTATGCGTATTATTGCGAGGAAAAATCCTGAAAATATCTACTTTGTATCAAGTCGAAACAACTTATAAAAAAGAATATATAGCTGAAAACAAGTAGATTACGAGAATATCTGTTTCGGAACGTAATGAGGGCATGAGAGTATAAGTGAGAGCATATATTATTACTATTTATGTATAAGTCATTTATAATTAACATATTATACATGTAGTGAGAGCATGAGGGTATAAACGTCCCCAACTTCTAGAGAAAAAAACTGATATGTCAAGAACACTTCTAAAAGTTACCGGAGAACAAAATGATCCTTTAAGAGTAAAAGTCTTCCCTCATGATTTTGTAAATAAACCACTACTCCTCCTTATCCTACTTCAGAAATGTGTTGTTTATCGGGAAATTGAAGTAAGATAAGGGGGAGTAGAATAACAAATCTTCAGTGGTGGAAAACTTTTGGATTAGAACGCATACCCGAATCCTACATTCAGGTAGATGGCATACATATCAAAAGTAACGGTCTTGAAATCTTTGTTGAATATATCGTTCAGGCCCCAATTCAGGTCGGCGTGTACCTTCAGGTGCTTGAACGCTTTCCAATCCACCCCTGCCTGAACTCCCCATTGGAACTTGCGTAGATCGCCGGAGAAGTCGTAAGTAGCAATGCTCCGTTGGTGAAATTTATCTTGTCTCCGGTGGGATTGGTTTCACGTAAATAGCCTTCATATACATGACCACTGAAATCTCCGTCCATCAGATAAGAAAAGTACGGACCGAGTTTCAGCGTGGTGCGTGGATTCAGTTTGTAGGCTGCTAGTACGGGGATGGTGATGTAAGAGTTCTGTACTTTGGTGCGTACTCCTCCGGTCCAGTTTCCTTTTAGGCGGTTTCCGTCATAGCCTATGATTTCCATATTGTAATTCTTCACAGTTGCTTTGGTACGCATGCCTTTATTTTCCAAACGCAGTCCAGTGATGATCCCCCATTTTTTTTCGAGTCCAGCCACTTGGTCATGTTTCCCTCGATAGTGATAGACAGGGTTGGATTATATCCGTCTATGCTGCGTATTTCTTCGGGGAAAGGCAATGGGGCGGTACCTCCTAGGTTGACTCCCGCTTTGATTTCGTACTCCCAACCATGCAATGCTGCATTGATGATTGTTTTGTTTCTGTTTGTCTGCGCATACAGTCCGAGGCTTACCAAAGCCAGTATCAGGGTTAATGTATATTTTTTCATATCTGTTTTTATCTAAGTGGTTGTTTGCATACCAGTTCCAGGTCATCAATAAGCAGGGTGCTACCCGGTGCGCCTTGGAATACATCACCGTCCTTGCTTGCCGACAGGACAATGCTGACGTTGTATCCTCCGTTTGCCAATTTTTGAGGATCTATTGTTTTTCCATAATGCTCATAGTCGAATTCCAGTTCAAAGCGGTCCATTCGCTTGTTTCATGCGTGTCGGTTATGACAGCAGCGGCTACCATGTTTTCATGCTCGTAATTGTTCTTTGTGATATGACCGTCCAGCATCTGCACATCTTTGGTCTTTTCGTAAAACAGGGCATAGATATTGAAAACGTCTTTTCGGTTAGTATATTCTCCGTTCTCATAGAATTTTGGTCCTGCCTTGTATTTGTAGTAGCCGACCAATTTAATGGGTTCGTAATAGAAGGTTGTTCCGAATTTGGTTGCAGACAACGCATCGCTCATGGCGGAGCCTATGTCGAAACTGCCAATGAACAGGTTACCTGCTGCAATGGGCATACCTACCAGAGTCCCCAAGCTTCCTGTCTCGCGAGTAATCAGTTGCAAGCAGTTACCTGTGCGGCCGTTTGGACTGATGCTGGTGGGAAAGTCATTCGGAGCGTAACCGCTTCCGGTTAAGGCAAATCCCTGATTGCCACTGGACCATGTCAGTGTGGAGTAGCCAGAGGCTGCTTCGTATAGCACATAATATTCATTTTTATTATAAGGTACAGTTTTTACGTTTTCAAAGTTAAAGACCGTCGGGATACTTTTGGTTTCTGGATAATGGATATTGATAGCGTAGGTGCGGTGCCAATTCTTGTCCTCAGATGTTACGGTATAGCGCACTGGGTTGGTGAAGTTCTGTGTGCTTCCGCTGGCCGGTTCGATAGATGCTCCTTCAGTCAGCTCGAAAGTGGGGGCTAGTCGGGTCAAGTCGGTGCCGTTGTTTACTTCTATGTAAATAGGGTAAGCATTCAGGCTTTTGTCGTAAGGACGGTTATAGTCAATGTCTGTACCTGTTAGCATCTCGGCAGGAGGATGCAGCTCAAGATGTCCGCTTCCGCATTGGGGGCTTCGTCCTTGATACAGGAGGTGCAAAGGAGCAGTCCTGTTACTGTGCAGGTGAATAAGTTTTTCAGCTTCATGAATTTGTAATTTAATAGTTGTTCTTATACATAACAGATTGCAAAGGTACTGATTTTCCGTGAAAGTGTTTGCATTCAAAATAGAAAGGTGCGGAAAATTGTCTTTCCCGCACCTTGAACTGCAAATATACTTAATAATAAAGGAATGGTTTTTATTAAACAATACCTTGAGCCATCATAGCTTTGGCTACTTTCATGAATCCTGCTACATTAGCACCTTTCACATAGTTTACATAACCGTCTGCTTCAGTACCATATTGTACACAAGCTTCATGAATATTTTTCATGATACTTTTCAATTTTTCATCTACTTCTTCTTGACTCCAGCTTAGTTTGATAGAATTTTGAGTCATTTCCAATCCAGATACAGATACGCCGCCTGCATTGGCTGCTTTGCCCGGAGCATACAGGATTTTGGCTTCTTGGAATACGCGGATAGCTTCAGGGGTAGAAGGCATGTTTGCACCTTCGCTGACAGCTATGACACCATTGGCAACCAATTGTTTGGCTTCATCACCGTTCAATTCGTTCTGAGTGGCAGAGGGTAATGCGATATCTGCCTTTTCACTCCAAGGACGAGCGCCTGCTACATATTTGCAACCATATTTTTCAGCATATTCACGAATACGTCCACGGTATAAATTTTTCAGTTCCATGATGAAATCCAATTTTTCACGGTCTATTCCATCCGGATCATAGATGTAACCATCTGAGTCGGACATGGTAACTACTTTACCGCCCAACTCTATTACTTTTTCTACCGTGTATTGAGCTACGTTACCTGAACCTGAAACCAAACAAGTTTTTCCCTTCAGGTCTGTGCCTTTGGTTTTCAGCATTTCCATCAAGAAATAGATATTACCATATCCGGTTGCTTCAGGGCGAATCAGAGAACCACCGAATTCGCGACCCTTGCCGGTCAGTACACCGGAGAATTCATGAGAGAGTTTCTTGTACATGCCGAACATGAAACCTACTTCACGGCCACCTACACCGATATCACCTGCAGGTACGTCAGTCTCAGGACCGATATGACGCCATAATTCTAACATGAACGCCTGACAGAAACGCATTACTTCAGCGTTTGATTTGCCACGCGGAGAGAAGTCGGAACCTCCTTTGCCACCACCCATCGGAAGAGTAGTTAGTGAATTTTTGAATGTCTGCTCGAAGGCAAGGAATTTCAAAATTCCCAAGTTTACAGAAGAGTGAAAACGGATACCACCTTTGTAGGGACCAATGGCATTATTATGTTGTACGCGGTAACCCATGTTTGTCTGGATGTTACCTTTGTCATCCATCCATGTTACACGGAATTGATACACACGATCAGGAATACACAAACGTTCAATCAGGTTTACCTTATCGAATTCGGGATGTTTGTTGTATTCTTCTTCGATTGTACTTAGTACTTCCTCTACCGCTTGATGATATTCAGGCTCATTGGGGAATCTTCTTTTCAGATCTTCTAATACCTTAGCTGCATTCATAATCTACTTCTTTTTATAATTGTTAATTAATTCTTCTTGTTTCTTTTGATGGCGCAAAATTATAGATAAAAATTGAAATGTGCAACAAATTATAAAGAAAATGCATGTAAAAATATCAATCTGTACAAAATGTAAGCTAAAAAGCGGATAAAAGATTATTTTTCTCTTTCCTTGAGATATTTTAATAGTGGAATAAAGACTAAAGCTCCCGAATGATAATGGATAGTATTAAAGGACCGTCAATATGTTCGCTTCCTGTTAGAATAATATAGCAAATGGCAATCCATAAAAGGGCTAAGGTTACGATTTGTGGGAGGGAAAGCGGTTTTCTTCTCATAGTATTGTTTTAATGAGTTGAATATATTTCACCACAAATAGCCTTGATTTACACAGATAGAATTTGCTGGTACTAACAAGCATGATTAATAATCTGTGTAAAATCTATGCAATCTGTGGTGAAAGTTATTTATTTTTCTTT
>ENA-OQJH01001325-OQJH01001325.1-human-gut-metagenome-genome-assembly--contig:-NODE-1325-length-10502-cov-1.548723_pt1 | contig 10502 bp, 14 predicted proteins | sample MGYA00242597_ERZ504763 | MGnify/ENA primary metagenome ERZ504763 (study PRJEB26092, sample SAMD00036359) | human gut metagenome | host: Homo sapiens | study: EMG produced TPA metagenomics assembly of... | reverse complement strand
GGGAACTGATATTCTGTTGCATAAAGAATAGTTGAAATAATCCCCAAAGAGGAGGGTCATAATGAATAAATAAAACGCAGATTAACACAAATTATCGCAGATATTTCATTTATATTGATATATTAATCAATGACTTATAAAATTATTTCTGCGATAATTCGCGATAATCTGCGTTTTGACACACTCCCTATTATAAAAGCCAATGTTCTGTATGATATCAAAAGTCCGGCAGTTTATCATCATCAGAAGTATCCCGGACTTTTAATGTATTTCTATTCTGAAAGCAAACTGCTTTCTATCAGTTCTTTCAATTGGTTTTTATTCATTGTACCTAACTTCATTGTCGGTTTGCCGTTCAGCGGGCAAAGTAACAGGTTGGGAATGGTGCGGATTTTAAATGCACTTTCCAATTCCGGTTCCTGATCGACATCTACTTTATAAATATCTAATTTCCCTTCGTATTCTTTAGCTAGTTGGTCTAATATAGGCGATAACGCTTTGCAATAGACGCACCACGGGGCATGAAAATCGACCAGGCAAGGTTTATTCCCTTTGAAGTTCCAGTTATCAGGATAAGATTGATAATCAGCTACCTTCTCTACAAAACTATCTTTGGTTAAATCTATTATTTTCATATATTCTATTTTTAATGGTTCATTTCATTTTCTCTACTGCAAAGATAGGGGAGTTGGGATAAAAGAAGGATAGCCATTTTTCCTGTTGTGTTTACAATTCTTCCTTCTATGGCTGTTTTCTAATCAAATTCTAATCTGATATGAGAGGCTTATAATGACTTTTTCCCGTCTCTCCGGCTACAGAATTGTAATTTTGCCGCGACAACTACAATAAGGTAATAAAGATAAATATAGTAATGAACAGAGTATTTCTAATTTCTTTTTTTCTTCTGCTGACAGGAGGAATATGCGCGCAACAGGCTACCACAGGAACATTAACGCTGAAAGAGGCGGAACAACGTTTTCTGGAACGTAACTTATCACTGATAGCCGAACGGTATAACATTGATATGGCACAGGCACAAGTGCTGCAAGCCAAATTATTTGAGAATCCGGTAATCTCGTTAGAACAGAATGTTTATAACCGCCTGAACGGAAAGTATTTTGATTTTGGTAAGGAGGGCGAAATGGTTGTGGGAATTGAACAGGTAATTCGTCTTGCCGGACAACGGAATAAGCAGGTGAAACTGGAGAAAATCAACAAGGAAATAGCAGAATATCAGTTTGAAGAGGTGATGAGGACACTTCGTCAGGAGCTGAATGAGAAGTTTGTACAAGTCTATTTTCTCTCGAAATCCATATCCATTTATGAGAAGGAAGTGAATTCTCTGCAAGAGTTACTTGCCGGAATGAAACTGCAACAGGAGAAAGGAAATATTTCATTGATGGAAATGTCCCGTCTGGAATCTATGTTGTTCTCTTTGAAAAAGAGAAGAAGAACGGGAAAACGAGTTGTTGACCTTAGAGGAGAACTTAATGTCTTGTTAAATCTTCCGGGAGACACGATGGTTGAGTTATCACTGGATGAAGAGGTGTTGAAGCAATTGGATTTGTCTCAACTATCGTTCGCCGACTTGAAAGCGATGGTGAATGAACGGCCGGATCTCAAGATTGCCCGGAGTACGGTCAGTGCTTCCCGTGCAAATCTGAAATTGCAGAAATCAATGGCATTTCCGGAATTTTCGGTGAATGGTAGTTATGACCGTGCCGGAAACTTTATCAATAACTATTTTGCAATAGGAGTGAGCTTGTCAGTACCTATTTTCAACCGCAACCAGGGAAATGTGAAAGCTGCCCGTTTTAGTATCCAGCAGGCAGGAGCGGAACAGGAAAATGCGGCTAACCGTGCGGATATGGAGCTTTATACCGCTTATGCTTCACTGGATAAAGCAGTTCAGCTTTATCAATCTACCAATATGGAACTGGAACGTAACTTTGAAAAATTGATTGCGGGAGTGAATGAAAACTTTAAGAAACGAAATATCAGTTTATTGGAGTTTATCGATTACTATGACAGCTATAAAGAAACTTGTATTCAGTTGCATGAAATAAAGAAAGATGTTTTCCTGGCGATGGAAACCTGAATACAACTATCGGACAAACTATATTGAACTACTAATATTCATAAATTATCAAAGACTATGAACTGGAATAAATTCCTTCCTTGCATATTGCTTACTACCGTATTGGGAGCATGCTCCGGTAAAGGAGAACAAACGAATGTTGAACCGGCTGCCTTATGCCTGACAGATAGCTTGTTGAGAATTGTATCTGTCGATACGGTTCACGTTCAAGAGGTGATTGACGAACTGACATTGAACGGGCGGGTCACTTTTAATGAGAATCAGGTGGCACATGTATATCCGATGTTTGGAGGTACGGTAACAGAATTGAAGGCTGAAATAGGAGACTTTGTTCGTAAGGGAGATGTATTGGCAGTCATCCGCAGTGGAGAAGTGGCAGATTATGAAAAGCAATTGAAAGAGGCGGAACAACAATTATTGCTGGCACGCAGAAATATGGATGCTACGCAGGATATGTATGCTTCCGGCATGGCTTCGGATAAAGATGTACTTCAGGCGAAGCAGGAGTTGACAAGTGCCGAAGCCGAAGAAAGAAGAATAAAGGATGTTTTCTCTATTTATAATTTCTCCGGAAATGCTTATTATCAGCTGAAATCTCCTGTTTCGGGGTTTATTGTGGAGAAACAAATCAGCAGGGATATGCAGTTGCGTCCGGATCAGAGTGAAGAGCTGTTCACGATTTCGGGGTTGTCAGACGTATGGGTGATGGCGGATGTGTATGAAAGCGATATCAGTAAGGTTTCCGAAGATGCTCCGTACGCATTTCTACGTTGGCTTATCCGGATAAGATGTTTGTCGGTACGATTGATAAGGTGTATCATTTGTTGAATAGTGAAAGTAAAACGATGAATGTCCGCATCAAAATTGAAGAATGAAGAATATTTGTTGAAACCGGGGATGTTTACGAATTGTAAGTGTGAAATGTAAAGCGGATGGAACTTCTATGCCTCGTATCGATGCTCATGCACTGGTATTTGAAGGAGGAAAGAATTATGTGGTCGTGGTGGAGCCGGATCAGCGTTTGCAGGTGAAAGAGGTGGATGTGTACAAGCAGTTGAGCAAGGAGTGCTATATCCGTTCCGGACTTTCCGAGGGAGACAGAGTGCTGAATAATAATGTATTGTTGGTATATAATGCGTTGAATGCAGATTAAAAACAGAAAATAGTATGCACAAATTCATAGATAATATAGTGCTTTCTCGCTGAAGAATAAATTCTTTATTTTCTTCTGTACAGCGATTGCCGTTATAGCCGGAGCTGTTTCCTTTAAACATACTCCGATAGATGCTTTCCCGGATGTGACGAATACGAAAGTGACGATTATCACGCAATGGCCGGGACGTAGTGCCGAAGAGGTAGAGAAGTTTATCACCATTCCTGTTGAGATTGCGATGAATCCCGTTCAGAAGAAAACGGATATTCGTTCCACCACTCTTTCGGGCTTTCTGTCATCAATGTAATGTTTGAAGATCGTGTCGATGATTTCACAGCACGTCAACAGTATATAATTTATTGAATGATGCCGACCTTCCGGACGGGGTAACTCCGGAAGTACAACCTCTGTATGGACCGACGGGAGAAATATTCCGTTATACGCTTCGTAGTGACAAGCGCAGTGTGCGGGAACTGAAAACGATTCAGGATTGGGTGATCGAACGTAATCTCCGTTCGGTATCCGGCGTAGCGGATATTGTGAGCTTCGGCGGGGAGGTGAAGACGTTTGAGGTAAGTGTGAATCCTCACCAGTTGATTAATTATGGCATTACCTCTTTGGAACTGTATGATGCGATAGCTAAAAGTAATATCAATGTAGGAGGAGATGTTATCACTAAAAGTTCGCAAGCTTATGTGGTTCGTGGAATCGGTTTGATTAACGATCTGGATGAATTGAGAAATATCGTAGTGAAAACATCAATGGCACTCCGATTCTGGTGAAGAATCTTGCCGATGTACACGAATCCTGTTTGCCTCGTTTGGGACAAGTGGGCCGAATGGATGAAAATGATGTTGTACAGGGGATTGTAGTCATGCGGAAAGGAGAGAATCCGGGTGAGGTGATTGCCAACCTGAAAGATAAAATAGAGGACTTGAATCAGAATGTACTTCCGAAAGATGTGAAGATAGTGGCATTCTATGACCGGGAGGACTTGGTGAATCTGGCGGTAAAGACTGTGACGCATAATCTGATTGAAGGAATATTATTGGTTACGTTTATTGTATTGATCTTTATGGCAGATTGGCGGACTACCGTGATTGTTGCTGTCGTTATCCCATTAGCTTTGTTCGCATTTATCTGTTTGACGGGTGATGGGAATGTCCGCCAATCTGCTTTCTATGGGAGCCATAGACTTCGGTATTATTATTGATGGGGCCGTGGTGATGGTGGAAGGAGTGTTTGTGGCTTTGGACAAGAAAGCGAGGGAAGTGGGGATGCCTGCTTTTAATGTGATGTCTAAAATGGGCTTGATCCGTAACACGGCAAAAGACAAGGCGAAAGCGGTTTTCTTCTCCAAATTGATTATCATCACTGCATTGATTCCTATCTTCTCTTTCCAGAAGGTAGAAGGAAAGATGTTCTCTCCTTTGGCATACACGCTGGGCTTTGCATTGTTGGGAGCTTTGATCTTTACATTGACATTGGTTCCGGTGATGTCTTCCATGTTACTGAAAAAGAATGTTCGTGAGAAAAATAACCGTTTTGTCCATTTTATCAATGCGAAGTGTTCGGCTCTTTTTGATTTATTCTATGCGCACAGAAAACTGACCATCGGAATGGCAACCGTAATAGCGGGTGTCGGATTATGGCTTTTTTCTTTCCTGGGTACGGAGTTCCTTCCGCAGTTGAATGAGGGATCTATCTATATTCGTGCTACCTTGCCACAAAGCATTTCGCTTGATGAATCGGTGACTCTTGCCAATAAAATGAGAAAGAAACTATTAACGTTTCCGGAAGTGCGGCAAGTGCTGTCGCAAACCGGACGACCGAATGACGGTACAGATGCTACCGGATTCTATAATATCGAGTTCCACGTTGATATTTATCCCGAAAAGGAATGGGAGAGTAAGTTGACAAAACTGGAACTGATTGATAAGATGCAGGAGGATTTATCCATTTATCCCGGCATTGACTTCAATTTCTCACAACCGATTACTGATAATGTGGAGGAAGCAGCTTCCGGTGTGAAGGATCTATTGCGGTGAAGTGTTTGGTAAAGACTTGTATGAGTCGGAGAAATATGCGGTTCAGATAGATAAGATCCTTAGTACGGTTCAGGGAATTGAAGACTTGGGTGTGATTCGGAACATCGGTCAGCCGGAGCTTCGTATAGAGTTGAATGAACGCCAGTTGGCGCGTTATGGAGTTGCTAAGGAAGATGTGCAATCAATTATCGAAATGGCTATTGGCGGAAAATCGGCTTCACTGTTGTATGAGGATGAGCGGAAGTTTAATATCATGGTAAGATACAGCGAACAATTCCGTCAGAATGAAGAGGAGATAGGTAAGATATTGGTTCCGGCGATGGATGGAACGATGGTACCTATCAAAGAATTGGCAGATATAACGACGATTACGGGACCGTTATTGATATTCCGTGATAATCACGCTCGTTTCTGTGCAGTGAAATTCTCGGTGAGAGGTCGTGATATGGGTACGGCAGTTGCCGAGGCGCAGAAAAAGGTGAATGCTTCCGTACATCTGCCGGCAGGCTATTCGCTGAAATGGACGGGCGATTTTGAGAACCAGCAACGTGCCACAAAACGTCTGGCACAGGTTGTCCCTATCAGTATTGCTATCATTTTTATCATCTTGTTTATTCTATTCTCTAATGCGCGGGATGCGGGACTGGTATTGCTGAATGTACCGTTCGCTGCCGTGGGTGGTATTGTGGCTCTTCTGATAACGCAGTTCAACTTCTCCATTTCTGCCGGTATCGGTTTTATTGCCTTGTTTGGTATTTGTATTCAGAACGGGGTGATTATGATTTCCGATATAAAGGCGAATCTAAAACTCGGCTCGCCTTTGGAGAAAGCCACTAAGGAAGGAGTGCGCTCGCGTATCCGCCCTGTGATTATGACAGCGGCAATGGCAGCTATCGGTTGATGCCCGCTGCCATGAGTCATGGAATTGGTTCGGAATCACAGCGTCCGTTGGCGATTGTCATTATCGGTGGATTGATAGGAGCGACTTTCTTTGCTTTGTTTGTCTTTCCTCTTATCGTAGAAGTGGTATATGAACGAATGTTATATGATAAAAACGGAAAGTTATTGCAAAGACGTATTTAGTTCATTTCTATTCTGTGGAAAAAACGTTCATAGATTAATTTGTAGTTTTCAGTAGGTAGAGTGAGAAAGGGATAAAAGAAGGGTGATTAAAAAATCACCCGTACTTTTGTTCCTTTTTCTATTTCTGAAGATATATCCAGCTTCCATGATAAGCAGAAATGATTTTCAAAGTCAGACTAAGTCCGATACCTGTCCGGCATAATCCCGGGTGTTACTACCCCGATAGAAAGACTGGAAAATATGCTCAATTTCTTCTTGCGGAATACCGATTCCCTGATCTTCCACCTCAAGAATGACTTGTTGCTGCTCCCGATAGAGAGCCACATTTACTTCCTTATCGGAGTATTTACATGCGTTATCAATTATATTTTTCAATGCTATCTTTAACAGATAAGGATTAGCCTTAACAACAGCTTGTTGTTCTGTTGCTTCCAAGTGGAGACGGATTCTTTCATTAGAACCGGTCAACTCTTTCAATATATCAGATAGAATGATCTCTTCCACATTATTTTTCAGGAGTTCTTCTTCCTGCCGCGAAAGAAAAAGAAGGTGGCGGATCAGGCTGGACAACCTTTTGCTTTCCGAAGAAATCCGTTGCAGGGATTCAATGTACTCTCCGGTACTTCTTTCTTTGAGCAGACTGATTTCACATTCTCCCTGAATAGCAGTAATCGGATTGCTCAACTCGTGCGAAGCATGGCTTACAAAGGATTTTTCTGCCTTGAAAGCACTATCCAGACGATCGAGCATACTATTTAATGTTTTTATCATGTCCTCCAGCTCGTCATTATTTCCGGTAGTCTTTAACCTACGATTCAGACTGTTGGCCCGTATTCTTTTCAACTCCTTTAATATGTGTTGCAGCGGAACCAAAATACGACCGGAATATATTTTCCCGATGAAAAAGATCAGGATGGAACTGGCTAAAACGAGGAAAATGGAAAGTAACAACAGATGTTCCTTGATTTCTGTTCCGTAGGCATTCCGGGACATGACGAGTACGATGAAATTCCCTTCATTATCCGGATAATAAAGGGCGGCTCCCAACTGGTCCTTATATTTAAAAGAGAAAGGAATACTGTCTTGCCCTGCCAGTAGAAGTGTTTGCTGGTGTTGCGTGAGGTACTTATTCAATGTATCACGCACTTCAGAAAGACTGTCCATGTTGAGAAGAATCTCATGAGCTTCGGGTAGAAGTTCATCATATTTTCGTTGGATAATCTGGTAACTCTGTTCGTCCACTTCATCCTTTTCCCAGTGCTTCTGTGCAGTCAGGTAGGCTTTCTCACGCAGGTAGGAAGCATAGAGTTTATTGATATACTGTGTACTGAAAATATAAAATACAGCAATGATAATGACAGTCGTCAACACGCTGATTAACGTATAGAAAAGAGCTATTTTGGAACCTATTTTCATAGCCGGGATAGTTGGTGAGTTTAAGTATTCATGATATATCCTAATCCTACGACTGTGTGAATCAGCTTTTTATCAAAGTCACGGTCTATCTTTACCCGGAGATAGTTTACATAAACATCTACGATATTGGTATTGGTATCAAAGTTCTTGTCCCACACATCTTTGAGCAGGGTGATGCGTGAGAGCGCAACCCCTTGGTGAGTCATGAAATATTCGAGCAGACGATATTCCTTGACAGTAAGATCAATATCTATATTGCCTCTTTTAGCTCTTCGGGTATTGCAATCCAATATCAGATTATCACAAGTCAGCAGATTGGAGGTTACTTCTTTATTGCGTCTTAACAAGGCCTTGATGCGTGCCTCCAGTTCTTGGAAACTGAAAGGCTTGACGAGATAATCATCTGCTCCCGCATCCAGTCCTTTAACGATATCTTCCGTTGTACCCAAGGCTGTCAGCATGATCACAGGAGACTGGTACCCAAACGTCTGCCGATAAAGCCGGCAAAGTTCCAAACCGTTTATTTTCGGCATGATAATGTCCAGTATCAAAAGATCGAAAGGTTCGTCCTGAAGGATTTTCCAACCAGCGTTTCCGTCATGACAGACGGTTACCGTATGTCCGAACTCTTTTAACCCCCGTTCAATGAAAGAGGCGATGTTTATTTCATCTTCAACTAATAATATCTTTGCCATCATTCAGATTGTTTATGCGCAAAGATACTTTTTCCTGGCATCTGAAGAAAGAAATTCGCCCTACATTTAAGTGTTTCTCCTTTTTGAGTTGTACTGTTTTTCTGAAATTGCAAGGATACTTATCGCGCTATCCGGGATAATTATCCCTTTGCTTCCTGATACATAAAGCGTTTGATTGACTTTTTCGCAGTCTTTTCAAATTCCTCGAAATGGATCTTTATCTTGCTTATTTGAGAATAGTTAGGAAGCTGTTGATTCAACTCGATACGGTTTTGTTCCATCACTTTCTGAATATCCGTCTGCTGCAATCCATGAGCGAAAGCGTCATCGAAATCCGGATAAATCAGTGCTACCAGCTTTTCATGCTGTAAGACAATCAGTGATTCCGCAACATACGGCATATTATTCAGCTTGCTTTCAATTTCTTCCGGATAGATGTTCTGTCCGCTAGAGGTGAGAAGCAGGTTTTTGCTACGTCCGCGAACTGTTACGTAACCTTCTTCATCCAACGTGCCGAGGTCACCGGTATGCAGCCAGCCGTTAGCATCAATAATTTGCGCGGTAGCTTCCGGATTTTTGTAATATCCCAGCATCATGTTCATTCCTCTACATACGATTTCTCCGGCATGCGTTTCCGGGTCCGGCGAGTCAATACGAACTTCCATTCGGCTGGTTGCCTTTCCGCAAGAAGCAAGTTTCAGCGTTTCCCAACGACTGGAGCAAATGATAGGACCACATTCAGTCATACCGTAAGCGATTGTATAGGGGAATCCTATCTTTTTGAGGAAGGCCTCAACTTCAGCATTGAAAGGAGCGCCTCCGATAATAATCTCGTCAAAGTTTCCACCGAAGATTTCCATGGCTGCCTGCCGTGCCAGCGATTTGATTTATCATTCACGATAGGCACTTTAAGCAATAACTTACCGATTGTGCTGTCTACTTTAGGAAGAATATCTTTCTTAATAATCTTTTCCACAATCAATGGCACACAAGAGATCACTCTTGGCTTGATTTCAGAGAAAGATTGAGAAATGATTTTCGGAGACGGCATGCGCGTCAGGAAATAGATGTGTGCACCTGCAGAAAATCCGTAAAGAAAATCATAGACCATACCGAACACATGCCCCATAGGCAACATGGAAACGATATGATCGCCCGGTTTAACGGGAAGCATCTCGAAGCAGTAAGCCACATTCGACCAAAGACTGCGATAGGGGAGCATCACTCCTTTAGAGTAACCTGTGGTGCCGGAAGTATAATTGATAATAGCCAGTTCTTCAGGATGATCCTTCCGGTAGCAAATATGTTCCGGGCGGAAGTTCTTGGGATATTGTCGACCATATATTGCATTCCGGTGTTCAAAAGCATAAGTGAGTTTCTCGTTGCGTGATACTAATGGTGAGAAATCTGTTAGTAAAGCAATACCCTCTAATAAAGGCATGGCGTCCTCATTCAAATTTTCCCAGGCTTGGTCACCGACAAAAAGTAATTTGGCTTCGGAATGGTTGACGATATTATGAATATTATCTGCCTTGAATTCATGCAAAATAGGAACAATAACGGCTCCATAAGTAATCGTTGCCAGGAAAGTAACCGCCCAATGGGCACTGTTACGTCCGCAAACGGCTATTTTATCTCCCGGCTGGATGCCGGCACTTTCCAAGACAATGTGAAATTTAGCGATTTTACGCGCTACATCCTTATATTGAAGCGTGATTCCTTTGTAGTCTGTCAATGCATCTTTATCCCAGTTTTCAATGATGCTCTGTTCAATATAATCAATGAACTGATGTTCTTGTTCCATTCGATTGCACATTTTGATTTAAAATTGCGCAAAAATAACATTTCATTAACGGAAACCGAAGTTTACAATTAAGTTTACGGTTAATTAACGGGGGAGGAAAAGCTGACTAAAAGTCGGTAGTACCTTAAATGGGGCTGACTAAAAAGTTGGTAGTATCTTAACTCTCCTCCTCGGGAAGGAGGAGTCCCCGTAGGGGAGGTGGTAG
>ENA-OQJH01001324-OQJH01001324.1-human-gut-metagenome-genome-assembly--contig:-NODE-1324-length-10518-cov-1.966702_pt1 | contig 10518 bp, 12 predicted proteins | sample MGYA00242597_ERZ504763 | MGnify/ENA primary metagenome ERZ504763 (study PRJEB26092, sample SAMD00036359) | human gut metagenome | host: Homo sapiens | study: EMG produced TPA metagenomics assembly of... | reverse complement strand
AAGAACTATTCGATGAAACCGGCATTAATTAATGATGCCCTCGAAAAGTTGGGAACAACTCCCCTTCGTCAAGGCTGTAAGCTGATCGAAATTCTCAATCGTCCGCAAATCACGATTGAGAATATCGCGGAACATGTCCCCGCCTTCCAAAGAGAATTAGAAAAAGCAACCGCTGCAGACTCCGACCGTAAAGAAGAGATTCTGGAAGCGGCAGAAATACTGATCAAGTATCAAGGCTATATTGACAGAGAGCGAATGATAGCAGAAAAGCTGGCACGCCTGGAAAGCATCAAGATCAAAGGCAAATTTGATTATGCTTCCATCCAGTCGCTATCTACGGAAGCTCGTCAGAAGCTAGTGAAGATTGATCCGGAAACGATTGCTCAAGCGAGCCGGATCCCGGGAGTATCACCAAGCGACATCAACGTATTGCTGGTACTTTCCGGCCGATAAGCGGCAACGTTTCACGTGAAACAAATCATTTAAAGAAACGAGATAAACCAATGATTATGAGCAAAGAAACGCTAATTAAAAGCATCCGGGAAATTCCCGATTTTCCGATCCCCGGAATCCTTTTCTACGATGTCACCACCCTGTTTAAAGACCCTTGGTGCTTGCAAGAATTATCGAACATCATGTTCGAAATGTACAAGGATAAAGGTATCACCAAAGTAGTAGGTATAGAATCCAGAGGATTATCATGGGGCCTATCCTAGCTACCCGACTGAACGCAGGTTTTATTCCTATCCGCAAGCCGGGCAAACTTCCCGCAGAGGTGATCGAAGAAAGCTACGACAAAGAATATGGCACGGACACTGTGCAGATTCATAAGGACGCACTCGATGAAAACGACGTAGTTTTACTACACGACGACCTGCTGGCAACGGGAGGAACTATGAAAGCAGCCTGCGAACTGGTGAAGAAACTGAAGCCTAAAAAGGTATATGTAAACTTCATTATCGAATTGAAAGACCTGAATGGCAAATCCGTATTCGGAGATGACGTAGAAGTAGAATCCGTATTGACTTTATAAACAAATTGCTTATATTTGCAGGGCGTAGAGAATCTACGCCCTTTTTTATTTCCCGCTATTTCATCTATAACGATTATGAATACAGAACCGGAAGCCAAAACGAATGAATATCTGAGAGGTATTGTAGCCAACCTGCCCGAAAAGCCGGGAGTCTATCAGTATCTGAACACAGAAGGGACTATTATATACGTTGGAAAGGCTAAAAACCTAAAAAAAGGGTATATTCTTACTTCAGCAAAGAGCATGAACCGGCAAGACACGAGTATTGGTCAGCAAGATTGCCGATATCCGTTACATCGTTGTTAACACCGAAGAAGATGCATTATTGCTGGAAAACAATCTGATCAAGAAATATAAGCCCCGCTACAATGTATTGCTGAAGGACGACAAGACCTACCCTTCCATCTGCGTGCAGAATGAATACTTTCCACGCATTTTCAGGACTCGAAAGATTATCAAAAACGGTTCTTCTTATTATGGTCCCTACAGCCACCTTCCTTCGATGTATGCGGTGCTCGACCTGATCAAGCATCTATACCGTTGCGTACCTGCAATCTGAACCTTCTACCGGAGAACATACGGGCGGGGAAAGTTCAAGGTTTGTCTGGAGTATCACATCAAGAAGTGCGCCGGACCATGCGTTGGACTGCAATCGCACGAGGATTATCTGAAGAACATCGATGAAATCAAAGAGATTTTGAAAGGAAATACGCAGGATATTAGCCGTATGCTGGTAGAAAAGATGCAGGAACTGGCCAATGAAATGAAGTTTGAAGAGGCTCAGAAGATTAAGGAGAAGTATCTGCTGATAGAGAATTACCGGTCTAAATCGGAGGTAGTAAGTTCTGTCCTGCACAATATCGACGTCTTTTCCATCGAAGAAGACGATTCAAATTCGGCTTTCGTCAACTATCTGCACATCACCAATGGCGCCATCAATCAGGCATTCACCTTTGAGTACAAGAAGAAGCTAAATGAATCGAAAGAAGAGTTACTGACGCTAGGATTATTGAAATGCGGGAGCGCTACAAGAGCCATTCACGGGAGATTATTGTTCCTTTCGAACTTGATCTGGAGTTGAATAATGTCGTTTTCACCGTTCCTCAAAGGGGAGATAAGAAAAAACTGCTCGATCTTTCTATCCTAAATGTGAAGCAATATAAGGCCGACCGATTGAAACAAGCCGAGAAACTGAACCCGGAGCAGCGCAGTATGCGTCTGCTGAAAGAAATACAAAACGAACTGCATTTAGACAAGCCACCTTTGCAGATTGAATGTTTCGATAACTCGAATATACAAGGATCGGATGCCGTAGCTGCCTGCGTAGTATTCAAAAAGGCGAAACCATCGAAGAAAGATTACCGTAAATACAATATTAAGACGGTCGTGGGACCGGATGATTACGCTTCCATGAAAGAGGTGGTCAGACGACGTTATCAGCGCGCCATTGAAGAAAATTCTCCCTTCCCGACCTGATTATTACCGATGGTGGTAAAGGACAAATGGAAGTCGTCAGAGAAGTAATCGAGGATGAACTGCATCTGAATATTCCGATTGCCGGTTTGGCTAAGGATAATAAGCATCGCACGTCAGAGCTACTTTTCGGGTTTCCCGCACAGACGATTGGGATCAAACAACAAAGTTCTTTATTCCGTCTGCTGACGCAGATCAGGATGAAGTACACCGTTTTGCGATTACTTTCCACCGCGACAAGCGCAGCAAGCGACAGGTCGCATCGGCTCTGGATAGCATTAAAGGGATTGGAGAAAAGACAAAAACAGCCCTATTGAAGGAGTTTAAAAGCGTAAAACGAATCAAAGAGGCATCCCTTGAAGAAATCGCAAAGGTCATAGGAGAAGTGAAGGCTCAGACTGTAAAAAAAGGGTTAAGCAACGAATAGGCTCACTTCTATGTGGCTATACGCTAAATTGTTAGTCCATATAAATCAAGTATCAGTATCATATGGGGCAAGCGTTAGTTTCCTCGGAGGAACGCCAGTTCCCTTTAAAAGGAACGGTCGTTTCCATTAAAAGGAACGGCCGTTCCCTCGCCGGGAAACGACAGTTCCATTAAAAGAAATCATAGGAAACTATATACCATTGATTTCTAACCACATAGAGTACTACCGGTAATGTTATAGAGTTTATGTTCATGTCTATACGGTTCTAAGGCAAACTCAATCAAGTTATGAGGCAAATACATCTGTCGTCCTAATAGATATGCTTCTGCACAACAGACAGACACGCTTCCGAATGACAGCTACGGTTAATACTTAATACCTAATACTTATCTCCTATAATATTTCCTTCCAATCCATCGTTTTTTCTTCTTAATTTCGTAAATTTGCCTTTCGTAACATTCAATAGAATAGAGAAAATATCAATGAGAATAGTTGTACAACGAGTAAGCCACGCATCAGTAACCATCGAAGGACAGTGCAAGTCTTCCATTGGAAAAGGGATGCTGATATTAGTCGGCATTGAAGAATCCGACGGACAGGAAGATATAGACTGGCTCTGCAAAAAGATAGTAAATCTGCGTATTTTTGACGATGAAAGCGGAGTAATGAACAAGTCGATCCTGGAAGATGGAGGTGAAATTCTGGTCATCAGTCAGTTCACGTTGCACGCTTCTACCAAGAAGGGCAACCGTCCGTCATACATCAAAGCCGCCAAGCCGGAGATATCTGTCCCACTCTACGAACGGTTCTGCAAAGACCTGAGCAGGGCGCTGGGAAAAGAAATCGGCACAGGAACTTTCGGAGCGGACATGAAAGTTGAACTTTTAAATGACGGTCCTGTTACTATATGTATGGACACCAAAAATAAAGAGTAAAACCTTGATGAAAAAGCCGGTAAAGCTCTTCGAAGAGTGATAAACAGGCTCTAAACATCAAACTAATCATCATAAACCAACAGCAATTATGACCCTGGAAGAAGCTCAAAAAGAAGTAGACAAATGGATAAAGACATACGGTGTCCGCTACTTCAGCGAATTGACAAATATGGCCGTACTGACTGAAGAAGTCGGAGAATTAGCCCGTGTCATGGCCCGCAAATACGGCGACCAGTCTTTCAAAGAAGGCGAGAAAGACAACCTTGACGAAGAAATAGCAGACATCTTATGGGTGCTCCTGTGTATCGCCAACCAGACAGGCGTAGACATCACCAAAGCCTTCAGGGAAAGCCTGGAAAAGAAAACGAAACGAGATAATAAAAGACATATCAATAACCCAAAACTGAACGATCATGGAAGAGAATAGCTCACAATCCAACAAGTATGATGCCGCATTGGCAAAGTATAACACCAATCTGAGCGATGCAGACATACAGGCTCGGGTGGCTGACCTGATTGAAAAGAAAGTGCCGGAAAACAATACGGAAGAAGTCAAGAAACTCCTGTTCAACTGCATCGACCTGACCACGCTGAACAGCACGGACAGCGATGAAAGCGTGATGCATTTCACCGAAAAAGTGAATGAGTTCGACAATGAATTCCCCGATATGAAGAACGTCGCTGCCATCTGCGTATACCCCAATTTCGCGGATATTGTAAAGAATACACTGCAAGTAGATGGCATCAATATCGCTTGTGTTTCGGGTGGGTTCCCTTCTTCTCAGACTTTCATCGAAGTGAAAGTAGCGGAAACGGCACTGGCTATCGCTGACGGTGCGGACGAAATAGATATTGTTATCTCTATCGGTAAATTCCTGAGCGGTGACTACGAAACAATGTGCGAAGAAATTCAGGAATTAAAAGAAGTCTGCAAGGAACGCCACCTCAAGGTAATCCTCGAGACAGGTGCTTTGAAAACCGCCTCCAACATCAAGAAAGCCTCTATCCTATCCATGTATTCGGGTGCAGATTTCATCAAGACATCGACCGGAAAGCAACAGCCTGCCGCTACCCCGGAAGCCGCTTATGTGATGTGCGAAGCTATCAAGGAGTACTATCAAAAAACAAACAACAAGATCGGCTTCAAACCGGCAGGAGGCATCAACACCGTCCATGATGCAATCATTTATTACACTATTGTGAAAGAAATATTAGGCGAAGAATGGCTGAACAACCGATTGTTCCGTCTGGGTACCAGTCGTTTGGCCAATTTGCTTCTCTCCGATATCAAGGGCGAAGAGATCAAATTCTTCTAAGGAATTACATTAGCAATCAAGTATGCCGTACCGCGCTTCACCTTCCGTTCCTATGGAAGGAAGCGCGGTATTTTTATATAATAAAAACTAAAGATACTTATGGACAAAACCATTATTTTCATTATCTTTGTCATAGATGTAGCTATGCTAACATAGTTAATCATCTGTATTAGAGAACGTTTCTTTTATTACCTGATTCCTGGAATTCGGCAAAATTCAAAGTTATGAGTGGTAATAAGCAAACGGGTCTCACGCACCTTCATGTATATACTTTTGTTATATATCGAACGGAGCGTGAGACTGTTGCTTTTATGTCATCATAACGGCTTGCCGAAGCCCCAGGAAAAGACATATAGCAGCAGTTCTCACGCTTTTTTTAGTTAACCATAAGCGAAAAAGTATAAAATGAAGTCACACACAAAGAACTTACGTTTTAACCATAACCCCTTAAATCTGATACTCGGCACCAGAAAGAAACAAGGTCTGCGCATCGGTTATATGGAGGCTGCACTGGATGGCTTCTATCTTAACTGTATGGAAACCGGAGTACACCCGGAAAAACTAAGTAAACTATTATCAGATAAGTTCCATTGCACAGATGCAATTTCTTCCTGCCAGCTATTCCTATTCCTCATCAACGAAGGCGACAGAGCTCCTATTCTATTATGGTCCCCTATTTACTCTCTACCGAAAACCTAAACCAGTTTGAAAACACCATCCGCGAACGCTTCTACGGAGTAGACCGATTCATTCAACAGGGCAGAAATCTATACAAATTCAAAGAGTATATAGAAGAAAGAGGAGAGCCGATTGTATGGATTAATGACTTAGAGAGAGGAGTGATCGGATGGGATATGGCACAAGTTGTCGGGCTGGCCCGGGCTGCCAAAGACTGCGGCTACATCACCAAAGAACAAGCATGGGAATACATCGAACAGGCGAGCACGTTATGCTCCGAAATCCTCCGCACACCGGAAGAAATAGACAAAAGTTTCCTCATCGGAGGAGCGATGAAATCGAATAAAATTGAAGATTGGGAGGAATTAATCCTGTGTTACTCTCTGCTCAGGAACAGTGGGGAGTAGTTATTTCTCACGAGCGACCACGTAATCCAGATAAGTCCGCAGGGCAAGGCAAATATTTGAATCCGGCAAGGCAGCCAGCAAATCAAAGGCCTTCTTTTTATATTGTTCTATTGTACGACAGGCATATTCAATACCTCCATTATCTTTGGTAAACTCAATCAGACGTACGATTTCATCAGGAGTTGCCGTACCTTCCTTCACCTTGAACGCTATCTGTTCCGCCCACGCATCTTTCGTTGTATTCAATGCATACAGGGCAGGCAGCGTCAGCTTACCTTCCAGCATATCATTACCAGTCGGTTTGCCGATCTTCTTGCTATCAAAGTAATCGAAAATATCATCCTTAATCTGAAAACAGATACCAATATATTCGCCCAACAGACGGGCAAAAGCGACTTCCTCCTCACCCACCTGCACTGACAAGGCAGCCGCCTCGGCACAAGCGGCAAAAAGAGCCGCTGTTTTCTTACGTATTACGTCAAAATAAACTTCCTCCGAAAAGCTATGATTACTTACATTCGAAAGTTGAAGCAACTCTCCTTCAGCTAGTTTCTGCCCCAGCGAAGATACCAGACGGATAATCTCATAATTATTAGTCTGCTCCGCGTGCACAAGGCTTGTAGCCAGCAGATAATCACCCGCCAGTACAGATACCTTATTATTAAATATAGCATTTACCGAAAGCTGACCGCGACGCTCGGTACTTTCATCGACTACATCGTCGTGCACCAAACTGGCTGTATGAAGCAATTCCAAAGAAACTGCCGCATGAAGGGTGGCAGGAGTCACAGCCCCATAAAGGCGTGCTACCAATAAGACAAGAATAGGACGCATCATCTTGCCATTCCTCTTGCGTATATGAGTTATTACGCTGTCGAGCAATGCATTCGAATCGGAAAGAGGGGTGTCAAAAAGAGCCTTAAAATCCTCCAGTTCCGCTTCTATCGGGGTTTTGATAAGAGAGATACTATCCATTCACAACACTATTTGAGCACAAAAGTAATAATAAAACGCTTAATACGGTATTTTTTTGTACTTTTACCATGAAAAATTAATTAAATCTATGGAGTCAGACAATAAATTATTTCTTTTAGACGCTTATGCACTGATATATCGGCTTATTACGCCTTTATCAAGAATCCCAGAATCAACTCCAAAGGGTTCAATACTTCAGCTATCCTCGGATTTGTCAATACCCTCGAAGAGGTGCTGAAAAAGGAGAATCCGTCACATATAGGAGTAGCCTTCGACCCTCCGGCCCTACCTTCCGCCACGAAGCTTTCGAGCAATACAAAGCCCAGCGTGAAGAAACTCCGGAAGCTATCCGCCTCTCCGTACCTATTATAAAGGATATCATCCACGCCTACCGCATCCCGATTCTGGAAGTGGCAGGATACGAAGCCGACGACGTGATCGGAACTCTCGCCACTGAAGCCGGACGTCAGGGCATCACCACCTATATGATGACTCCCGACAAAGACTACGGCCAGCTGGTGACAGACAACGTATTCATGTATCGCCCCAAACATACGGGAGGTTTTGAAGTGATGGGCATCGAAGAAGTGAAAGCAAAGTTCGATATCCAGTCGCCCGCACAAGTAATCGATATGCTCGGACTGATGGGCGATGCCTCCGACAATATCCCTGGTTGTCCCGGTGTCGGTGAAAAGACTGCCCAGAAACTAATCGCCGAATTCGGAAGTATCGAAAATCTGCTGGAACATACCGACCAACTGAAAGGAGCCTTGAAAACGAAAGTGGAAACCAATAAGGAATTGATTACTTTCTCCAAATTCCTTGCCACTATCAAAATCGATGTTCCTATCCAACTCGAAATGGACAAGCTCGTCCGCGAACAGGCAGACGAAGATTCACTCCGACAAATTTTTGAAGAACTGGAATTCCGGACACTGATCGACCGGGTACTGAAAAAAAGAAAATTCTGCCGGCGGAGTAACAATGGCAACCGGAAGCAAAACGGCAACGGCCAAAAGTGCTCCCTCTCCTCTTCCACTTTTTCCCGAAGAAGGAGGAGCCATACAAGGCGATTTATTTGCGAATTTTACGGGCAATGAGGCAGGCGAAGCCAAAAAATCGAATCTAGAGACGTTAGAAACGCTTAATTGCGACTACCAACTCATTGATACAGAGAAGAAAAGAGCTGAAATCATTCAAAAGTTACTTACATCGAAAATTCTCTCGTTAGATACGGAGACTACAGGAACGGAACCAATGGACGCCGAACTAGTCGGAATGAGTTTCTCTATCACCGAAAATCAGGCTTTTTATGTGCCGGTCCCCGACAATCGTGAGGAAGCATTAAAAATCGTCAACGAATTCCGTCCGGTCTTCGAAAATGAGAACTCATTGAAAGTCGGACAAAATATCAAGTACGACATGATCGTTCTTGAAAATTACGGAGTGCAAGTGAAAGGTGCACTCTTTGATACGATGATCGCCCATTACGTTCTTCAACCGGAACTTCGTCATGGAATGGACTATCTGGCAGAAATCTATCTTCACTATCAGACCATCACATCGACGAACTGATAGGTCCGAAAGGGAAGAACCAGAAAACATGCGCGATCTCGACCCGAAGGATATCTACCGCTATGCCTGCGAAGATGCAGACGTAACACTAAAGCTCAAAAACGTCCTGGAGAAAGAACTGAAAGAGAACGATGCCGAACGTTTGTTTTATGATATCGAAATGCCGCTTGTACCCGTATTGGTTAATATAGAACGGAATGGGGTATTGCTGGATACGGAAGCGCTCAAACAATCGTCTGTTCATTTCACCGCTCAGATGCAACGCATCGAGCAGGAGATTTATGAACTGGCAGGCGAAACCTTCAATATCGCTTCGCCCAAACAAGTAGGCGAGGTACTGTTTGACAAACTAAGAATCATCGAAAAAGCGAAGAAGACCAAAACCGGTCAGTACGTCACTTCGGAAGAAGTGCTCGAAAGCCTTCGGCATAAACATCCCGTAGTAGAAAAGATTCTGGAACACCGCGGACTGAAGAAACTGCTAGGAACTTATATCGATGCACTTCCCCAACTGATCAACGCGCACGGGACGAGTACACACGTCTTTCAACCAGACCGTCACCTCTACCGGACGCCTCAGCTCCAGTAACCCGAATCTGCAGAATATTCCTATCCGCGACGAGAACGGCAAGGAAATCCGCAAGGCATTTATCCCTGACGAAGGCTGCCTGTTCTTCTCTGCCGACTATTCGCAGATAGAACTTCGTATCATGGCACATCTCAGCGAAGACAAGAATATGATCGACGCCTTCCTCAGCAATCATGATATCCACGCAGCTACAGCTGCCAAAATATATAAGATCGACCTGAAAGACGTAGACTCCGATATGCGACGCAAAGCGAAAACCGCCAACTTCGGTATCATCTACGGCATCTCCGTATTTGGCCTTGCAGAGCGAATGAACGTAGACCGGAAGGAAGCCAAAGAACTGATCGACGGCTATTTCGAAACTTATCCAAGCGTGAAAGCCTATATGGAGAAGAGTATCCAGATAGCTCAGGAGAAAGGGTATGTAGAAACGATTTTCCACCGGAAACGCTTCTTGCCGGACATTAACTCACGAAACGCCGTTGTACGCGGCTATGCCGAGCGAAACGCCATCAACGCACCGATTCAGGGAAGCGCCGCAGATATCATAAAGGTAGCAATGGCACGCATTTATCAGCGATTCCAGACAGAAGGCATACAAGCTAAAATGATATTGCAAGTACACGATGAATTGAACTTCAGCGTGCCCGTCAACGAAAAAGAACGTGTAGAAGAGATCGTTATTGAGGAAATGGAACACGCTTACCGTATGCACGTTCCCTTGAAAGCAGATTGCGGCTGGGGCAAGAACTGGCTCGAAGCACACTAAAACAAGGTTTATCCTGCCATAACAAAACAGGATAAATCAGCTAAATAATGGAGAGGATGAGTTATAACATTATTTAACCCACTATCCAGAAAGCTAGGAAAAAGATCACTTCCCCAACGAAGTGTTTCATTCTATATCCGGCAGGTTGACTGCCGGATATTTTTTGTCACCAATCTTGGCAAAAAGCAAGGTATCACCTTAGCCATCATCTGACATTTTGGTATTATTTTAGCTTTATATTTGCATAAATACCGAATAAATATATAACTTTGCAGCATAATACAAGAGTATTACTAGACAAATGAAAGAATAATACTAAATCAAATAGCCATGAAACAAAA
>ENA-OQJH01001323-OQJH01001323.1-human-gut-metagenome-genome-assembly--contig:-NODE-1323-length-10526-cov-1.697375_pt1 | contig 10526 bp, 13 predicted proteins | sample MGYA00242597_ERZ504763 | MGnify/ENA primary metagenome ERZ504763 (study PRJEB26092, sample SAMD00036359) | human gut metagenome | host: Homo sapiens | study: EMG produced TPA metagenomics assembly of... | reverse complement strand
TAACTTTGACGGCCCTGAAGGCTATAATGTATGACGGTTTCCGCCCTTTCAGGCTTGTGGCTGGTGTGTTTTTTCGTAGGGCGTTGCCTACGCTATATAATTAAGCCTTTCAGGCACCCAATAAATATATAATTGTAAGGCTTTCAGCTAACTGCTAATTCTCATTTAATTAAAAACTGCATAAAAAGAGAAATACTTACTCTTACCTTTTTATTTCTCCTTTTATTTTTGACAAAGAAGAAAATTGTCGTATCTTTGTGATACTCTTCATATCAACCAGGCAGGGAACCTGCCTCGTTTTCGTGGCAGGCATTTTTATGCCTGTCCTGATGCTTCATATGGCGGTTTCGTACCCCCGTGTGGAGTGTTAATGCACCCACTGCCTGGTTGGTGAAGAGTAACGGGAAAGGCGGAACCGCTCTTATTTCATAGAAAATCTTCGCCTACCACCTTATTCATAATTATATTATGGAAACAAAACAAGTTACCGTTCAACCAGCGGTAGGAGGCATGATAAAGGCTTCCAAAGATTCATTTGTTATTCCTAAAGAAGAATTAAAGGATTTCTACCTTAAATTCGCTTTCCTCCTGAACCCGGATTCCTGCTCCGTAAACCGCACCGAATTCGAACTATTAAACATTCTGCTGAAAGACCTGAAAAAATCTTGGCAGCATTGACTCACCTCAACACCCATCCTTGATGAAGGCATCGCAGAAATCCAAATTTCATGCGGTGTTTACTCCCTACAAGATAACTTGAGCAAAGAAAAACGTATGCAAATGAACACCTCTACGGGTAAACACCTACAATTTCTCACCCAAATGGCTATGGACAGTCCAGTATTCAAACAGTTATTCAGGAACTATCACAACCATTATATCCAAGTGGAAAGTTTGGTTAAACAGATGGCTAAAGAAATGGACCAACAGAAGCAATAAGAACAGAAGTTGGAGAATCAACAGAGGGGTATCTTTAGAAAAATACATTCATTTCTAAAAATACCCCCTTTAAATAGGGGTACTTTCAGAAAAAACATATAATTTTGCGCCATCAACCGATAAAAAAGTAGACCATTTATGTCAAAAATGCGTTTTTTTGCCTTACAAGAGCTTTCCAACCGGAAACCTCTGGAAGTAACTGCTCCTTCCAACAAACTCTCTGATTATTATGGTAGCCACGTGTTCGACCGCAAGAAGATGCAGGAGTATCTTCCCAAAGAAGCCTACAAAGCTGTAACCGATGCTATCGAAAAAGGTACGCCTATCAGCCGCGAAATAGCAGATTTGATTGCTAACGGCATGAAAAGTTGGGCCAAGTCACTCAACGTCACTCACTACACACACTGGTTCCAGCCTCTGACAGACGGAACAGCCGAGAAACATGACGGTTTTATCGAATTCGGCGAAGACGGCGGAGTAATCGAACGCTTCTCCGGAAAACTACTGATCCAGCAAGAGCCGGATGCCTCTTCTTTCCCTAACGGCGGTATCCGCAACACTTTCGAAGCACGAGGATATACAGCTGGGATGTTTCTTCACCGGCATTCGTGGTAGACACCACTCTTTGTATCCCCACTATCTTCATTTCTTATACAGGTGAAGCACTGGATTACAAAACTCCATTATTGAAAGCACTTGCCGCCGTAGATAAAGCAGCAACGGATGTCTGCCAACTATTCGACAAGAACATCACACGCGTATATACCAATTTAGGATGGGAACAGGAATATTTTCTAGTTGACTCTTCCTTATATAATGCACGCCCCGACCTCTGCCTGACAGGACGGACACTGATGGGACACTCTTCCGCCAAAGACCAACAGTTGGAAGACCACTATTTCGGCTCCATCCCTCCACGTGTCACGGCATTTATGAAAGAACTTGAAATTGAGTGTCACAAACTGGGTATTCCCGCCAAAACCCGTCATAACGAAGTAGCCCCCAACCAATTTGAGTTAGCCCCTATCTTCGAAAACTGCAACCTTGCCAACGACCACAACCAGCTTGTTATGGATTTGATGAAACGTATTGCAAGGAAACATCACTTCAATGTACTCCTGCACGAGAAACCATACAGCGGAGTAAACGGTTCGGGCAAGCACAACAACTGGTCGCTCTGCACCGACACCGGCATCAACCTGTTTGCCCCCGGAAAGAACCCGAAAGGCAATATGCTGTTCCTTACTTTCCTGGTAAACGTACTGATGATGGTATACAAGAACCAGGACCTGCTGCGTGCCTCCATCATGAGTGCCAGCAACAGCTACCGTCTGGGAGCGAACGAAGCTCCTCCCGCCATCCTCTCCTGCTTCCTCGGTTCACAACTCTCGGCAACCCTCGACGAAATCGTACGCCAGGTAGGAAATGAGAAAATGACACCGGAAGAAAAGACTACGCTGAAACTGGGAATCGGACGTATCCCGGAAATCCTGCTCGATACTACCGACCGCAACCGTACTTCTCCTTTTGCCTTCACCGGAAACCGCTTTGAGTTCCGTGCCGCCGGCTCTTCTTCCAACTGTGCCGCCGCCATGATCGCCATCAACGCCGCCATGGCCAACCAGTTGAACGAATTCCGCGCATCAGTGGAGAAACTGATGGAAGAAGGAGTGGGCAAAGACGAAGCTATCTTCCGCCTGCTGAAAGAAACCATCATCGCTTCCGAAGCCATCCGCTTTGAAGGCGACGGTTACTCCGAAGAATGGAGACAGGAAGCTGCCCGCCGCGGACTGACCAACATCTGCCACGTGCCGGAAGCGCTGATGCACTACGTAGACAACCAGTCGAAATCGGTACTGATCGGCGAACGCATCTTCAACGAAACCGAACTGAACAGCCGTCTCGAAGTAGAACTGGAAAAATACACCATGAAGGTACAGATCGAGGGGCGTGTATTGGGCGACCTCGCCATCAACCACATCGTGCCGACGGCTGTCACCTACCAGAACCGGCTGCTAGAGAATCTGTGCAAAATGAAAGAAATCTTCTCTCCGGAAGAATACGAAGTATTGAGCGCTGACCGCAAAGAACTGATTCGTGAAATCTCGCACCGGGTGACTTCCATCAAAGTACTGGTACGCGAAATGACCGAAGCCCGAAAAGTAGCCAATCACAAAGATAACTACAAAGAGAGGGCATTCGAATACGAAGAAAAAGTGCGTCCTTACCTCGATAAAATCCGCGATCATATCGACCATCTGGAGATGGAGGTAGACGACGAAATATGGCCGCTGCCCAAGTATAGGGAACTCTTGTTCACCAAATAAAAAACTCCTGAAGATTGCACGAAAGAACCTACTTTTGTGCAATCTTTTTATAGATTCGTTCATTTTCTCATTTTTTCTTTCTACTTTTGTGCTGTATAACACAGTTTTGTAGCACCCATGGTAAAAATGAACATGTCAGACATCGATATTTCGGAACCATTATCCGATTTGTTAGCTCCTTTGAATAACGAACAAAGGGAGTTTCTGATGAACAATTATACGATACAGACCTACAAAAAGAACGAAACCATCTACTGCGAAGGGGAGACTCCCTCTCATTTGATGTGCCTCATTACCGGCAAAGTCAAAATCTTCAAAGATGGTGTAGGAGGTAGAAGTCAGATTATCCGCATGATTAAACAGCGGGAATACTTTGCGTACCGTGCATACTTCGCAAAGGAAGACTTCGTAACTGCCGCCGCCGCTTTCGAACCTTCTGTTATCTGTCTCATCCCCATGACTGCCATCACCACGCTGGTCGCTCAAAACAACGATTTAGCCATGTTTTTTATCCGCCAGCTTTCTATCGATCTCGGCATTTCCGACGAACGTACCGTCAGCCTGACACAGAAACATATCCGTGGACGTCTGGCAGAATCGCTGATTTTCCTCAAAGAGAGCTATGGACTGGAAGAAGACGGATCGACATTGAGTATTTATCTTTCCCGTGAAGACCTGGCAAATCTGTCGAACATGACCACCTCGAACGCCATCCGTACCTTATCACAGTTCGCTACGGAACGTCTGATCACCATTGACGGAAGAAAGATCAAGATCATCGAAGAAGAAAAACTCAAGAAAATAAGCAAGATAGGATAATACAGACCTTATACGATCATAAAAAGTGATCTGAAACTTTAACTGGAAGCCGATGTTCGTCACATCGCTTTTTTATTTCTATACTGTTGGAACTTACCAATTAAACAAGTACATTTGTCCTGTCAATATATTAATAACTTAACACAATTTCAGACCATGAAGAAAAGTATTTCCCTTCTTCTTTTGTCCTTGCTCATGATTACCCCCAGTTGTCAGAAGCCAAAAGAAGTGACGAACGAGTACAACATCGTTCCGCAACCCAACCAGCTTGTTCCCAAAGAAGGCCGCTTCGAACTGAGCAACAAGGTCCGCTGGTAGTTCCGTCTGATGCTCCGGAAGTTAAAAAGGTAGCCGACGGCTTTGCCGAACAGCTGAAACAGACTGCCGGAATCTCTCTGACAGAGGCCGAAAGCGTGGATGGAAAGCCTGCTATCAGTTTCGTACTACAAGAAGGTATGCCTAAAGAAGGTTACAAGCTGTCTGTCACCCCCACCCTTATTACAGTCACAGCTTCCCAGCCAAATGGATTTTTCTATGGTGTGCAGACTATTTATCAGCTTCTTCCTCCCGCCGTATACGGAAAAGAGCTGAAGAAGAAAGCCGACTGGTCTGTTCCGGCTGTAGAGATCGAAGACGCTCCCCGCTTTGTACATCGCGGACTGATGTTGGACGTTTGCCGTCATTACGCACCGATAGAGTATATCTACAAATTTATCGACCTGCTGGCAATGAACAAGATGAACGTTTTTCACTGGCATCTGACGGACGATCAGGATGGAGAATCGAAATCAAGAAATATCCGAAACTGACAGAGATAGGTTCCAAACGCGAAAAAACGCTGGTAGACTATTATTATGTGAACTATCCGCAAGTATTCGACGGAATAGAACACGGAGGATATTACACACAGGAACAGATAAAAGAGGTGGTAGCTTATGCTGCAAGCAAATATATCAATGTAATCCCCGAAATAGAAATGCCGGGGCATGCATTGGCGGCTCTGGCTGCTTACCCCGAATTGTCTTGTGATTCTACACAGACATATAAAGTATCACCTACGTGGGGCGTATTCGAACAGGTATTCTGCCCGAGCGAGACCACTTTCAAGTTCTTTGAAGGAGTCATGGACGAGGTAGTCGAATTATTTCCCAGCGAGTACATTCATATCGGAGGAGACGAATGCCCCAAAACAGCCTGGAAGAACAGTACTTTCTGCCAGCAGTTGATTCGTCAGTTAGGCTTGAAAGATGACGCGACTCCCAGCAAAGTGGACGGAGTGAAGCACAGCAAGGAAGATAAACTGCAAAGTTACTTCGTTACCCGCATGGAAAAATACCTGAACGGTAAAGGACGCAATATCATCGGCTGGGACGAGATTTTGGAAGGCGGCCTGGCTCCAAACGCCACTGTCTTGTCATGGCGTGGCGTTGAAGGCGGATTGAATGCGGCCAAAGCAGGACACAACGCAATCATGGCTCCCATGCCTTATGCTTATCTGGACTTCTATCAGGAAGATCCGGAAATCGCCCCGACTACCATCGGCGGATACACAACGCTGAAGAAGACTTATAGCTACAATCCTGTTCCGGATAATGCCGACGAACTGGTGAAGAAACATATCATCGGTATGCAAGGCAACCTCTGGAGAGAGTATATGAAAACTTCCGACCGGGTAGATTATCAGGCCTTCCCACGTGCGATGGCTATCGCGGAAACGGATGGACACTGGATGCCAACAAAAACTGGAAGAGTTTCTGCGAACGCATGGTTACGGAATTTGAGCGCCTGGAAGTCATGGATACCAAACCCTGCCTCAACTTCTTCGACGTAAACATCAATACGCATGCGGATGAAACGGTCCGTTGATGGTATTGCTGGAAACATTCTACCCGAATGCGGAAATCAGATACACCACAGACGGCAGCGAACCGACTTACGGTTCTACACTGTATGAACAGCCTTTCGTGCTTGAAGGAAACATCGACTTGAAAGCTGCTGCTTTCAAAGACGGCAAGATGCTGGGCAAAGTTACCAACAAGCCATTGTATGGCAATCTGCTGGCAGGAAAACCATTTACCGTCAATTATACAATGGGATGGACAGGGGATATTTTCGGCGACAATGATGTATTGGGAGCTGACAAAACAACTTCGGTCTGACAAATGGAAAGAGAGGTAACAATGCTTCTTACACTCCGTGGTCCAGTTTCGCAATCGTAGAAGGTAAAGACCTGGAATTCATCGTCCATCTGGACAAACCGACGGAAGTAAGAAAAGTGGTCTTCGGCTCCTTGTTTAATCCTGCCATGAGAATGCTCCTGCCGGAGGAGTTGCCGTAGAAGTATCTGCCGACGGTCAGCAATATACTCAGATAGCCGAAAAGGCCTTGAAGCATGATTGTCCGGAAACGGGAAGAATCGCATTCACCGACTCTATCGAATTTGAACCGACACAAGCCACTTTCCTGAAAGTAAAAATCAAAAATGGCGGTACCTTGCGTAATGGCGTCAATTTCAAAAAGAACAACGGTCCGGAAGTCATTCCTGCCGAATTGTGGATAGACGAAATCGAGGCATATTAATGCCTGTGACATAACAAAAAACGGTGGACATGCAGCTTGTTGCTCATGTCCACGTTTTTTATTGATTCAGTTCTTATTTATTCCATGCAAAGCATTCCGCCTTGCTTCATCTTTAAATAATTCCCTTTGCAGAAAGATAACGTTCCGCCTCGATAGCAGCCTTACAGCCACTTCCCGCTGCTGTAATAGCCTGACGGTAATGCGGATCAGCCACATCTCCCGCTGCGAATACTCCGGGAACTTTCGTACGGGGGCTGTCACCATCTGTAATAATGTAACCCACTTCGTCAGTGTCGATATACTCTTTGAAAATATCCGAATTCGGTTTGTGACCGATAGCCAGGAAGAAACCGTCGATAGGCAGGCTGTAACGTTCTTCGTCCGATTCGCCCCAACGCTTCACAACATTCATACCTTCTACGCCGTTATCGCCAAACAGGCCGACTACATTGTGTTCGAAAAGTACTTCAATCTTCTCGTGCTTCTGCACACGTTCCTGCATATCTTCGATGCACGCAGGTAAGGTTTGCGAACCACCAGATATACTTTGGATGCCAGACCAGCCAGATAGATCGCTTCCTCACAGGCTGTATCTCCACCGCCCACCACTGCAACGACCTTCTTCCGGTAGAAGAAACCGTCACAAGTAGCACAAGCGCTGACTCCCATTCCGGCGTATTTCTTTTCGTCTTCCAGCCCCAGGTATTTGGCCGTAGCTCCGGTAGAGATGATCAATGCTTCCGTTTCAATCACCTTATCGCCGTCAATCGTTATTTGATAAGGAGCTTTGCTCAAATCTGCCGCTGTCGCAATACCGAAACGGACGTCCGTTCCGAAACGGCTGGCTTGCGCGCGTAATCTTCCATCAACTGCGGACCACTGATTCCTTCCGGATAACCGGGGGAAGTTCTCCACATCCGTGGTAGTCGTCAACTGACCACCGGGCTGCAATCCTTCATAAAGCACCGGACAAAGGTTAGCACGTCCTGCATAGATCGCTGCCGTATATCCGGCAGGCCCTGAGCCTATAATCAGGCATTTTACTTTTTCTATTTCTGCCATTTTATTGTTATATTATTGTTTTATATTCCAACTATCTCGTCTCTTACTCAAAAGAATATTCTATCGTAAGTCTATCACTTCCGCAGTGGGGTATGCCTTCCGGTCGAAAGTGAAAACATGATCCGCATAATCCAGTCCGGTCTGATAAGCTGTCACGGTAATCTCATTACGCGTTTGCTGACCACGTTGCTGAAGCTGAATGTAAACCGGTTCATACGTACTCTTCGTCACATAAAGCGTAATGCTTTCCAACTCTTGCTTTTTATCATTGGCAGTCAGAATCACTTCCCAAACAGCTTTACCCTGATATGTCTTCACAGTTCCCAGCTTATAAGAGAATCCTTCTGATACATATAAAGAAAGGTATACGGATTGATCTGCTGCAACTCTTCCTGAGTGGGATTGCTGACATTCACTTCATCATTTCTCACCATGTAGCTCCACTGTGTTTTCCCGTCAAACCAAGTGGTGGTCTCGGAAGTCTTCAGCATAAACTTCTCGCCCTTCAACTGAATGATACCGTTCTCCCGCCCTTCCAAACGACCGTCATTGACAGCCTTCAAGGTAAAATCGGCCCTCACACCACCTGCCTTCTTAAACGCTTCGGCCGTCTTCTCCAGAACAGCTTTAGCCTGCGACTGCTGTTGTTGAGCAATCACAGGCAGTGACAGTAAAGCTATTAAAACACTAAAAATGTATTTCTTCATTTGATTAATAAACGATCTGTTATTGTAAATTGTTCAAACGCATTTCAAGATCATTATCGTCGACACAGAGTACGTCACGAGCCTTGCTTCCCTGTGTAGGTCCGACGATTCCCGCCTTTTCAAGCTGGTCCATGATACGTCCGGCACGATTGTAACCGATAGCAAATTTACGTTGAATTAACGAAGTGGAACCTTGCTGATGGATGACCACCAAGCGTGCCGCATCCTCAAACAACGGATCGAGACGTCCCATATCAATGTCGCCCACTTCACTGCCGCTGTCTTCGCTCACATACTCGGGCAGGAAGAACGGAGTAGGATAACTCTGCTGACGAGCAATAAATTTCGTGATCTCCTCCACTTCCGGCGTATCGATAAAGGCACACTGCACACGTACCGGATCAGCACCTTGCAGGAAGAGCATATCTCCCTTACCAATCAGGCGGTTTGCCCCCGGACGGTCAAGAATCGTACGGGAATCCATCATGGCGGATACACGGAACGCAATACGTGCGGGGAAGTTCGCCTTGATCGTACCTGTAATGATATTCGTTGTCGGACGCTGCGTAGCGATGATCATATGAATACCGACCGCACGTGCCAACTGCGCAATACGGGCAATCGGAAGTTCCACTTCCTTACCGGCAGTCATGATCAATCTCCGAACTCGTCGATCACCACCACGATATACGGCATAAACTTATGTCCTTTCTCCGGATTGAGCGGCGGTTGATAAACTTCTCATTATACTCCTTGACATTACGTACATGAGCCATCTTCAAGAGGTCATAGCGTGTATCCATTTCCACACAAACAGAATTCAGCGTTTGCACTACCTTGGTCACGTCCGTAATAATCGGTTCGCCTCCATCAGGAAGTTTGGCCAGAAAATGGTTTTCAATGACGGAGTAAATGCTGAACTCCACCTTCTTCGGGTCGACCAGCACAAATTTCAGTTCAGCCGGATGTTTCTTATATAATAAGGAGGTAATGATTGCATTCAAGCCGACAGACTTACCCTGACCGGTAGCACCTGCCACCAACACGTGCGGCATCTTGCAAAGGTCGAACATGAACACTTCGTTCGTGATCGTCTTACCCAGTACAATCGGCAAGTCAAATCTGGATTCCTGGAACTTCTTGCTTCCAATCACGCTCTGACCGGATACAATCTTCGGATTCTTGTTCGGAACTTCGATACCGATGGTTCCCTTACCCGGTATCGGAGCAATGATACGAATACCATCCGCCGACAAGCTCAGGCGATATCATCCTCCAAGCCACGAATCTTCGAGATACGCACACCCTGTTCAGGAGTGATTTCATAAAGAGTCACCGTAGGACCTACCGTAGCTTTGATCGTACTGATTTCAATGCCAACTGCGCAATGTATTAATGATACGGTCTTTATTCGCATTCTGCTCGTCCATGTCGATCGTCGGATCGTCATTCTCAAAATGCTTCATCAAGTCGATTGTCGGGAAACGGTAATTTTCCAGATCCTTCATCGGATTATAAGGTTCTTGCTCCGGACCCTGATATTCTTCTTCCGACGCAGCTGTCTCTACCTGAAATCCGGGTTCATCCTCACCCGGCAATTCATCTGAGCAATTGGAGGAACCACATCGCTTACGGTCGGTTCAAAGACCATAGTCACCCCTTCCGCCTCATCAGCAGAAGGAAGTTCGTCGTCCGGTTCGGTGCGTTGACCGGAGATTCTTCTTTCGGCTCTTCTGCCTGTATATCCATCACGGGAGCAGGAGGAGGTGTTTGCTTATAAGTACGTTTCAGATTGAACTCCACTTCCTGCGGTTGCGAGGTCGTGAACTCCTGTGTTCCTTCTGCCGCAGTCTCCTTTTCTTCTTCTTTCTTCTGACGTTTGAGGAAACTCAGAGCAAAAAGTTGCGCAACCAGATTACTGTCCGTGCACTTATATATATAAAGAAGCAGACAGCCGTTATCAGCAGGATCATCCATACTCCGGGAACTCCCACCTGCGAAACCAGCCAGCGGCTTACATTGTAACCGTGCATACCTCCCAGATAAATGAAAGAATCCTGATAATGATCCAATCAAGCGAAGCCGAAGAATA
>ENA-OQJH01001322-OQJH01001322.1-human-gut-metagenome-genome-assembly--contig:-NODE-1322-length-10540-cov-1.606069_pt1 | contig 10540 bp, 17 predicted proteins | sample MGYA00242597_ERZ504763 | MGnify/ENA primary metagenome ERZ504763 (study PRJEB26092, sample SAMD00036359) | human gut metagenome | host: Homo sapiens | study: EMG produced TPA metagenomics assembly of... | reverse complement strand
TTCATTTCCTATTTATCTTTCTGATTCACCATCTTCCGGAGCCATTCGGGGAACGGGGCGATTCCGGAAGAGGAACAATAGCTCCCGGAGTGCCGGACAGAGAGTTTTTTCCACCATGAGGAACATCACGATGGCAATCCCAGCAAGCCTTCCCCTCTCCTACTTGTGACATCATATAATCAATCTTCCCCGTCTTCACAAATTCCGTATTGAGTTGTGTATGACAGCGAATACAATTATTCATTATCACTTCGGAACTGGCTTCATGAGCCTGAATCACCTGCGGCTCGCTTTTGGTAAGAAATGCAGCTACGTGTTTCATTCCGTCCATCCCTTTAAAGGTCCATTTTTCACAGCATTTTCATGCGGCACATGACAATCATTGCAGGTGGCATTCCGGGCATGTGAGCTATGAAACCAAGTTGCATAGTAAGGAGTCATAATATGACAGTTCACACAGCAGCCGGGTCATCTCCAAGATAGGTATGCGCCCGGAGCATGTACATAAACAATGCCCCTCCACCCACAATAACACCGCCAATGATGACAGCCGCTACTTTCCATTTAAAAGAAGGAAAGAATCGATTTATTATTGGAAACTTCATCATATGAAAAAGTATTTTTCACAAAAGTAAAGGATTGGAAACAAAAAAGGTGTAATAGATATTACACCTTTCGAAAGAAAAAATACTCTTTATACAAAAAACAGCCTATCTATCGTCCTGTAGCCAACAGATATTCCAATTCCTTTATATAGTTGTCTATTCATCATGATGGTGGTCTTCATCTTCCACCTCATTGCTCAATTTAATATTGCGTGCGATATAAGATTCGTTACCTGCGACATCTGTGCAATAAACCATCAAATGATAATCCCTGCAGTCGCATTGGCTGGTATTACAATATCATGATGATGAATATGTGCTGTTTTCTGTCCTGACACATCATACGATCTGTTAAAACTAAAATCTACTGTTTCCAGCACAGTCCTGCTATTACCGCCATGTGAATGATGATCGAAATTACTATGAATTTCGATCTTATAGGATTTCAGCATGACATCATCCGACAAATCCATTTCAAAATGAACTCCATGTTCGTTTCCAATCTCCAATGCCTGACCTTCTTCCGGTTCGTGAAGTTCAATCAGAGGTTTGGTCGTATCGCTGGAATCATCATTATCACATGAGGAAAACATAAAAGTAACAGTTGCCAAAAGGCCGATCATTGGGAGATAAAATTTATTTTTCATTTCAGTAATTTTTTAAATGGAACTTTGATTAATAGCTGGAAGTTACGTCCCGGTTCGGGAATCTCAACTTTCCTGTAAAACTAAGATGATTGTAATATCGGGTATTGAATATATTCCGGGCGGTCAGGGTAATTTCAATTTCATTATTTCCACCTATCGGAATGTTTAAAGATCCGCCCAAATGGAAGAGATTTGCTCCGGCTGTACGGTCTTCGTTACGGTCCACTCTATTTTGCCGAGCAATGCTCTGCCATTCTGCATACAACATATACCGGTTCTTTTGCCAGGTTAATGTATTGCGCATAACAGGTGGCGGCGAGAAACTCAATGGAATATGTTCATCACAATTATAGGTGTAAACGTATTCAACGGAAATCCGATAATTGAAGTTACGCAGAAAATCAACATCTACGGTAGCTTCAGTTCCTGCGAACAGTGCTTCCGCTCCGGTATAGCGATAGATTTGTCCGGCATGAGGCAATACAGACCACTCTCCGGTAGGACGCAGAAAGATGTAATTGCTGAACCAACTGACAAATGGAGAGACGGAGAAAGAAATTCTCCGGTACTTCAGATGATAAGAAGCGTCCAGTTGCCAGCCCTGTTCCGATTTTAAATTGGCATCTCCCTGTTCATGGCGGAAAGTGCGTGATGTACTCCGTTGGCAGCCAACTCATTCGCACCGGGCAGGCGGAAACTACGCCCGATATTCACCTTTACCAGATGCTTGTCGGAGGGAGTCCATACCAATCCCAGAGAAAGAGAATAATCACCATAGTGTTTTTTCACCTGGTGACTGTTCCACTTATAAAGGTCTATCTGTTCCTGGGTATATCCCTGTTTTTGAAGATAATCGGCAAGGTAAACATCTTCATGCGAAGAAATATTTATGTATCCGTAGTCATACCGAGCTCCTCCGCTGACGGAGAGCACATTGTTAGGTCTGTACGTTGTAAGCCAGAGCATTCCGGTGGTGGAACGGTGATATTCGGGCAATAAAAACGAATAGCCGGCAATGTCATTCCGTTGATACTGTCCATCCCACCCCAATGTATGTTCCCATGAAGAAGATCCGATAAAACGAGCTTTCACTGAAGCACTGAAGGTGTTCAGATTAAATGCGAGTTCTTTGTCGGGGTCTTTCTCTGGTGCGGGTTGCGAGCCATAGTGAGTATGGAAAGCACTCCATTCTTCACGGTGATTGTTCTGGAAACCCAAATCACCTGACAAGATCAGTTTCTCCCACGCATATTGCTGATGGATGGTCACCTTCAGGTGATTCACTTTGCTATAAGGCAATTCGATATTACGGCTGTCTCCATCATCTTCCACACGGGATGCATCGGGTATGCCATGCGCTCCGGGGAAGAAACCTGTCTTTTGATAGACATTACTCACGGAGAAATTCGCTCTATATGCCCTTCGCTGATATTGGGTAAAGAGTCCGATATTGTGTTCAATGCCTGCTGTATTCTTCAGTTTACGCCCATAGATGGGGATTTTCTGTGTTAGGTAGACAATAGAATCCGTAGGAATATGATAGTCGCCGAAGTGCTGTTCCGAATAACGGATGTAAGAGTACCAGGCATTTTTTTGATTCCCAGCATCAATGATCCTCCGATGGTTCCATTGACTGATTTACCAAGCAGTGTGACATCTCCAAACACCCGATTATCCACAGGCACGGCCGATGGAACAACATCTATCACTCCTCCCATCGCATCACTGCCATAAGCAATGAGGAGGGGCCTTTCAATACATTGACCGCTCCGATGTTGAAAGCATCCAGCTCTAAACCGTGATCGGCTCCCCATTGTTGTCCTTCCTGCTTGATTCCGTTTTCCAATACGGCAATCCGGTTGAATCCCATTCCGCGAATCATCGGTTTGGAGAATCCCGAACCGATATCCATTGCTTGCACTCCGGGAATGTTCTCCATCGCTTGCATGAAGTTTCCTGTAAAATGTTTGCGCAGAAAATCCTGATCGGCTACATCAACCGTAAGGGCAGACTTTTTGGCTTGACGTTGCTGGTACGTTTCGGTCACCACAACATCAGGTAAAAGCATACTCTTGATTGAATCGGATTTCTGTGCGTGGACGGGTAAGGCTACAATCAGCCCAGTACGCCCGAAATAATTCCGATACGCATCAATTACAATCTTTATTTAATATGTAAAATGAATGTGAGGACAGGTTACAGTGAATCTGTCTTCTTCGTAAATTTGAGTATGTAATTATGCGACAGGGGGTGCACGCAGTTGATGCGAATAAGTCCGTTTACAAACGACCTTATCCTGGTAAATGATTGGCTCGTAAGGCACGAGCGTTAATGTACAATGAAATTCTACCGGTGGGGGTTCAGTAAAGAAAGAAAGGGAGTATTGACATATCGCACAATCATCGGATGACTTGTGAGAGTGCCCGGCATGAGAACATGACTTTTCATCCTCACTTCCATGATAGTGAAAGGTCTTCACTACAAAGAAAGGAATGAATGTCATAAACAACACCCACGCTATGTATGCTCTTATTTTTCTCTCGTGATACATTCTCCCTCTATTGGTTATATAGAATAGTGGGAACAAATATAGGCGTATGAAAGTGAACGGACAAATTATCAGGCTTAATATGTGTTATTTAAAGAATCTGTAACAAACGAAATCTAAATTTAATTCACTACTTTTGCAGTATTGAACATTTAAATTTAAAACAATGAATGAAACGACAAGTTAAATATCCTGTGGACAACGGACAATAAAGATACGATCTTTAATATGTTGTCAATGTACGTAATAAACTCTAAAAACAGAGGTTGGTGGAAACATATAAATGTAATCCTTTGGGGAGCATCGGTAAGATTAGTGGCAAACGATACACAAGTTCAGACAGAAGTATTGGAAATGCTACAATCAGGAATTACAATTGAAGCATGCCAGGATTGTTGCAACAATTTTGGAGTAACTTCAATTATTATCAATTTAGGTATTACCGTTAGATACATGGGAGCTCCACTAACAGAATGTCTGAAAAATGGAGAAAAAATACTATCTATTTAGGAACCTGTTTTTAAACTAGATACTACATCTCTTTCAATGTCCAAGTAAGGATTACAAAACTATAACAATAGAACATTACGCATTGTTTTATTAGGAAAAGTCATGTAATATTTATCTTTTAAAGTTATTACACCCCAATAAAACAAAATGATAGAATAAAATCTTATATCAAAAACGTTCTGTTTATCAAGTTTCTTTGAAAGGTCGGCTACATTATAAGGCAACTCATCATCAATAATCAGTGCATCCAACATCGCTTTCGCGTTATCCAGTGAAAGGGTAAGCCGACGAATCCAATTAATATCGGTACGTAGATTTTCATCTACCAGTCGTCGGGAATACTACCAGCATTGGCCGCAAACTTCTTGAAGAAATAAGTCAGGATAGTAGCATTGAACAACCGATCACCATTGGGACGGAAACGATAACCATCGTAGTTGCTCACAATTAGCTGCCAGATTTCATCGAAACGTTCCTGTCCTGTGGAGTATTTGTCAAGTACATAACGCAAGTATGTCTCTGTCTCTTCGTATGTAAACCCGAGCATATTCAGAAAATTAGGTTCAAGAGTCAATATCTCTGCTATATTATATCCACTGGTCAAATCATCCATCGTAACAGGTAATACACCTGTACAGAAACAGGTACGGATACTCCCCTCACCTATTCCGGCTTTTATCACTTTAAAGAAAGTACGCAAAAAACTGTCATTCGTCGTCACTTCCTCATAAAGCGGATCGTTGTATGCTGTAAGCAACTGATTAGTGAAGTTATCATATTCATCAATCAATAGATAAACTTTGGAAATTCATGAGAACGGGCATAATTAAGAACTTCTTCCAACATTTTGGAAGCGTCTCCCCGAGTAGTAAACTGAAAATCACCGAACAAATCTCTGTTATGCTCTACCATCACATCTACCGGGCCACAGTTCAAATCATTAAAGTTTTGAGCCAATCCTTCAATAGTATCCGCCATTACCATTTCGAAAAATCGTAGCGAATAATCATATAACTGTTATGCTCTTTTGTCGGATGGTTACCTATCCAGGTTCCCCCAAACAGTTCTTCAAACCGATGCGCTTTTGTACGGTCATAATAGCAAGCTAATGTAGAAACCAACAAACTTTTTCCAAAACGACGGGGACGGAGAAATACAGGAGCATTATAATCCTCTAATTTAGGAATATAATCAGTCTTATCAACATAATAAAAACCACGTTCACGCAAATCTATGAAATCCGCTACTGCATAAGGAATAGTTATTCTTGCCATAATCTTACTATTTTCTCTATATACAAACAAAGGTACAAAATTGTTAGCAAAAAGAAGGACAATTACTTATTATAATATTATTCTTCCTGTTTCCATACATAAAACACATTCCTTCCCGCCCCTCTCTTACGCAGTTTTCCCTCCTGAATAAAAGTATTCAAATCATCAACAGCTTTCAGCCGGGCTACTCCTGTCAGTCTGCTGTATTCTATGCGGGTGATTCCTCCATTCTTCTTCAGAAACTCCTGTAACATTTGAAGACGTTGCTCGATAGGTATCTCCGTTTTACTGACAGTACGTCCCGATTTGGGCACACGTTCAAGTCTCATTTCCCGTCTTACCTTCAATTTAAAATTTTTGGAAGTACGCAGGTGTACATTGTCAAAACAGATAGATTCGGAACGGATTTCTTTTTTAGTCATTACCTTTTGGGTGCATTTCAAAGAGACACTAAGATGTCCCAGCTCTCCAAGCTCCACAATATAGCCACGCGCCAAGAGACTACCAAAGTTCATCTATTACAGCCCCCAACACCCCGTCAACCATATTCTGGGGAAAATGTTGATAACGTGACACACGTTCTATAAACTCTTTTTGGGAATAAGTCCCGCTCGGAACTATCCGCGCATGAAGGGGTTGCTTCTCGCCGGTATTCTGAACGTCCGGTGTCTCATACAAATCATAATACGCACTCATAAGCAGCTATATTTTATTGATTATCATTTATCATTTTCTTGCCTGATATTTAATCTCTCTTATACCAATCATTAGTTCTTGACTAGCATATATTTATTCGTCTGACTATAGTATAATTTGCATCTGACTATAGTTATTCTTTCGTCTGACTATAGTTAGACGAAAAAGCAACTATAGTCAGACGATTAGTTTATTGCATACAAAAGATATACTTTATCGCAATACAACTTATAAATATTAGGAAGAAAAGATTTAGTTAACCGCTAGAAATTAATCACCCAACAGTAACTTAGTCACAGCAGCCGTATTCAATGCCCACTCACGGGTATATACTTCATCGGCTTCCGGTGTATCAGCCAACTTCAAACCCTGTGCTTGTGCTTTGATTGCCAACAGTTCGCCCACAGTGGTTTTGGCTTCCAGTTTATCCAGATACTTTTCAATAGTCTGTGTATCCAAAGAAAGAACCGTCTGTCCGCCGAAAGGAATTTCCAACCATACCACTTCCCGTTCCTTCACTTCAGGACTCCGAAAACAAGTCCTTTCTGCAAACTTTGAGAAACTCGCACCTGATGCTGAACACAAGAAGGGTCATAAGCCACTCCGTTTCTCTCCGATATTTTCATTGGGTAAGCGGAGTTCATCCAACCTACCACCAGATTAGGAGAGATAGCCCCATTGCTATACGCATTGCAGGTGAAAGCAACATATTGCGCACCTACACGGTTCAACTCATTCAAATCCAATTCGATATACTCGGCAGTACCTTTCTTGTCGGGGATGCTTCGGATATCTCCGCTATGTTTAGCACCAATAGCAGTCAGATTGAAGTAGGAACATACTTCTGTCGTTGAGGGCAAAGTGATATGACAACTCAAGTCCATATCCAAATGCTGTGCCGGAAGTCCTTTTCCCCATTGCATAAACAATCGAACCTTATCTCCTTCCACCGGGAAACGTGTACCCTGCAAGGCACAGGAAGTATCCTGAACCGTTTCGCTACGGTCGCCGATAGACAATGGAATATGAAACAACATAGGATCAATATACATACTTGCGCTTCCACTCCCGACACCCGCATTAGCAAAGCGGGCAGCAACAACCTCTTTACACAAATCCTGTACCTCTTTCACCATCTCTTTAAGCTGGTCTTCCATATAAAGACTCACCAAATAGTGAGGCTCTATCAAAAGCGCATTACCACCTAAAGGCTTCACCATTCTCTTATGTCCTTGCTCAAAGTAACTCTCCGCATACATACCCAAAGTGACCACCAAACGAGCCGGCAACAAATGAACGACTTCTTTAAATGCCGTCAACGTCTCTTCCGGACCGAACCAAAGCATATGGCAAACAAGGAACGTGCAAACATACCCGGACGTTGCTTCAACAAAGCGAATGTCTGTGCCGCATCTGCTTTCAAACGGCTACGCTCCACTTCTCCCTGCCAAACTGTATATGCCTGACAGTAGAATACGTCCATCAACTCTTTCAAATTTTCGAATCCCGGTTTACGAGCATATTCCGCCAAACGCAATGCACGTATCATACGTACCCACATTTCCCTTTTCGGATGCATCATTTCACAAGACTTCTCCGGTGTCATCGCCAAATTGTTCAACCAAAGAGCCACCATTTTACACTCGCGACGGTATATTTCAGTTTTAATTCTTCCCGCTTTGCCTGGGCAGCCGAACGGCTTTTATCCAAAGCATTGCACAGATGTGCATTGTTTCTACCCGCTTTACGAATGAGGTCTTAGGCTCTATGATTTGCAAGAATCCGGTTTTCTTATACCACAAATAACGCAATATATCATTCGGAGCAGAGAAATAAATCTGCGCTTCCTGTGCCCTATCCTGCTCTACCAGTGTGTCGATCACCAGCATCAGAGTTTCTTTCATCTTGATTCCGACTGCCGGCAACGGAAGTTCAGCCAACAAGATTTTCAAGCTGTCCGCTTGTGTTGCATCAAGGGCCGTACGTGATTCCAGCAAGTCACCAAAGAAAACATTCAGCTCTTTTTCCTGCCAAAGTTCCAACACTTTCAGTTTACTGGCTTGTCCGAAATATTCTGTAGATGCCGTTTCAAACGGAGTTCCGCAGAACGGACAACCGTTGTATCGTTCCAAGGGGAATGTATTATCAGGAATCACGTGTCCGCAAGGTAGTTTCACACCTTTCTTACTATTGAACATATTAGCAAGCCATGTAATCCAATGATCCAAACGTGTTTCTCCGGTAGGTGTATCCCAGCCTTTCACCAATGGAGCCCAGTTGAGTGACACACCCAATACTTCTTTCATCACCTGAAGAATCTCCCCTGTTGTGCCGAATACAACTGATTGACAGCATGCAACAACTCTTCGGATAAGCTATATCCCACTTTTCGAAGTTGAGCAACCAATGTTACAGTAGTCGAAGTCAATGCTTCGCGCTTTTCTGTTCCTTCTATCGCTGGCAAATAAATTGCATGTTGCCTGATAGATACTTTCAACAAATCTTTTTTCATACGTTGTGTTTTTTAAGTAAGGTAATCGGAAGACTGTGAATCAATGGTGCATTCCTGCGGTTTTGAAGTAAGTCTTCCTTGACCTTAGTTTATAAAAAAGAGGTAGAACAGGCCGGAGTCGAACCGACGACTGTAACTACCCACTGAGCTACTGCCCCTTTGCGAAACTGGAAAAACGGATAATCGTACTGGTATGTTCAACCTAAAAGAGTGTGTTGAAGTAACCCGTACTTGACCTGTTTTCTTGTTTCTTCGACAAAGATAGATGCAGTGATGCGCAATCTTTTGCGTAACTCAAACTTTTTTTCGGAAAAGGGGACACTCTCTATATGATTTAAAATATAAGTATCTTGTTTTATATTTCTTGTTAATAAACGCTGGCCGATTGAATAACAATCTTTTCCAGCAACTTCTGCATCTTTCCAATCACCGATTCTTTATCAAGCCCATATTCTGTCGCCATCACATCTTGAGCATTCTTGCCGTGGTCGAATTTCGCAAATACTGGGATTCCCATATTTTTCAATGTTTATTCGATACGCGCCATTGTCTCTACTACACCGAACTGGCTTTCATAAGTGTAAAGCAAGTTATTGGCTGCCAAAGGATGAAATTGTATAGGATAGAGGAAAAAACTAACAGATTCCTTTGTGAATAATTAGATAAAACCGTATTTTTAGAGGCATAATTATATACAGCAAAACAATATGAATATAATTTACTGATAAACAAAACAATTAAAAAGTCAGAATAAGAAATTATAGCATATAGTGTAAATTTATCAAATATTGTAATTGGATAGACAAGGAGACAACTTATAGGTAGTCATATAATATAGATAATATGCCTGATGAAATAAAGAATATAAAACAACAGCGAAACATTAAATGACCGCTGTTAGCATAACGTTACAAGCAAATTAATAAATATGGAATATTTGAAATTAATAGAAGATAAAGAAGGCTTTGTTCATTGGGATGGTGCAACAGAACAAGAAATAGAATATGCAGAACAGGAATTAGGCATATCTTTCCCATTGCAATACAAAACTTTTTTATCTCAATGCGGAATGTGTAACTGGAGTGATGTTTGCATTTCGGGAATAGCGAAAGATTCAGAAATTATTTCATATCCTATAATTGAATTAACCAAGGAAATTCAAAAACAATTTCAATTATCTATGGATTGGATCGTTTTAAGTTATGAGGTAGGAGAGTATCTCATTTTATATAAAATTCCAGTTGGTAATAATCTGAAAGATTCTTCTATTTGGGGAGCTGATGTATATTGGGAAGATGATACCCCCCATATGAGTAAACCTGTAAAATTATATGATTCATTTATGGATTACTTTAAGGAATTTCTTAAATATTCAGAAACTGAAAGCTAATCACGCTTGTAACAATCACCTTAACTGCTTAAACGCAGTTAGTTGAACCCCATTATTCACCAAGAATAAAAAAATAAAATGGTTAAATTAATTAATTATACAGAATATCTTTCAAGAGGAGCAATCCTAAAATGTAAGGGTAAATACCCTTATGAAGATACCTTATATTTTATGGTAGCGGAGCAAATAGGCGTGCAAGCATATCAATTATGGACTATATCAGGATATTATGCAGGTATGATATTGCACAAATTACCTTCAGATGCTAATTATGAAACTTATGCAGTGAGCACTAAATGGCTTGTAGGAAATTGGCATGAGTGGGGATATATTGATTGTCCTCTTGAAGATGTTTGGG
>ENA-OQJH01001321-OQJH01001321.1-human-gut-metagenome-genome-assembly--contig:-NODE-1321-length-10547-cov-1.957294_pt1 | contig 10547 bp, 12 predicted proteins | sample MGYA00242597_ERZ504763 | MGnify/ENA primary metagenome ERZ504763 (study PRJEB26092, sample SAMD00036359) | human gut metagenome | host: Homo sapiens | study: EMG produced TPA metagenomics assembly of... | reverse complement strand
GTAAAATATGCCAAACTAAAAAATAACCGGAACAGATCGTATGATGCACAATATAGGACTGGAGAGGTAGGTGTGAGACTATGTCAAATGTAATCGTAAAAGATAATGAGACGTTAGATAGCGCTTTACGCAGATTCAAAAGAAACTGTGCTAAAGCTGGTATTCAGCAGGAGATCCGCAAAAGGGAGCACTATGAAAAACCAAGCGTAAGACGTAAGAAAAAATCTGAAGCTGCTAGAAAACGTAAATATAATTAATAAGTGCACTTAAACAGGATGCCGACGGCATCCTGTTTTTCGTTATGGAAGAAAGAATCTGATTAAATTATATAGCGCCCAAAATGAATAAAACAAGATGTTTTTCTTTCAAAATAGGATATATTATATGTAATAAAAGGCAAAAAAATTGAAATTTTTACGTTGACAATCTTTCATTTTCCTTTTAAAATGTACGAGTAGAAAAAATTCTATGTCGGATATGATCCGTAATTCATTCAGGAGGTAATTTGAGATGTCATACGTTGATGAGGTAATTGATTTAGTTGTGAAGAAAAACCCGGCAGAACCGGAATTCCATCAGGCAGTAAAAGAGGTTCTTGAATCTCTTCGTGTTGTAATTGAAGCAAATGAGGAAAAGTTCCGTAAAGAAGCTCTTCTTGAAAGACTCGTCGAACCTGAAAGACAGATTAAGTTCCGTGTTCCGTGGGTAGATGACAACGGACAGGTTCAGGTTAATACAGGATACCGCGTACAGTTCAGCAGTGCAATAGGACCGTATAAAGGCGGACTTCGCTTCATCCTTCAGTAAATCTTGGTATCATTAAGTTCCTCGGATTTGAACAGATATTTAAAAATTCCCTTACAGGACTTCCGATCGGAGGCGGTAAAGGCGGATGTGATTTTGATCCAAAGGGCAAATCCGACAGAGAAGTTATGGCATTTTGTCAGAGTTTTATGACAGAACTCTGTAAATATATCGGCGCAGATACAGACGTTCCGGCAGGAGATATCGGAACAGGCGCAAGAGAGATCGGATATATGTTCGGTCAATATAAGAGAATCCGCGGCGTTTACGAAGGCGTTCTTACAGGAAAAGGCTTAAGTTACGGCGGTTCTCTTGCAAGAAAAGAAGCGACAGGATATGGTCTGTTATACCTGACACAGGAGATGCTTAAGATCAACGGAAAAGAACTGGCAGGAAAGACAGTTGCAGTTTCAGGTTCAGGTAATGTTGCAATTTATGCGACGGAAAAAGCACAGGAACTTGGAGCAAAAGTAGTGACAGTAAGTGATTCTACAGGATGGGTATATGATCCGGAAGGAATTGATCTTGCAGCATTGAAAGAAATTAAAGAAGTAAATCGTGCAAGACTGACAGAGTATAAAAAATATCGTCCGAATTCCGAATATCACGAAGGAAAAGGAGTATGGTCTGTGAAAGTTGATATCGCTCTTCCATGCGCAACACAGAATGAACTTCATCTTGAAGATGCAGAAATGCTTGTTGCAAACGGATGTATGGCAGTTGCAGAAGGCGCTAATATGCCGACTACGATGGAAGCAACAGAATACCTTCAGGAGAACGGAGTCCTCTTCGCACCGGGAAAAGCAGCAAATGCAGGCGGTGTCGCAACATCTGCTCTGGAAATGTCCCAGAACAGCGAGCGCTTAAGCTGGACATTTGAAGAAGTAGATGCGAAACTGCAGTCGATCATGGTAAATATCTGCCATAACATGGCTGATGCAGCTGAAAAATACGGATTTAAAGGTAACTATGTAGTAGGAGCCAACATTGCCGGATTTGAGAAAGTTGCAGATGCAATGACAGCGCAGGGAGTATGTTAATATAGGAAATAAGATATTTTCATTTTTTATTCGTTTAGAACATGCTGCCAGGAAAGTAAAAGCTTTGATCGATAGTTTGTGAAAAAAACTGTTAATTTAAGAAAAGGCGTTGACACATACTTTTATTTCAGATATATTACTGTTTAGTAAAAGGGAGTAACTGGCGCTTGTTAAAAGCGTTTGCGATGTCGTCAGTACGATGCATATGCATCCGTATCGTGATTAAACAGTGAGACTTTTATTGCATTACATAATTAGTGTGCAATAGGAGTCTCTTTTTTATTGTATGAGAAATATTACTTCTTATAGGATGAAAAAGCTCCGTGCATAATGCACACTCATATAATCTTAAGGAGGAAAACAGATGAAAACATTTTATCAAATGTCCGGAGAGGATACGATGAAGCAGTTAAACGGCTCTGCCGAACCGCTTACTGAATCGCAGGTGAAGAGCATCAGGAAAAATACGGTCGGAATGAGCTTGTGGAGGGCAAGAAAAAGACGGTGCTTCAGATCTTTCTTGAACAGTACAAGGACTTTCTTGTTATCATCCTGATCATTGCGGCTATTGCATCGGGATTTATGGGAGATGTGGAAGTACGGCGGTTATTTTAATCGTAATCACAATGAATGCAATACTGGGAACAGTTCAGACTGTGAAAGCAGAACAATCTCTTGCCAGCCTGAAAAAACTTTCCGGTCCGGAAGCAAAAGTGCTGAGAAACGGAACAGTTATCCCGATTCCGTCTTCGGAAGTAACAGTCGGTGATATTGTAATGTTGGATGCAGGAGATTACATTCCTGCCGACGGACGTCTTTTGGAAAGCGCCAGCCTGAAAGTTGATGAGAGCGCTTTGACAGGAGAAAGTCTTGGAGTAGAAAAGTCTGTAGATATTATAAATGAAGAAGAGGTTCCGCTTGGCGATAGATTGAATATGGTTTATTCAGGAAGCTTTGTCACATATGGAAGGGGATCTTTTGTTGTAACCGGAATCGGGATGGAGACAGAAGTCGGAAAAATCGCAAGTCTGTTAAAGACAACTTCCGAGAAAAAGACGCCGCTTCAGATCAATCTGGATCAGTTTGGTCAAAAGTTGTCGATCTTGATCCTTGTATTCTGTGGTATTTTATTCGGAATCAATATTTTGCGAGGCGATAAGATCGGTGATGCCTTTCTTTTTGCAGTAGCCCTTGCAGTGGCGGCAATTCCGGAAGCGCTTAGTTCTATTGTTACAATCGTACTTTCTTTTGGTACGCAGAAGATGGCGAAAGAACATGCGATCATGCGTAAACTTCAGGCAGTGGAAGGACTCGGAAGCGTATCGATCATTGTTCTGATAAAACAGGAACGCTGACACAGAACAAAATGACAGTAGAAGATTATTATGTTGATGAGCTTTGCATTAAAGCAAGAAGATATAGATTTGAATGACCCTTCCCAGAGCAGGCTGTTGATCGGAAGTATGTTATGCAACGATTCTAAAAATACAGACGGCGTAGAAATCGGAGATCCGACAGAAACAGCTTTGATCAATCTTGGAAGTAAGCTTGGACTTGATCCGGAAGAAATAAGAACGAAATATCCTCGTGAGAGTGAAAATCCTTTTGACAGCGATCGTAAGTTAATGTCAACAAAGCATACGATTGAAAATGTTCCTACGATGATCGTAAAAGGTGCGGTCGATGTGTTGCTGACTCGTATGGATCAGATACAGATCGGTTCTGAAGTGCGTCCGATGACGGAGCAGGACAGAAAAAATATCGAAGAACAAAATCAGGCATTTTCAAGACAGGGACTCCGTGTTCTTGCTTTTGCATATAAAACAGTGTCAGACGAGTTGGAATTGACTTTGGAAGACGAATATAATCTTACGTTTATCGGCTTGATCGCAATGATGGATCCTCCGCGTGAAGAATCCAAAGCTGCTGTAGCGGAATGTAAGAAGGCGGGTATTCGTCCGATTATGATCACGGGAGATCATAAAGTGACGGCTGCGGCGATTGCGAAAAGAATCGGTATTTGGAAGATGAGTCTGAAGCATGTGAAGGTGCGGAGATTGATAAACTTTCCGATGAAGAATTGAAAGATTTTGTAGAGGGAATTTCCGTATATGCCCGTGTTTCTCCGGAACATAAAATCCGTATTGTACGTGCATGGCAGGAAAAGGGAAATATTGTATCTATGACAGGTGACGGAGTAAACGATGCGCCGGCGCTGAAACAGGCGGATATTGGTGTTGCAATGGGAATCACCGGAAGTGAAGTATCGAAAGATGCAGCGGCGATGGTATTGACAGATGATAACTTTGCAACGATCGTAAAAGCGGTAGAAAACGGAAGAAATATTTACCGGAACATTAAAAACTCCATCCAGTTTTTGCTTTCGGGAAACTTTGGCGCGATTCTCGCTGTGCTCTACGCTTCTATCGCAGGTCTTCCGGTTCCGTTCGCACCTGTGCATTTGTTGTTTATTAACTTGTTGACAGACAGCCTTCCGGCAATAGCACTCGGACTTGAACCTCACTCTAAAGAAGTGATGGAAGAAAAACCAAGACCGATGAACGAGTCGATCCTTACAAAAGATTTTATGCTGAAAATCGGAACAGAAGGACTGTCAATCGGAATCACAACAATGATCGCATTTTTGATCGGATATAAAGGCGGTAATGCATTGCTTGGAAGTACAATGGCATTTGCGACACTGTGCTCTGCAAGATTGTTCCATGGATTTAACTGCAAATCAGACAGACCTGTTGTATTTACAAGCAAGCTTTTAAATAATATTTATTTGATAGGTGCATTTGTTGTAGGTCTGGCATTAGTGACAATGGTTGTTATGATTCCGGGACTTCACAGTATTTTTAAAGTACAGACGTTGAATTTGACGCAGCTTTTGATCGTATACGGCCTTGCGGCAGTGAATATTCCGATCATCCAGATTTTGAAAGCAATCCGTCTGGCGCTGAAGAAAAAAGAAAAATAAAGCTCTCTTTAAAAGATTGGTTTAACAGAAGAGAAGCAGAGGGATACAGAAAGGAGGACTTTTATGAAACAAGTACAAAAACCAAGAAAGCCATTGATCGTATATTATCTGATAGCGATTGCGGTGCTGATCCTTTTTAACTCCTTTGTATTCCCTGCCATTGTAGGGGGAAATGTTGAGGAAGTTGATTACGGCACGTTCCTTACGATGGTAGAAAACAAAGAAGTATCGAAAGTACAGCTCGAAGGCGAAAGCATTTATTTTACAGATAAAAGTGAAGATTCCAGACAGTATGAAACTACGAGGTTTGATGACCCGGATCTTGTAAACCGTTTGGAAAAAGCAGGATGTAAGTTCGGAAGAGTTGCGGATCGACAGATGAGTCCGTTTTTAAGTATGCTCTTATCAATCGTGATTCCGATGATCATTTCATTCTCCTCGGACAGTTTTTTGTCACGTCAACTCATGAAAAAGATGGGCGGAGCGGCAGGCGGAAACCAGTTTATGCAGTTTGGAAAGAGCAATGCAAAAGTATATGTGCAGTCTACGACGGGTATTACGTTTAACGATGTGGCAGGTGAAGATGAAGCAAAAGAACTTTGACAGAGATTGTTGATTTCCTTCATAATCCTCAGAAATATCAGGAAATCGGCGCCGTATGTCCGAAAGGCGCCCTCCTTGTGGGGCCTCCGGGAACAGGAAAGACGCTTCTTGCAAAAGCCGTTGCAGGGGAAGCGGGAGTTCCGTTTTTCTCTATTTCGGGTTCGGAATTTGTAGAAATGTTTGTCGGCATGGGAGCTTCAAAAGTGCGTGATCTGTTTAAACAGGCAAATGAGAAAGCCCCTTGTATTGTATTTATCGATGAGATCGATACGATCGGCAAGAAACGTGACAGCCACGGAATGGCAGGAAATGATGAACGGGAGCAAACATTGAATCAGCTCCTTACAGAAATGGACGGTTTTGATGCGTCGAAAGGTGTTGTAATACTTGCGGCAACAAACCGACCGGACACATTGGATCCGGCGCTTTTGCGCCCGGGACGTTTTGACCGGAGAATCCCTGTAGAACTTCCCGATCTTAAAGGGCGTGAAGAAATACTGAAAGTGCATGCACGAAAAATAAAACTCGGGGATAATGTGGATTTTAATGCGATTGCAAGAGCAGCTTCGGGAGCATCAGGAGCGGAGTTGGCAAATATGGTGAATGAGGCGGCTCTTCGGGCTGTCCGTGAAAACAGAAAATTTGTTGTGCAGTCGGATCTAGAGGAAAGTATTGAAGTTGTGATCGCGGGATACCAAAAGAAAAACCGTGTTCTTTCGACGAAAGAGAAACTGATCGTCGCATATCATGAGATCGGTCATGCTTTGGTGGCGGCATTACAGACACATTCGGCTCCGGTGACAAAAATTACGATCATTCCCAGAACTTCGGGTGCGCTCGGATATACGATGCAGGTAGAAGAAGAGGAACGTAATCTGATGACTGAAGAAGAACTTAAAAATAAAATTGCGACATTGACAGGAGGAAGATGCGCGGAGGAGCTTGTATTCGGCTCAGTGACAACAGGAGCGTCAAATGATATTGAACAGGCGACGAAGCTTTCCAGGGCAATGATCACCAGATATGGTATGAGCAGCCGATTTGGAATGGTTGCTCTTGAGACGCAGTCAAATCCGTACCTCGGAGGCGACAGCAGTTTAAGTTGTTCTCCTGAGACAGCGGCAACTATTGACGATATGGTTGTAGATATGGTAAAACAGTCTTATGAGAAGGCGCGAAAGCTGTTGAAAGATAATCAGGGGAAATTGCATGAACTTGCCAAATATTTGTATGAGAAAGAAACAATCACAGGGGACGAATTTATGCGGATCTTGTCACAGAAAGAACTTCTTCAGATGGAGAGACTGCATCAGGCGCAGAGTTTGCGGCAGATGGCAGACAGATTTTAGAGGAAGAAAAAGCATCAGACAAAGAAGTGCATATTTCTGAGGAATAAAGATTATCTGTTAAAATTAAAAAATTGCAGGCGATAGCGTCGCTGTACAGAAAGAACCGTTTACGGTCTGTACATCGACGCTACCCTTGTACAACGGTATGAATAGAAAATAAAAAAGAACAGCAATAAGAAGTTAGACACAAAAGAAGAGACAGAGGTGAAAAGCTGTATGGCAAGAAGAAAAAAATTGCAGGTAGAAGAAAAAAAGGAACGACGGCTCCCGACAACAAGATATAATCCCGAATATAAAAAGGGACTGACAAGTCAGCAAGTTCAGGAACACCGGCTGCACGGTTGGAAGAACAAGGCGGTTGAACCTCCGTCAAAGACGACGAAAGAGATTGTTCATGAAAATGTATTTACTTATTTCAACTTAATCTTTGTCGTGCTTGCAGTATTGCTCTGTCTTGTGGGATCTTTCAGAGATTTGACATTTCTTCCGGTTATTATTGCAAATACATTGATTGGAATTATTCAGGAGATTAGAGCAAAACAAGTACTGGATAAGCTGACTATGTTGAATGCGCCCCGCGCCTCTGTTGTCCGAGACGGAAAAAGAACGGTGATCAATGCCGAAGATCTTGTCGTAGATGATATCGTAATTTTTAAAGCCGGCGATCAGGTGTGTGCCGATGCGGAAGTATCTGCCGGAGAAGTTCAGGTGAATGAATCGCTTTTGACAGGTGAAGCCGATGAGATTACAAAACGTAAAGGCGATAAACTGATGTCAGGCAGCTTTATTGTTTCCGGACAATGTCACGCGCGGCTTGATAAAGTAGGAGAGGATTCATATATATCGAAATTGACATTGCAGGCAAAAGCGATGCAGTCAAAAGAACAGTCGGAAATGATTCGTTCGCTTGATAAGCTTGTTAAATGCGTAGGAGTAGCTATTATCCCGATCGGAATCGTTCTTTTTCACAGGCATTTTTCATTCAACATGATGGATTTAGAGAAAGCGTGACATCTATGATCGCGGCGGTGATCGGAATGATTCCGGAAGGATTGTATCTTCTTGCAAGTGTGGCGCTTGCGGTGAGTTCAATTCGTCTTGCACAGAAAAAAGTGCTTTTGCATGATATGAAATGTATTGAAACGCTTGCCCGTGTAGACGTGCTTTGTGTGGATAAGACAGGAACGATTACGGAAAATACAATGAAAGTCCAAAAGCTGATCAAGACGGATGAGTACGATGAAAAGAAAGGCGGTTATCTTTGCTTGTCGGAGATTTTGCGGCAGCTATGACAAATGATAATATTACGATGGCTGCCCTAAAAGAATATTTTACAAAAGCATCAGGAAAGAAGGTTTTGTCAAAAACAGGATTTCTTCCGCAACAAAATACAGCAGCGTTACATTTGAAGACGGAGCTTATGTGCTCGGAGCGCCGGAATTTGTTTTAAAAGAAAAGTATGACGATTATGCGGAAGAGATCACAGAATATGCATCTACAGGATCCAGAGTTCTTGCTTTTGGAATTTATGACGGAGAGGTTGACGGAAAACCTCTGACACATGGCATTCTTCCGTTTGGCTTTGTTTTACTTGCCAATCCTATACGAGAAGCTGCAAAAGAGACGTTTGAGTATTTCGCAGAACAAGGCGTAGAAGTAAAGGTTATCTCAGGGGATAATCCGGTTACTGTTTCCAATGTTGCAAAGCAGGCCGGAATTAAAAATGCAGACAGATATGTAGATGCGTCAGAGTTTGAAGATGAACAGTCCATGAGGAAAGCGCTTCTGAATAATACGGTTTTCGGTCGGGTTACGCCGAGTCAGAAACGGAAGTTTGTCCGTATTTTAAAAGAGGCAGGACATACGGTAGCAATGACGGGAGACGGGGTTAATGATGTGCTTGCCTTGAAAGATGCCGACTGCAGTATTGCCATGGCATCGGGAAGCGACGCTGCGGCACAGGCATCTCAGCTTGTTTTGCTGGAGTCAGATTTTTCATGTATGCCGGAAGTTGTGTTGGAAGGAAGGCGGGTTGTAAATAATATTCAGAGATCGGCAAGTTTATTTCTTGTGAAGAATATTTTCTCATTTTGCTAAGCGTTGCGTCTGTCGTGTTTATGTTTACTTATCCGTTGGAGCCGTCTCAAGTATCATTGATCAGTATGTTTACAATCGGTGTTCCTGCATTCTTCCTTGCTCTGGAACCGAATAAAAATATGATCAAAGGACATTTCCTTACAAATGTGCTATTAAAAGCGCTTCCTGCTGCGTTGACAGATGCTCTTGCAGTTGCGGCTCTTGTCATATTTGGAAGAACATTTGACGTAAGCTCTACGGATATATCAACGGCGGCAACGATGCTTTTGGCGATCGTAGGATTTATGATCTTATATAAGATCAGCGCGCCGATGAATAAAATACGGTTTAGTATTGTAAGCGGATGTATTGCAGGATTATTGTTCTGCAGCATCTTCCTAAAAGATCTGTTCGCTATTACAAGTATGACAAAAGAATGTATTATGCTCTTTGTAGTATTTGCGATTGCTACAGAACCGGTGCTTCGTTATTTGACAACACTTGTCGAAAAAGTGAAATATTACTATCTGAAGCTGCGAGGCAAAAATCTGTCTTCAGATGATACATAATATTTTCAAGAATAAGAAAGATACGGAAAATGAATGGATATTAGGAGCAAAGCAGCTTAAAAATGAATGATGCCGATTAAGGAGGAATAGAAATATACAACCGGAAAATAGAATAGAGATAGAGTAAGAGATATAGTAAAAAAATATAGTAAAAGTATAAGCAGAAAACAAAGAGAGATGAAATGAAAGGAGAAGGGGAAATGCAGAAAAATTGAAAGTATTGATTTTGAACGGAAGTCCTAGAACAGAGGGCAACACGACGATCGCGATCCACGAGATGGAACATGTTTTTGAAGAAAACGGCGTGGAATATGAGACGATCCAAGTTGGGAAAATGGATATCAGAGGATGTGCGGCATGCGGAACATGTTATAAAAACGGAAAGTGTATGTTTGATGATATCGTGAATGAGCTTGCACCGAAATTCGAGGCTGCAGACGGTATGGTTATTGCAAGTCCTGTCTTTTATGCATCTGCAAATGCGACGCTGATCGCCTGTCTTGACCGGTTATTTTACAGTACTAAATTCGATAAGACGATGAAAGTCGGAGCAAGTGTCGTATGTGCAAGAAGAGGCGGATGTTCTGCAACATTTGATGAGTTAAATAAATATTTTACAATTTCAGATATGCCGATCGCATCGGGACAATACTGGAACTGTATTCATGGAAGAAAGGTCGGAGAGGCGGCGCTTGATGAAGAAGGGAAACAGACAATGCGCGGTGTTGCGAGAAATATGGTCTTTCTAATGAAGAGTATCGCGCTTGGAAAGGAAGCGTTCGGTCTTCCTGAAAAAGAGAAAAAGGTTTATACGAGTTTTATTAATCCGTGAGTTTTCAAGACTTGGATCAATACAAAAAGTGTTGCGAATCTTTAATTCAGAGAAACAGGTTACAGAGAAACTGCTGTCAAAATGACGGCAGTTTCTTTTTGTATCAAGAAAACCACGCGATAGTCGCGTGGTTCCGTGAAAGCTTTAGCGGTGTATTCAGAAATAAAAACTCCTAATGTGTATAATAAAAAACGTGACCTGCCAGTTACGTAAATAAAAACACATTAGGAGGACCGTATAATGTCAGAACAAAATACAGACGTAAAAAGCTTAGCACATACAAAATGGAAT
>ENA-OQJH01001320-OQJH01001320.1-human-gut-metagenome-genome-assembly--contig:-NODE-1320-length-10557-cov-2.066635_pt1 | contig 10557 bp, 14 predicted proteins | sample MGYA00242597_ERZ504763 | MGnify/ENA primary metagenome ERZ504763 (study PRJEB26092, sample SAMD00036359) | human gut metagenome | host: Homo sapiens | study: EMG produced TPA metagenomics assembly of... | reverse complement strand
CGTAAACATTGAACAGATTAGGAATACCAGTTTCTCGTATAGGCCCCGCATAGCCCAATTCCTTACTAGTCACTCCACTATAACTGGCACCGATATTGGCTACAATCGTAAAATCCTGAATACGTTTATTAATATTCACCAACACATCGGCATAAGTCTGCGAATATTGTCCGTTATTTACTGTATAATGGCCTTGTGAACTACCGTCAGTCAGCGTGTTGCTACTGCTTGCATAAAGCTTGCCTTCATATTCGCTATGAGTATTGTCGATGCGGACACGCCCTGCCACATTCAGCCAGTCAAGAATCTGGTAACTCAAACCTGCTGAAGCCATATAGCGTTTCTTATTGTTGAGACGGAGATTACGGTAAGCAATCCAATAAGGATTCTGCATACGAAGGTCACCTTCGCCCTGCGGCCAAAACTGTACGCTAATTTTCCGGGCTTCATCCCAACGCTCGAAATTCTTCACTATAGAGAAATCATCCCCACGAGGGAAAAGGATAAGCAGAAACCAACGGATTGGAGTACTGCCCTGATTGGTCATATTACGGTCGTTCTGAAGAATATAGCTTGCACTTACATCCAGTTTCATCTTATCATTCAAGAAACTGGTCGTATTGCGGAAAGTGAAATTATATCTGTTATACCTATTGTTGGGAACCATCCCTGCCGAATTGACGGCAGCCGCAGAAAAGAAGTCTGATTTTTATCCGTTCCGGTAGACAACGTAACGGAATTTGTATATACCGCACCCGTATCAAAAAAATCATCCGGCTCATATCCTGTTTGAGCAGCCGAGTTTAACTTCGGTCCCCAGCTATAAATATTGGAATTTCCTGTTTTACCATTACTACCTGTACCATAACGGTCCTGGAACTCGGGCATCTTAAAAGCATTCAACATTCGATGCCACTTGATACACCTACTTGCAGCTTACCTACTGTCCTTTTTTTGTAGTAATCACAATCGCACCGTTTGCCGCATTACTACCATAAAGGGCGCAGCTGCCGCTCCAGTCAGTACGGAAATGCTTTCTATATCTTCCGGATTAATATCAGCAATGGCCTCGGTAGCTCCCTTTGAACCAAATTCCGTATCTCCTCCGCCACCGAAATTATACATCGGAATACCGTCAATCACATACAAGGCGTTACTACTCTGTTCAATAGACTTTGTTCCACGCATCACCACTCTACTTGCCCCACCGACACCGGAAGAGCTCGTATTGATAGTAACACCCGCAACTTTACCATTCAGGCTGTTTACAAAATTAGCATCCTTAATTTGGGTCAGTTCGTCGGACTTTACTTGCTGTACGTTGTAGCTCAATGCTTTCTGCTCGCGTTTGATGCCAAGTGCTGTTACAACGACTTCACTCAACAGTTTTGTATCCGAAGCCAGTTGCACGCTATATGTATTCTGTCCGGTTACTTTTACCGTCTGTGGAGTGTAACCTACATAACTGATACTCAACACACTTCCTGCAGGAGCTTCGAGCGAAAAGTTACCGTCTATGTTTGTGATAGTTCCAATGCTTGTACCTTCCACACGTACATTGACACCAATCAACGGTTCTCCGCTATCATCCAGTACGCGTCCGGTGATACGTTTGGTGGAAGCAGTTTCGGTTGCTTTCTGTTCTTGTGGAACGATGATGACATATTTTCCTTTGAGCTGATACGTATATCCTGTACCTTTTAGGATTTCCGTGAGAGAGTTCTCCAACGTGGCTTTTTCCAACGCCAAATCGATGGAGGGTTTGTTTTTCAACTGCGACTCGTTGTAACCAACGGACAGTTTCGTTTGTTTTTCCACTTCTTTCAATGCCTCGATGACCGATATGTTTTTCTTATGGATCGTAATCCGGGCATTACTACTTTGAGCAAAAGTAGGGGTAGAAAGGAGCAGACAGCACAAAAAAAGCATAAATACTCGACTGATTGCCTGCTTATTGGCTATAAATTCATAAATTTGCTGCATCTTCTTAGTATTAGTTTATACAGATAAAGTTAGATTCTCGAATTTAGTAGCGTCTGGTTAACGCTAATAGTAAGAATTTCGATTTCACATCCGGGGGAAGGTTGCAGCTTCTCCCGGATATTTTTCCGCATAGGCTCAATGTATTTTAAGGTTAATATTCAGTGTTTACAAGTTCTATTTTGTTCCCCGGTGCCGAAGCATGTCTTCCCCGGTACCGGAGCCTATCTTCATCGGTGCCGGAGACGCCCTTCCCCGGTGCCTGAAATATAGCACTTGTCTCCCACTATTTTATAGTCCAGATTTCCCGTCACACGAGCGATAATATCCATCACTTCTTCCATAGAAGCATTTTGCCCGAAAGTAAGATTGAACGGTCTTCTTTCAGACTACGGAAACTATAAACAAAGGTGTAAGGGTATTTGCGTTCGAGACGGGTGAAGATTTCTTCCAATGTCATACTGCGGAAAACGATTTCGCCACGTTGTCCAAGCAGTGACATCCTGCATATCAGGATGAAGTACGTTTCCGGAGCGGGTACGTTTGTTATAAGCCAGTTGCTCGTTCGGCTTCAAGATCTCCTGCCCCTGCTGATTATTGTACTCTACCAACACTTTTCCGGAAATCAGGGTAGCTGTCACTTCCTCTTCGTCGGGGTAGGCTGTCACGTTGAATTCCGTTCCGAGTGCCGTCACCTGAAAGTCCGAGGACTTCACGATAAAGGATGCTCTTCGTCACGTTTCACCTTGAAGCCGGCTTCTCCCACAAGATACACACAACGGGTATCACCCTTAAATTGCTGTGGATAAAGTAAAGTGCTTTGGGAATTAATCAATACCTGCGTACCATCCGGCAAAGTGATGTTCCGCATCTCGGCGGTAGGAATATATGCTTGCAACAAATCTGGTGCCTGCCGGTTCTGCAAAGCCAGATAGATAGAAACGGAAGAAAATGCAATCAACAAAGCTGCCGCTACGCGCCACACTACCAGATGAGTACGTAAAGAATGTATCCTGCGCCTCGTTCCGATGCCTGTCAGTTCACGCATCCGTTCCAAAGAATGACGGTAGCCGGAAGTCGTTGCCGATTCGGTAGCTTCCCAAAGTTGATTGAGTTCATGATCTTTTTCATCGGCACGTTCTTCGTCGGTCAGCCATGTACGGAAATCCTGATCGACTTCTTTCGGATAGTCGTGATTGATATAACGGTCGATTACATCGCGAATATAATTCTTCATAAGGTGATATTTATTGTTCTGTTTAGAAACGCTTACGTAAATATCACTACTCAGCAAGGACAACTACGGGAAAAGACGGAATAGAATAACAAACATTAACACTTTGCGGAGTTCCGTCAATGTTTTATAGATGTGATCTTCTACGGTACGCAAGGGGATTTGCAGTTTATCTGCTATTTCTTTATGAGAAAGTCCTTCAAAACGGCTCATCTCAAAAATCCGTCTACGGCGATCAGGCAACTGACTGAGTGTCATCCTAATAAGCATTAATACTTCTTTATAGTATAGATTTTCTAACAGGGAGGAATCTTCGTCACAAAGTTCACCCAACAACTGGGCTTTCAAAACTTTGTCTTCATATTCCTGCTCTACCTTCTGATGCTTGAACAGGTTGAATATTTCATTCCGAGTCACAGTATAGAGATAACCAGTCATGGTTTCCTGATCTTGCCAAAGTTCAGGACGTGTCCATAACTTAAGAAATATATTCTGGGCAATGTCTTCCGCATCCTCCTCCGACTTGGTCAACAACTTCGCAAGTTCTTCACACGAGGGAAGTTAGCGGCATAAAACTGCTCAAAACGGATATCCAATTCTGCTATCGTTTCGTTCATCTGTCGAGTCTTTTACTATGAAACCCGGGGCAAATATAGGCAAAATTAATTTCAGGCAATGGATGCAAACAAAAAAAACATCCCACCTTTTAAACCAAAACAAGTCTAAAAGGTGGGAATATTATAAGATTCTAAAGAATCTCAGAAGTTATTCTTCATCCATCAGAATTTCCAAAATCTGACAAGCAGCCTTCGCCACCGGAGTACCCGGACCAAAGATAGCAGCTACACCTGCCTTATACAGGAAGTCATAATCCTGTGCAGGAATAACACCACCGGCAATCACCACAATGTCTTCACGTCCCAGTTTCTTCAGTTCTTCAATAATCTGCGGAACCAATGTCTTATGACCGGCAGCCAGTGAAGAAACACCTACTACATGAACATCGTTTTCTACCGCTTCACGAGCAGCTTCTGCCGGAGTCTGGAACAACGGTCCCATATCCACGTCGAAACCACAGTCCGCATAACCCGTTGCTACTACCTTGGCACCACGTCATGACCGTCCTGTCCCATCTTTGCAACCATGATACGAGGTTGACGTCCCTCTTTTTTTCGCAAACTTCTCTGCCAGTTCACAAGCACGCTTGAAGTCGCTATCGTTTTTACTTTCTGATGAATACACGCCTGATATAGTTCTAATTATTGCTTTATAACGTCCTACAACCTGTTCGCACGCATAAGAAATTTCGCCTAAAGTAGCACGAACACGAGCTGCTTCAACTGCCAGTTCAAGCAAGTTACCCTTGCCGGTCTTCACACATTCAGTGATAGCTGCTAATGCCTTGTCCACTTCAGCCTGATTACGTCCTTCTTTCAAACGTTTCAGATTTTCAATCTGTTCAAGACGAACTGCCGTATTATCAATTTCAAGGATATCAATCGGAGCTTCTTTTTCCAAACGATACTTGTTCACACCCACAATGGTCTGCTGACCGCTGTCGATACGAGCCTGTGTACGTGCAGCCGCTTCTTCGATACGCATTTTAGGAATACCTGTTTCGATAGCTTTCGCCATACCACCCAGTTTTTCAATTTCCTGAATATGTTCCCAAGCCTTGTGTGCCAGTTCGTTCGTCAGAGATTCTACATAGTAAGAGCCGCCCCATGGGTCAACGTTCTTGCAGATGTAAGTTTCTTCCTGAATATAAATCTGTGTGTTACGTGCGATACGTGCAGAGAAATCTGTCGGAAGAGCAATAGCCTCATCCAATGCATTGGTATGCAAAGATTGGGTATGTCCCAAAGCTGCAGCCATAGCCTCAATACAGGTACGTCCTACGTTGTTGAACGGATCTTGTTCCGTCAATGACCATCCGGAAGTTTGTGAGTGAGTACGCAAGGCCAGTGATTTCGGGTTCTTCGGATTAAACTGTTTCACAATCTTCGCCCACAGCATACGTGCGGCACGCATCTTGGCAATTTCCATGAAGTGATTGGTTCCGATTGCCAGAAGAAAGAAAGACGCGGAGCAAATGCATCAATATCAATACCTGCTGCTGTTCCGGCACGGAGATATTCCAAACCGTCAGCCAATGTATAAGCCAACTCAATATCTGCGGTAGCACCTGCTTCCTGCATGTGATAACCGGAGATAGAAATAGAGTTGAACTTCGGCATCTTCTGTGAAGTGTATTCGAAAATATCAGAAATAATCTTCATAGAGAATGCAGGCGGATAAATATAGGTATTACGCACCATGAATTCTTTCAAAATATCATTCTGGATAGTACCTGCCATTTCTTCGAGTTTAGCACCCTGTTCCAAACCGGCATTGATATAGAATGCATAATCGGAAGCACAGCACCATTCATCGTCATGGATACAGACATCTTATTCAAAGGAATACCATCGAACAAAACTTTCATGTTTTCCAATGAACAGATAGATACACCTGCTTTACCTACGTCACCCACTACACGTTCGTGATCGGGATCATAACCGCGGTGAGTAGCCAAGTCAAATGCTACTGACAACTTCTGACCGGAAGCCAGATTACGGCGATAGAAAGCATTGGATTCTTCGGCGGTAGAGAATCCGGCATACTGACGGATGGTCCAGGGACGAAGGGTGTACATTACTGAATACGGACCACGCAAATAAGGAGGAAGTCCGGCAGCATAGCCGAGATGTTCCATTCCTTCGAGGTCTTCTTTTGTATAAACAGGCTTCACTTCAATGTGTTCCGGTGTTTTCCATCAGCGGAGATACCGTTAGCCTTTTGCCATTCAGCACCATTAGCAGGCTGAAATGCGGCATATATATCGATATTTTTAAAATCTTTTCTCATCTTACTTCAATAGTTTAGCGTTAAACTCTTTCAAGGTATCCAATACGTTGACACGAACATGGATGAAGTTTTCGATACCTGCGGCTTTCAAGTCATCCATACAAGCCGGAGCACCGGCAACGATAAACATAGCGCGACCATTCAAGCCTTGAAAGCAGGAACTGCATATTCAGCATATTCATCATCGCTGGAACAGATGACAACAATATCAGCTTTCGCAGCCATCGCTGCCTCTACTCCTGCCTCTACTGTTTCAAATCCAAGATTATCGATTACTTCATAACCGGCACAAGCCAGGAAGTTGCAAGAATATTGCGCACGTGCCTGACGCATCGCCAGATTACCAATTGTCAACATGAACGCTTTCGGACGTTTGCCCGATGCTTCCGTTTCAAGACGTAACGCTTCAAACTCACTGGCTGCACGATCGAATACCAATGTATCCACATCTTTCTCACAAGTATGAGAGTCACCTCCACAGCAGCATTTTCCTTCCACAGGTTTCTTGTCACCGGCTTTTTCGTTGAAATTCGGGAATTGGTTAGTACCCAACAGAATTTCACGACGCTGTGCCACTGCTTTATGACGGGCTTTATTGCTTTCGTTTACTGCAGCCTGAACCGTACCAGCTTTTAATGCGGCATAGAAACCACCTGCTTCTTCTGTAGCAAGGAAGATTTCCCACGCTTGTTTAGCAATGGATACAGTCAGGTTCTCAATATAATAAGAACCGGCAGCCGGATCAATTACTTTATCGAAATGAGATTCTTCTTTCAGCAATAGTTGTTGATTGCGAGCCAGACGTTCTGATAACTCATCCGGAGTCCCATAAGTCTTATCAAACGGAACGACTGTCATTGAATCTACCCCACCCAAAGCGGCACTCATTGCTTCAGTCTGTGTACGAAGTAAATTCACGTGTGCGTCAAACAAAGTAAGATTAAAAGTAGAAGTTTCGGCATGAACCGCCATTTTTGCTGCACAACGACATTCGCCGTTAGCTCCCTTATTATCGCAATCACGCAGACATTCAGGTTTATAAGAAGCTACGATATTTGCCCACAATAGACGTGCGGCACGGAACTTCGCAATTTCAAGGAAGTAATTGGAGCTGATACCGAAGTTGAATTTTATCTTTTTAGCTACTACGGCAGCGGGAATACCGGCATCAGTCAACTGATTCATGTATTCATTACCCCAAGCCAATGCATAACCCAACTCTTGAGAGATATAAGCTCCGGCATTGTTTAATGAGATTGCATTTACATTCAATACACGATAAAAAGGAAGCGGCTGGATAGCTTCGATCAACGCTTTCGCTGTCTGTACCATATCCCCTTTTTCCTTACCGCGAGTCAGCATCTTATTGAAGAAATCATAATTGATAGAGCCTTTCAGCTTCTTCACATCATAGTCTTTCTTCTGAAAATAAGCCACCAGCAAATTAGCCAACTCCACAACATGCCCCTGGCAAGTTGAGAAATTTAATTCAACGCACTCTGCCTGAATATCATTCAACAGCGTCTCGATATATTCCGCATTGAGTTCTTTTGCTTTTACATGGAAAGATAGTGAATCAACACCCTTATTTAAGATGTCCAGTGCTTTTGCATTGCCTCTTTGGGGCATTCTACCCTGATTTCCTGGCGAACCAACCACTCATTGTTGTCTTTTTTAGTTCCTCTCAGATAAGGGAACTCTCCGGGAAGCGCATCAGTAGTTTTTAAACCCTCCAGATCTTCCATCCGGTAGAAAGGTTTCACTTTAAACCCTTCGTTTGTTTTCCAAACGAGCTTCTTCTCAAAATCAGCACCTTTCAAGTCGGCTGTAACCTTCTCCATCCATTGTTCGGTGGAGACAGGAGAAAAGTCTGAGAAGAGTTTTTCTTTTTTGTCTGCCATAGTTTATCTAAAATTAAAACAAGATTAATATTGTCTTTATTTTTATCTATCTCTTTCTTATTGTCTGTTGTTCGACATGCAAATATAACCAATAAGTTAAAACAAAACTTCTTTTTATAGAAAATTCGCACACCTCTCACTCTCGCATAGAATCTGTATAGAAATTCTTCATTCTTTATTTTTTTAGTTCTCCATTTATTTGATTTGCTCCAATGTTATGAGTAATTTTGCACCCGTTTTTAGAAAAACATTATAAAAACTGCTATATTATGGATTGGTTACAAAGTTTATTGTGGGACCCCAGCTCCGTAGCTCACATCGTGCTTCTCTACGCATTTGTAGTGGCAGCCGGAGTGTATTTGGGCAAGATAAAGATATTCGGAGTATCTTTGGGCGTCACATTTGTTTTGTTTGCCGGCATCCTAATGGGACATTTCGGCTTCACAGCCGATACACACATCCTACATTTCATCCGTGAATTCGGATTGATCTTGTTCGTATTCTGTATCGGTCTTCAGGTGGGGCCATCTTTCTTCTCTTCTTTCAAAAAGGGGGGAATGACATTGAACCTGTTGGCTGTAGGCATCGTAGTGTTAAATATTGCTGTTGCATTGGGGCTTTATTACCTCTGGAACGGTCGTGTGGAACTGCCGATGATGGTAGGTATCCTCTACGGAGCTGTGACGAACACTCCGGGACTTGGTGCCGCCAATGAGGCCCTGAACCAGTTGAGCTACAACGGACCGCAGATTGCACTGGGTTATGCCTGTGCGTATCCGCTGGGTGTGGTAGGTATCATCGGTTCTATCATAGCTATCCGTTACATCTTCCGCGTCAATATGACCAAAGAGGAAGAGAGCCTGAAAACTCAGAGCGGAGACGCGCACCACAAGCCGCACATGATGAGCCTTGAGGTACGCAATGAGTCTATCAGCGGAAAAACACTGATTGAAATCAAAGAATTTCTGGGACGCAACTTTGTTTGCTCCCGTATCCGTCACGAAGGACACGTAAGTATTCCGAACCACGAAACGATATTCAATATGGGCGACCAGTTGTTTATTGTCTGTTCGGAAGAAGATGCTCCCGCCATCACCGTATTTATCGGAAAAGAAGTCGAACTGGACTGGGAGAAGCAGGATCTTCCGATGGTTTCCCGCCGTATTCTGGTTACTAAACCGGAAATTAACGGAAAAACGCTCGGTTCCATGCACTTCCGTAGTATGTATGGTGTCAACGTGACCCGTGTCAACCGTTCCGGTATGGACCTGTTCGCTGATCCGAACCTGATATTGCAGGTAGGTGACCGCGTAATGGTAGTAGGTCAGCAAGATGCGGTAGAGCGTGTAGCTGGTGTTTTGGGTAACCAACTGAAACGTCTGGACACACCGAATATCGTTACTATCTTCGTAGGTATCTTCTTAGGTATTCTTTTAGGAAGTCTTCCGATTGCATTCCCCGGTATGCCGACTCCTTTGAAATTAGGTTTGGCCGGTGGTCCGTTGGTGGTAGCTATCCTGATCGGACGTTTCGGACACAAACTTCATTTGGTGACTTACACCACAATGAGTGCCAACCTGATGCTGCGCGAAATCGGTATTGTGCTATTCCTTGCCAGTGTAGGTATAGATGCGGGTGCCAACTTTGTGCAAACAGTTGTAGAAGGCGACGGCTTACTGTATGTAGGCTGTGGTTTCCTGATCACTGTCATCCCGTTGCTTATCATCGGTGCAATTGCAAGACTATATTATAAGGTAAACTACTTCACTCTGATGGGATTGATAGCCGGTAGTAATACGGACCCTCCCGCATTGGCTTATGCCAATCAGGTGACATCCAGTGATGCACCGGCAGTAGGATATTCTACTGTTTATCCATTATCTATGTTCCTTCGTATCCTGACGGGACAGATGATATTACTGGCGATGATGTAAAGCGAACTAATTTAATTAATAAATAAAGCCGACCAAATTCAGAAAGAATTTAGCCGGCTTTATTATTATCGGGATTTTGTTTTCTTTTTCAATTACATTCCAATCTGTAGTTTTTTAGCCACAAACTCTTCCACAAACCGCACCGTCTCCTCAATCCCCAAAGAAGAGGAATCAACACACAAATGATAAGTAGCCGCTGCTCCCCATGTTTTATAACTGTAGTAATTATAATACTCCGAACGTCTCTTATCCGCTTTTCTATCATCTCTTCCGCCGCCTCCTCATCAATACGATGCATCTGACACAACCGTGCGATACGATCTTCTTTAGTAGCCGAGATAAAGACATTTGCACAACGGGGATGTTCCCGTAAAATATAGTCGGCACAACGTCCGACGAACACACAGGATTTCTCTGCCGCCAGACGACGGATAACATCACTCTGCACCTTAAATAAAGCATCATTGCTCAGACAGTTGGTACATGGCATTGCCCTTCACTGATGAAAGGAAAACGCATACCGAACAGTCCGCCGATAATGCCTTGCGAGGCTTTTTCATCAGCTTTTTCGAAGAACTCCTTACATAAGCCGCTCTCTTCG
>ENA-OQJH01001319-OQJH01001319.1-human-gut-metagenome-genome-assembly--contig:-NODE-1319-length-10563-cov-2.226619_pt1 | contig 10563 bp, 18 predicted proteins | sample MGYA00242597_ERZ504763 | MGnify/ENA primary metagenome ERZ504763 (study PRJEB26092, sample SAMD00036359) | human gut metagenome | host: Homo sapiens | study: EMG produced TPA metagenomics assembly of... | reverse complement strand
GCGGGCCGGTTAATGGTTATTATGTAATTTAATTTTGATGTGCTGAAACATTCGATTGTATCAGTTAGTTTTTGTTTGTATTATTTCTACAATTATTACATTTGCAGTGACTGCATGGAGCGTGAAATTGACACTCCGTTTGATGAAAAGCAGGAACCAGAAATCTACAGTCAGGAGGCGGAGAAAATGAGAGAATTGTGTTCTTCACCGTATTTTGGAATTGCAGCTAAGCTTCTAGCCTTCGGAATCGGGGTGAAATTAAATGAAAAGTTAAAAACACCTGTCTGTAATCCATTGGTGATTGCCATTGTTCTTATTGTCGGGGTTCTTCTTATTTTTAAAATACCCTATGAAGATTATAATGCGGGAGGAAAGATTATTAATATGTTCCTCGCTCCGGCAACTGCCTGCCTTGCAGTGGCAATCTATACAAAAATACAGATACTCAAACAGTACTGGCTTCCGATTCTTGTCGGCTGCACGGCCGGATCTTTGGCATCTATGGGAAGTGTTTACGGACTGTGCCGGTTATTCGGACTGGATAAAAGTCTGACAGTTTCTTTGCTGCCGAAATCCGTAACAACCCCGATTGCCGTGAGCATATCAGAACCGGCAGGCGGCGTCGTTCCGATTACGGTTGCCGCCGTTATCGGAACAGGAATACTAGGGGGGATATTTGCGCCCCTTCTTATAAAATTATTTAAGGTATCTGATCCGGTTGCGGCAGGACTTGCCATAGGGCATCCAGCCATGCGGTAGGAACATCGAAAGCGATTGAGATCGGGGAAGTGGAAGGCGCGATGAGCGGACTTGCAATCGGTATATGCGGTATTGTCACTGTGATTGTGTCTATATTTCTGGTGTGAAATATTTTCGGGAAGATCTTGATGATCTTTACGGCTTTTTGTCGGAACTGTAGAAAAAAGGAATGGAAGAAATGAGGATAAAATGAAAAGAAATACATCGCATACAATAAAAAGAGCGCAGCGTTTTCCTGTTATATTGATCGGGGAAGGACTTCTCGTAGGAGCTGTCGGAGGGTTGATCGTGCTCCTTTACAGAATCGCGCTTACTTGTGCGGGAAAATGGCTTGGTGAAGCGCTGGCGTTTATAAAAGGAAATCCACTGCGGATTGCGGGATGGTTTGCTGTTTTGATGCTGCTTGCAGTGCTTGTCGGGAAACTGATAAAATGGGAACCGATGATATCGGGGAGCGGAATACCGCAGGTTGAAGGTGAAATACTTGGAAAATTGAATCAAAACTGGCTTAAAGTTCTGCCCGCTAAGTTTGCGGGAGGATTTCTTTGTCTGTTCGGCGGACTGTCTCTTGGCAGGGAAGGTCCGTCTATACAGCTTGGAGTGATGAGCGGACAGGGAATATCACGGATTTTAAGCAGAGGGAAAACAGAAGAACGGTATTTGATGACGTGTGGGGCGAGCGCCGGACTGGCTGCGGCATTTCACGCTCCTTTGGCAGGCGTTATGTTTGCGTTGGAAGAACTGCACAAAGGGTTTTCGACAAGTCTGCTTATTTCGGTTATGACAGCTTCGGTTACGGCAGATTATATATCGTCTCATATTATGGGGCTTGATCCGGTGTTCCGATTTCAGTTGGAACAGACGCTTCCCCAGAATTATTATTGGATGATCCTTGTGTTGGGAGTGATTTTAGGTCTGATGGGAGCGCTCTATAATAAGGTAATGCTAAAAGCGCAGGAACTTTATAAAAGACCGAAATTTTTAAACGAGACGACTCGTCTTATGATCGCGTTTTCGGCGGCGGGAGTGCTTGGACTTTGCATGCCTTCGGTACTTGGAAGCGGAGGGGATCTGATCGTTGCTTTGACGGATAAAGAGATGGTGTTGAAAGTTGCGATCATTACGTTTCTTGTGAAATTTCTGTTTTCGGCAGTCAGTTTCGGATCCGGCGTCCTGGCGGAATTTTTTTTCCGCTTCTGATATTAGGCGCAATGGTCGGCGGAATCTTCTCTATGACAGGAACGGAAATCTTCGGTTTAGATCCGATGTATATGAATAATTTCGTTTTACTGGCAATGGCCGGATTTTTCACGGCGATCGTTCGTGCGCCGATCACAGGATCATACTTCTGTTTGAGATGTCCGGCTCGGTAAGTCAGATGCTTTCTCTTGCACTTGTTTCGGTGACTGCATATGTCACTGCAACTTTGGTAAGATCTGAACCGATTTATGAAAGCCTTCTGGCAAATCTGCTGCAAAGAGAAAAAGAGGAAGAACAGCCGGTTTATGCGGGCGGGCAGAAAGTGCTGAGCGAGTTTGTGATCATGGGAGGTTCTGCTCTTGAAAACCGCACCGTCATGGAAATAGATCTGCCGGACAACTGCCTTCTTGTCGCGGTAGACAGAGGCGGAAAAGAGTTTATTCCGAAAGGAAAAACATGCCTTATGGCAGGCGATAAACTGACGGTTATGGCAGATGAACGAGATGCGGGATATGTACATGACAAAATGAAAAACTTATGTTATACTTCATTTTAGGTCAGCATTGATTTTAAATAGTTAATGTGAAGAAAACAAAGGAGAGTACGATATGAAAAGAGTACTGTTAAAGCTGAGCGGAGAAGCGCTCGCGGGAGATAAAAAACAGGTTTTGACGAGGCAACCTGTATTAAAGTTGCAGAGCAGGTAAAGAAACTGACTGAGGATGGCATTCAGGTGGCGATCGTGACCGGAGGAGGCAACTTCTGGAGGGGAAGGACGAGCGAGACGATCGACCGGACAAAAGCAGATCAGATCGGAATGCTGGCAACGGTGATGAACTGTATTTATGTATCTGATATTTTCCGTTATGTCGGGATGAAAACAGAAGTGTTTACGCCGTTTGTATGCGGTTCGTTTACGTCATTATTCTCAAAAGATGCGGCAGTAGCGGCGCTGGAAGAAGGAAAGTGATCTTTTCGCAGGAGGAACGGGACATCCGTATTTTCAACAGATACAGGGGCGGTATTAAGAGCGATCGAGATTGAAGCGGACGCGATGCTGCTTGCAAAGGCGATAGACGGTATTTATGACAGCGATCCGAAAGTGAATCCGGAAGCGGTCAAATATGACGAGATATCCATACAGGAAGTGATCGATCAGAAACTTGCCGCGGTGGATCTTACAGCATCGATTCTCTGCCTTGAAAATAAGATGCCGATGCTTGTATTCGGTTTGAACGAGGAAAACAGTATTGTGGAAACGATGAGCGGAAACTTTACGGGAACGAAAGTGACTGTATAAGCGTTATAAAAAATTTGCAGGAGGATATAAATATGAATGAAAGATTGACGACATATGATTCAAAGATGACAAAAACGATCAATAATCTTGACGGAGAATTAGCTACGATCAGAGCCGGTCGCGCAAATCCACATGTTCTTGATAAATTGACAGTTGATTATTACGGATCGCCGACACCGATCCAACAGGTGGCAAACGTATCTGTCCCGGAAGCAAGGATGATTCAGATCCAGCCGTGGGAAAAGAGCATGCTCAAAGAGATTGAGAAAGCGATCCTTATGTCAGATCTCGGCATCAATCCGACTAATGACGGTTCGACGGTTCGCCTCGTATTCCCTGAACTTACGGAGGATCGGAGAAAAGAACTGGCAAAAGATGTGAAGAAAAAAGGAGAGGCTGCGAAAGTGGCTGTCAGAAATATCCGTCGTGACGGAAATGTAGCGTTTAAGAAGTTAAAAGGAACGGAAGTTTCGGAAGATGAGATCAAAGATCTGGAAGACGATCTTCAGAAGATTACGGATAAATATATCGAAAAGATTGATAAGATGGTCGAGGTAAAGACAAAAGAGATTATGACTGTGTAATCGGATTCTTAACGCCGTTACAAAAACTGGGGGCTTTGATTGTAAGCCCCCTTTCGTATAGAGAGGAAGAAAAGATGAACGTACCGCAGCATATAGCAATTATTTTAGACGGAAATGGCAGATGGGCGAAAGCAAAGGGGATGCCGCGAAACTACGGACACGCACAGGGAAGCAAAAATGTGGAGAAAATCTGTGAAGAGGCATGGCGTATGGGAATTAAATATCTGACGGTTTATGCATTTTCAACAGAAAATTGGAGCCGCCCGGAAAATGAAGTTGCGGCTCTTATGAAACTGCTTCGTAATTATATGAAAACATGCTTGAAAACAGCGGCCAAGAATGATATGAAGATCCGTGTGATCGGAGATATTGAGCCGTTGGATGACGATATCAAAAGCAGGATTCGCGAGCTAGAAGCTGCTACCACAGACAACGGCGGTCTGAATTTTACGATTGCCTTGAATTACGGAAGCAGAGATGAGCTGACACGGGCAGCGCAAAAAATGGCGAAAGACTGTGCAGAAGGAAAGATAAAAGCAGAAGAGATTGATGAATCGGTGTTTGAGACATATTTAGATACTCATGGGATTCCGGATCCAGATATGATGATCCGAACGAGTGGGGAGCAGAGATTGTCGAATTATCTTCTTTGGCAGCTTGCATATTCGGAATTTTATTTTACGGATGTGCCCTGGCCGGATTTTACAAAAGAAGAACTTGTAAAAGCAATCGAAGAATATAACCACAGACACAGAAGATTCGGCAAAGTTGAGGAGGCGTAATCTATGTTTAAAACACGGTTGTTGAGCGGCATTATGCTGATGATCATTGCATTGACGACAGTGATTGCCGGAGGGCAAGTTTTATTTACGGTTCTTTTCGCGATCAGCCTGATCGGAATGTCAGAACTTTATAAAGTGTTTGGCATTGAGAAAAAAGCGCCGGGAATTGTCGGTTATATTTTTGCTTTCGGGTATTATGCGCTTATTTATATGGAAGAATATCTCCCGGGAGAAAAACATACATGGTTTATGCTGCTTTTTATGGCGTATTTGATCTGCCAGATGGCAGTGCTTGTATTTTCTTATCCGAAATATAATACACAGCAGATCATGGCGGCATTTTTCGGAGTATTTTATGTAGCGGTAATGCTGTCTTACATTTACCTTACAAGAATGCTTCCGGGAGGAGTGTTTACCGTATGGCTTGTGTTTATCTGTTCGTGGGGATGCGATACATGTGCATACTGTGTAGGCATGCTCATCGGAAAGCATAAGATGGCTCCGGTTCTGAGTCCGAAAAATCCGTAGAAGGCGGGATAGGAGGAATTGCAGGCGCAGCCCTGATTGGTGTGCTTTATGCATTAGCTGTGAACCACTGGGGAAATGCAGGGGCGAGTATCGTTTCTTATGCAGTGATCGGTGCAGTCGGCGGCGCAATTTCCCAGATCGGCGATCTGGCGGCATCGGCGATCAAACGTTATCATAATATTAAAGATTACGGGAAACTGATTCCGGGTCATGGAGGAATTCTGGATCGTTTTGACAGTGTCATTTTTACTGCTCCGATCATATATTATCTTGCGGTTTTATTGTAAGACATAAGGGCATTATGAAGCCGGAAGATAAGTTTACGGGCGATATGTTACAGGACAGATGCAGAAGTGAGGTACAAAGATATGAAAAGAATCGCTGTCTTAGGGTCTACCGGCTCGATCGGAACCCAGACGCTTGAAATTGTAAGAACAAACAAAGATATAAAAATCACGGCGCTTGCTGCGGGAAATAACATTGAACTTCTGGAAAAACAGATCCGGGAATTCAAACCGTCGATTGCCGCAGTGTGGAATGAGGAAAAAGCCGCAGAGCTGAAAATAAAGACTGCGGATCTGGATGTGGAGATCTTATCCGGGATGGACGGATTGCTTGCCGCTGCATCTTGGAAAGATTCACAGATTGTTGTAACTGCGATTGTAGGTATGATCGGAATCCTGCCGACGATCGAGGCGATCAAAGCCGGAAAGGATATTGCGCTGGCAAATAAAGAAACACTTGTGACGGCAGGGCATATTATCATGCCGCTGGCGGAACGATATAAAGTGTCGATCCTTCCTGTAGACAGTGAACACAGCGCGATTTTTCAGTCGCTTCAGGGGGGACAGCGCAAAGCTCTCCATAAAATATTATTGACTGCTTCGGGCGGACCGTTCCGCGGGAAAAAAAGAGAAGAACTTACCGGTATACAAGTTGAAGATGCTTTGAAACATCCAAACTGGGAGATGGGACAGAAGATTACGATCGATTCTTCTACAATGGTGAATAAAGGTCTTGAAGTGATAGAAGCCAAATGGCTTTTTGACGTTTCGGTCGATCAGATCCAAGTTGTCGTACAGCCTCAAAGCATTATTCATTCTATGGTAGAATATGAGGACGGTGCGGTGATCGCTCAACTTGGAACACCGGACATGAAACTGCCGATCCAATATGCGCTTTATTATCCGGAGAGAAGGTATCTTCCGGGAGATCGTCTTGATTTTTCCACACTTTCGCAGATTACTTTTGAGAAGCCGGATATGGAGACGTTTTACGGACTGAAGCTTGCGTATGAAGCCGGGAGAAAAGGCGGTTCTCTTCCGACTGTGTTTAATGCGGCAAACGAGCGTGCTGTTGCAATGTTTCTCGGAAGACAGATCGCATATCTTGAGATTCCGGAGATTATTTCGGCGTGTATGGAAAATCATAAAAATATTGCAGATCCGACAGTGGAAGAGATACTAAAGACTGAGCGGGAAACATATGAATTTATAAAAAACAGGTGGTAGCGAATGGGAATCATTATTGCAGTTTTATTATTTAGTTTTATTATCATCTTTCATGAATTGGGACATTTTCTTCTTGCAAAGAAAAACGGAATTCGGGTAGATGAATTTTCTTTAGGACTTGGACCTACGTTATTAGGAAACAGATCGGAGAGACAAAATTTTTCTCTGAAACTGCTTCCTTTCGGCGGCGCGTGTATGATGGGCGAAGATGATGCCGACGATCTGTCGGAAGGAAGTTTCAACAGTAAATCCGTGTGGGCGAGAATGTCAGTTGTTGCGGCGGGACCGATCTTCAATCTCATTCTTGCGTGTGTTTTCTGTTTTATATTGATTATGATAACCGGTTACAGAAGTCCGGAAATAACAGGAGTGCTGGACGGCTATTCCGCGCAGGAAGAGGGACTTCAAGCCGGAGACGTTATCACAGAGATCAACGGGCGGAACGTGCATATATGGGATGATGTCAGTCTGTATACAATGACACATGCCGATGAAGCGCCTTTCAAAGTAGAGTATGAACGTGACGGCAAGAAATATACGGCAAAACTGGAGCCTCGACAGTTGGAAGGCGATGCCGCACCGCTGCTTGGGGTGACAAGCGGAGATATAGTAAAACCGGGGATTTTCAAATCTGTTGAATACAGTATTTACAAAGTAAAGTACTGGATGAATTATACAGTAGACAGTTTGCGCATGCTTGTGACAGGTCAGGCAGGACTTAAAGATCTTTCAGGTCCGGTAGGAATTGTAAATGCCGTAGACGACATGTATCAGGAAGCAGCTCCGGCAGGGTTCGGCGTTGTGATGCTCAGTATGATGAACTTCGGTGTTCTGCTGACAACAAATCTCGGAATTTTAAATCTGCTTCCGCTCCCTGCATTGGACGGAGGACGACTTGTTTTTCTTATAATAGAAGCGATCCGTAAAAAACGTGTTCCGCCGGAAAAAGAAGGAATGGTACATTTTGCGGGATTCGCATTGCTTATGGTACTGATGGCCGTTGTGATGTATAACGATATCATGAAGTTGTTTTGATTATCATATGCTCTTGCAGAGACTCCGAATACGAAAGTTGTTCTAAACGAAAGCTTCCGCATATATATTTAGAGAGAATAAATCTGATGAAGGAGAACGTATGCGGGAAACAGAAAACAATAAGAGGTATAAAGCTGCAATGCAAGGAGTCGGGATGCAGAATGTGAAAATGCAGCAGGAGGCGGCAGATAAAGGATCATTACAGGTGAATGTAACTTCATCGGTGAATTCATATCCGATTTCGGAAGCTCGCATTTCGATTTCGTATACCGGTGTTCCGGAAAATACATTAGAACAGTTGGTGACTGATTCCTCGGGGCAGACGGATATGATTGAGCTGGATGCGCCGCCGGAAGAGTGGAGTCTGGACCTGAAAACGAACGGCAGCCTTATTCGGAATATACATTGAATGTAAGCGCTCCGGGGTTTGAGCCTGTGAGCATTGCGGGAACAGAAATTCTGGCAAATACAAAAGCAATTCAAAATATCAGGATGAGACCGACAGATACGGGCAGGGAAGAGGAAGAAATTTTCGTCATCCCTGCTCATACTTTATATGCAGAATATCCTCCTAAAATAGCGGAAGATGAGATCAAGCCTGTAAATGAAAGCGGAGAGATCGTTTTAAGCCGTGTTGTTGTTCCTGAATACATTGTTGTTCATGACGGTTCTCCGAGAGATTCGACTGCAAAAAACTATTATGTGAAGTATAAAGATTATATCAAAAATGTGGCGTCCAGCGAAATTTATGCCACCTGGCCCGCAAATACGATTCGGGCAAACGTTCTTGCGATTATGTCTTTTACGCTCAATCGCGTTTATACCGAATGGTATAGAAACAAAGGGTATGATTTTACGATCACTTCATCTACAGCATTCGATCATAAGTGGATACCGGAAAGAAATGTATATGAAAGCATTTCCGTGATCGTAGATGAATTGTTTGCAAATTATCTTTCAAGACCGAACGTGCGGCAGCCGATATTGACACAGTATTGTGACGGGAAAATGGTGAGCTGTCCGAATTGGATGACACAATGGGGGTCGAAGGAACTTGGAGATAAAGGTTTGACACCGATCGAGATTCTTCGTTATTTTTACGGAGATGACATGTATATTAATATTGCGCCGGAAATATCAGGTATTCCATCTTCGTGGCCGGGATATGTATTGGAGATCGGGTCAAGCGGAGAAAAGGTGAGGCAGATACAGGAGCAGTTGAATGTAATTGCGGGAGCGTATCCTGCGATACCTAAAATTACGGCAGACGGTATTTACGGTTCAAAACGGCGGAATCGGTCAGAAAATTTCAGGAAGTGTTTCAACTGCCGCAAACGGGGAAAGTCGACTACAGTACATGGTATAAAATATCCGAAATTTATGTCGGCGTATCCAGAATCGCAGAGTTGACGTAACTTTGAAAAATCGAAAGTGATAGCGGAATCGGCATAGTTCCGGTGAAAATACCTTGACTTATTTTAATGACATATTTATAATGAATAAGGATATTGCAAAAACATGGAAGAGGAATAGTAGGAGTGTATCGTATTCAGAGAACTGCCGGTCGGTGCGAGGCAGAAACGTAACTGTGAACTCACCTCGGAGTTCTTTCGTTGAACTTCAAGTAGACGAAAGCGGAATTCCCGTTATAGAATGAATGAGTGCATTTGGTCGGATGAGGATACAGGAACAAAAAGTTTTCCCGGTTCGGTCGGATGAACAAGAGTGGTACCACGGAAATAAGCCTTTTCGTCTCTTGAGTTTTCAGGAACGGGAGGCTTTCTTTTATGCGTAATATAACGATGAATGAAGGAGAGAAACATATGGGTACAAAGATAATGTATAATCACAAAGCGATTGAAAAAAAGTGGCGTGAAAAATGGGCGGAAAATTCGGATAAATCCAAGAGTGGATGATAACGGAAATAAAAAACAGAAGTATTACTGTCTTGACATGTTTCCGTATCCGTCAGGAAACGGTCTTCATGTCGGACATTGGAGAGGGTATGTAATTTCTGACGTATGGAGCCGTTATAAACTTCAGCAGGGATATTATATTGTACATCCGATGGGATGGGATGCATTCGGTCTGCCTGCTGAAAACTATGCGATCAAGATGGGAGTACATCCGGCGAAATCAACGGCGGAAAATGTGGCGAATATTAAACGTCAGATCAATGAGATCGCAGCGCTCTATGATTGGGATATGGAAGTTAACACGACAGATCCGAATTTTTATAAATGGACGCAGTGGATTTTGTGAAGATGTTTAAAGAAGGACTTGCATATGAAAAAGAATTTCCGATCAACTGGTGTCCGTCCTGTAAGACCGGTTTGGCAAATGAAGAAGTTGTAAATGGCAAATGCGAGCGCTGCGGAGCGGAAGTCACGAAGAAAAATCTTCGTCAGTGGATGTTGAAGATCACAGCATATGCAGATCGGCTGTTAAATGATCTCGATAAGCTGGACTGGCCGGAAAAAGTAAAGAAGATGCAGGCTGACTGGATCGGAAAATCCTACGGAGCAGAAGTGGAGTTCCCTGTTGACGGAAGAGATGAGAAGATCACTGTTTATACGACAAGACCTGATACGCTTTACGGCGCGACATTTATGGTGCTTGCTCCTGAACATGAGATGGCGGCATCTCTTGCGACAGATGAGACAAGAGAAGCAGTGGAAAAATATATTTACGATGCGTCAATGAAATCAAACGTAGATCTCTTCAGGACAAAGAGAAGACAGGCGTATTTACGGGAAGCTATGCAATCAATCCGCTTAGCGGAGTGAAGACACCGAATCCTGGCTGTTCTGGATTATTGGTATTGGACTTGATTCATACGGTTACGGACGGAAGTGATTGATTGT
>ENA-OQJH01001318-OQJH01001318.1-human-gut-metagenome-genome-assembly--contig:-NODE-1318-length-10574-cov-1.383747_pt1 | contig 10574 bp, 13 predicted proteins | sample MGYA00242597_ERZ504763 | MGnify/ENA primary metagenome ERZ504763 (study PRJEB26092, sample SAMD00036359) | human gut metagenome | host: Homo sapiens | study: EMG produced TPA metagenomics assembly of... | reverse complement strand
GGAATATGGAGACAAAAAAGACAAAATATTTGTAGTTGCTAATCATAGTTATAATCGTAGATAGAAATAAATTACATATAAAATGATATAAATAACACCCCGATAGACAACATTTTGAACTGGTTTTACAAACAAAATGTGCTAACGGGTGTTATTTTTTCGGGTTATACTGTAATCAGTTAGGAACAAGCGCGCAAAATTCCTCAGAAAAATAATTAAATTAAGAGATAGATTGTTCTGGAGGAGGAAAAGGATGAGTAATCAAAAAAGTACAAATAAACATCCGCAGTATAAATATGCGTCTACAAGAGAAAAATATTGTTTTGGTATCGGTGCGATAGGTAAAGATGCCATTTGTAATCTGGTTGGCTCTTTTTAATGTTATATTTTACAGATACCTTATATTTAGCACCGGCTTTTGTTGGAGTACTGTTTCTGGTGGCAAGAATATGGGATGCAATTAATGATCCTGTAATGGGAATGATTTGTGATAATACACATACAAAGTTTGGAAAGTTCAGAATATGGCTTGTTATTGGAACATTACTAAATTCTGTTGCATTCGTACTATTGTTCCATAGCTTTCATTTATCAGGTACTTCATTATATATTTATGTATCGGTAATGTATATACTTTATGGAATGACATATACAATCATGGATGTACCATATTGGTCATGGCTTCCAAACTTAACAAATGATCCGCATGAGCGGGAGAAAGTATCTGTTATTCCAAGATTTTTTGCAAGTCTTGCAGGATTCTCAGTAGCAACATTTGGACTGTATATCATTAATCATTTAAATAAAATAGCTGGGGAGAAAAATCTCTATGCAGAAACAGGATATACATTATTTGCGATAATTATTGCAGTTATCTTTATCGTAGCAATCGGTATTACTGTATTTAACGTAAAAGAAGAATCAACAATCGGAGTTTACGCAGAGAAAACAAGTTTAAAACAGGCTTTCCGTATCATTATTAAAAATGATCAGTTACTTGCTTTTATTGGAATTTTACTTACATTTAACCTTTGTACACAGATTGCAAAAAGTTTCGCCGTTTATTATTTCAAGTGTGTATGTGGAAATGAATATTTATATTCTATTTTTGGATTTGCCATTATTGCTGAAATGGCCGGCTTGGTATGTTTCCCTAAGATTTCAACAAAGATTAGTCGTGAAAAAGTATATGCATATGCGTGTGCGCTTCCAATTGCAGGATTTATTTTACTTGGAATCGCAGGATTCATTGCACCAAAAAGTGCAGTACTTGTTGTAATTTGTTGTGCGTTATTATTCTTTGGTTCAGGACTTTCCTTAGGAGTTACAACATGCTGTATGGCAGATGTTATCGATTATGGAGAAGTAAAATTTGGAGTTCGAAATGAAAGTGTTACCTGTTCAGCACAGACATTTTTGATGAAAGCAGCAACAGCAGCAGCTGGAGGCTTAAGCGGAGTAGGACTTCAGGTTGTAGGATATAATGCAAAAGCAGCAGTACAGAGTGCAGGAACTATTTTAGGTATACGTGTACTTATGATTGTCATTCCGGTTATCCTTGCAGTAGTTAGTTTCTTAATTTATAAGAAATGCTATAAGTTAAAAGGTGCCGCAATGGAAGAAGTAACAGAGAAAGTAAATGAAATTCATGCACAGAAGAAAAATAGTGATGGAATAAAAAGGGAGGACAGGAGAATCATTTATGGAAAAAATTATTTTTCACAAAGAAACAAAAACATTTCATTTATAATAACGAAGAAATCAGCTATATTATGTGTGTCTTAGAAAACGGACATATGGGACAATTATATTATGGAAAAAGAATTCATGACAAACCAGATTTCTCCTACCTTGTAGAAAAATGTGGTCGTCCGATGACTTCTTACATTTTTGAGGGAGACCGCAGCTTTTCTTTAGAGCATATAAGACAAGAATATCCTGTCTATGGAACAACAGATTATCGACATCCGGCAATTGAAATTATGCAGGAAAATGGAAGTAATATTTCTGAATTTAAGTATGTAGGTTACGAGATTTAAAGGGAAAACCATCGTTAAAAGGACTTCCGGCAACTTATACAGAAGTGAGGAAGAAGCAGAAACATTAAAAATTATATTAAAAGATAATCTGACAGGAGCAAAACTTACATTATTATATACTATTTTTTCTAAAGGAAGTGCAATAGCCAGAAGCGCACATATATGTAATGAAGGAGAAAAAGTATTACATTTGCAGACGATGATGAGTCTTAATTTAGATCTTCCGGACAAGGATTATGTGTGGATGCAGCTTTCTGGGGCATGGTCTAGAGAACGATATGTAAAGAATCGTATATTAGAACAGGGCATTACTGCAATAGACAGTATGCGAGGAAATTCTTCGCATGAACACAATCCATTTATGGTACTGAAACGTCCGAATGCAGGAGAAACATCGGGAGAGGTTATTGGATTTAGTTTAATCTACAGTGGAAATTTCCGAATGCAGGCGGAAGTAGATACCCATGATGTAACAAGGATTACTGTAGGAATTAATCCAGATCGATTTGACTGGAAATTAGAACCAGGGGAAGAATTTCAAACTCCGGAAGCGGTTATGGTCTATTCTGATCAAGGGTTAAATAGGATGAGTCAGACTTTTCATCGTTTGTATGCAAAAAGACTTGCCAGAGGTTATTGGCGGGACCGTCCAAGACCAATTTTAAATAATAATTGGGAAGCAACTTATTTTAATTTTACAGAAGATCGTCTTGTTCAAATTGCTTCTAAAGCAAAAGAATGTGGCGTAGAACTTTTTGTATTAGATGATGGATGGTTTGGACAAAGAAATGATGACCATGCAGGTTTAGGTGATTGGGTGGCAAATCCAGAAAGACTTCCGAATGGTATTAAAGGATTATCAGAGCGGATTGAAGCGATGGGAATTAAGTTCGGACTGTGGTTTGAACCGGAAATGACCAATAAAGATTCTGACCTGTATCGTGCGCATCCAGATTGGATTTTGCATACACCGGGAAGAAATGCATCTCATGGCAGATATCAGTATGTTTTAGATTTTTCACGCAAAGAAGTAGTAGAGTATATTTATGAGATGATGGCAAAGATTTTATCTGAAGCAAAAGTTTCTTATATTAAATGGGATATGAACCGTAGTATTACAGAATGTTACAGTGTGGCATTGCCGGCAGATCGTCAGGGAGAAGTATTCCATCGTTATATTCTTGGCGTATATGACTTATATGAGAGACTAACATCAGAATTTCCAGAAGTACTTTTTGAATCATGTTCAAGCGGTGGTGGACGTTTTGACCCAGGAATGTTGTATTATGCACCCCAGGGATGGACAAGTGATGATTCCGATGCAATTGAACGTTTGAAAATTCAATACGGAACCTCTCTTTGTTATCCGATAAGCAGTATGGGAAGTCATGTGTCGGTCATTCCGAATCATCAGGTATTCCGAAAAACCCCGTTACATACCAGAGCAAACGTAGCTTATTTTGGTACTTTTGGCTATGAGCTTGATTTAAATAGTCTGAAAGAAGAAGAAATCGCAGAAGTAAAAGAACAGATTATTTTTATGAAAAAATATAGAAAATTATTTCAGTTTGGTGATTTTTACAGACTCAAAAGTCCATTTGAAGGAAATGAGACGATTTGGATGGTTGTGAGTGAAGATAAAAAGACAGCAATTGTTGGATATTATCGTACATTAAATGGAGTGAATCAGGCATATAGTAGAATAAAATTACAAGGATTAGATCCAGATATGCTTTACGAAAATATTTTAAATAAAACAGAAAATTATGGAGATGAACTGATGAATTTTGGTCTGATTACAACAGATGTAACGGCAGGAGAAGTTCCGGGTGATGCAACTCCATGTACAGATTTTGAATCAAGAATTTATATTTTAAAGGCAAAAGAAAAATAAAAAGGGTAGTATGTTATGCAAAAAGAAAATCAGATAGAATCTAAAATAAGAATTCTGTTGATGGTAACAGGTATTTTATTGATCGGTCTGTGCGTGTCTTTCCTTCGAATTGCAGGCTTTGGTGTTGATCCATTTAGCGGAATGAATCTTGCAATTAGTGGATTTATTGGATGGTCATTTGGTAACTGGCAACTTGTTATAAATATCGTATTACTAATTATTGTATTTTTTACGGTGCGGCATTGCATAGGGTTAGGGACAATCATCAATATGGTATTTGTAGGATATATTGCAGACTTTATTTGTTTCCTAGTAAACGACGTTGCACAGATACATATAACAATGCCGCTTCGTATTATTGCATTAATACTTGGGCAATTCATGGCATCAATGGGAGTAGCATTGTATATGACAGCAGACATGGGAGTTGCCCCATATGATGCGGTGGCTGTTATTATTGAAAAAGCAACAAAAGGAAAAATTCCATTTCATATTGCAAGAGTAAGTTCAGATATTACAGTAGTGATGATCGGGGTACTGTTTTGCATTATAGGTAAAAACAGCGTGTGGAGTATTGTAGGAATCGGAACGATAATCAATGCATGTTGCAATGGACCGATGATACAATTTTTTAAAGAAAAGGTTATAAAACATTTGATAAGACAAAAATAAAACATGCATTGCATGACGCGCATCTCACAGCAAGAATGCAGGGGCATTCTTGAATTATAAAAATGATTTTGATCTATGTATTTTGGCATAGAATCAAATCATTTTTGTTATAATATCCTTGCCAAAACAGGAGGAAAAATAAAATGGTAAAAATAGATTTAATTACAGGGTTCTTAGGTTCGGGTAAGACCACATTTATAAAAAAATATGCAAAGTATCTTATAGATCAGGGATTAAATATCGGTATATTAGAGAATGATTTTGGGGCAGTAAATGTCGATATGATGTTACTTCAGGACATTGCAGGAGAAAAATGTACATTGGAAATGGTAGCAGGTGGATGCGATAAAGATTGTCATAGAAGAAGATTTCGCACAAAACTTATTGCAATGGGAATGTGCGGATATGACAGAGTGTTGATCGAGCCGTCCGGAATTTTGATATGGATGAATTCTTCGATGCCTTCATGAATCTCCGCTTGACAGATGGTATGAAATAGGAAATGTAATTACGGTCGTAGATGCAATGCTTGAAGAGAATCTCTCAGAAGACGCAGAATTCATCCTTGCATCGGAAGTAGCCAATGCAGGCATTATTTTATTAAGTAAAGTGCAGAAGGCAGCAGAGACCGATATAGAGCGTACAAAAGCACATCTTAATAAAGCAATGGAATCTGTCCATTGCGACCGCCGATTTGAAAAAGAAATCTTTGCCAAAGACTGGAATAACTTTCTGATGCAGATTTTAAAAAAATTCAGTCAGCAGGCTATGTTGGTGCAGATTATGAGAAAAAAGACATTGCAGAAGAAGATGCATTTCAGTCATTATATTTTATGAATTTAACTGTGCCGGTAGAGAAACTTGAAGAAAAAGTAAAGCAAATATTTAACGACAAAGAATGTGGGAATATCTTCCGAATAAAAGGCTTTATGCAGACAAAACCAGATCAGTGGATCGAACTTAATGCCACACATCAAAATATTACTATACAATCGATAAAAAAAGGACAGGAAATCTTCATAGTAATAGGAGAAAAATTAAACAAAGAAAAGATAACTACTAATTTGATGGGGACACAGACACCGCTCTGCTAGAAGTATTTATAAAGAACAGGAGGGAGAAAATGGGTACATTTTTTAATCCGGGGAATGGAAGTTTTACACAGGATAAGAATAGTGAAATTTATATTGATAAAACAGAACTTTTAAAATTTTTAAACAAAAAATTAGGAACGAATGGAAAATGTATCACTGTTAGTCATGCCAGACGTTTGGTAAGTCCCATGCTGCCGGAATGATCGATGCTTACTATAGTCTGGGTAGTGATTCCTCAAAATTATTTGAAAATACTAAGATTGCATCAGATCCAGATTATGAAAAATATCGAAATAAATATAATGTGATCCATTTGGATATTTCATCAGTTTGGGATTATCATAAAGAAGATTTAATAGAATCGATAGAAGAACGTGTTTGTGAGGACTTTCAAAAAATATATGGGGATTTATTAAACTATAAGAGAGATTTTTATTTGCTGATACAGGATATTTATTCGCTGACAGGAATTCCATTTGTTATTATCATTGATGAATGGGATTGTGTTATCCGAAATAGCCACGATCAGGCTTTAGTCCACAAATATTGCAATTTCTACATTCTTTGTTTAAGTCAGAAGAATCGAAAAGCTTTTTAGCACTTGGATATATCACGGGAATATTACCAATTAAGAAGATAAAAGATGAATCTGCTTTAAATAATTTTCAGGAATATACGATGTTAGATTCCTATCCAATTACAGAATACTATGGTTTTACTGAAAAAGAAGTTAAAGATTTATGTAAAGATTATAGTATGGATTTTGAAACAGTGAAAGCATGGTATAATGGGTATCTGATTGATGGAGAGCATATGTATAATCCTAATTCTGTATCACAGGCATTAGAAAGGCATAAAATAGATTCTTACTGGAGAAATACCTCTGCTTTTGATACAATAAATACCTTTATCACCATGAATTATGCTGGGTTAAAAGATGATGTTATGAAAATGTTAACTGGTGGTAAAGTTCGCATAAATACAAATACATTCCAAAATGATTTTTCTATAATAACGTCAAAAGATGATGCATTAACAGCTTTAATTCATTTGGGATATCTTGGATATGATGCAGATAGAAAGAAATCATTTATTCCAAATTATGAGGTGGCAACGGCATTTGAATTAGCATTGCAGACAGTTCATGGAAAGAAATTGCAGAATCAATTTCTAAGTGTGATGAACTATTAGATGAAACAATTGATGGTAATGCCGAAAGAGTGGCTGAACTTATTGAACTTGCGCATGAAACATATACATCCATATTGAAATACAATGATGAGAATGCATTAAGCTGTGTCCTCACAATGGCATACTTTACTGCACCCGCTTACTACAATGTAATTAGGGAGATGCCATCAGGAAAAGGTTTCGCTGATTTTGTCTTTCTTCCAAGAGCAAATGCAGGAAACCGTCCTGCGATGATTATAGAATTAAAGTATAATCAATCCGCAGAAACAGCGCTCAAGCAGATTAAAGAAAAACGCTACCAGGGAGCTTTGTCCGGATATCAGGGAAAGATTCTCTTAGTTGGAATCAATTATGACTCAGAAAAACATCATACCTGTATGATAGAGGAGCTGTAAATCTTCAGAAATTTAAATACTAATTGCCGGGGAGACAGACGCCGCTTTAGCTCAATATCTTTTGCTAGAGCGGCGTCTGTCTCCCCATCAAATTAGTATTTAATCGTCTACAACCTGAACTTTTAACATATTTGTTGTTCCAGAACGTCCGATTGGTACACCAGAAGTAATAACAGTAACGTCACCTTTTTCAAGGAGTCCATCTCTCTTACATGCATTGATTGCACGTTCGAAGAGTACGAATACTTCCCATTCTTCTCCAAGAAGGATTGGGCGAACACCCCAGGAAAGGTTTAACTGACGGCATACTTTCTCATCCATAGCGCATCCGATGATGTCGCATCCTGGACGGTATTTGGAAATCATTCTTGCAGAGAAACCACTCTTAGTTACAGTGATGATTGCCTTTGCGTCGAGGTCGTAAGCTGTGCTGCAGGTAGCATGGCAGATAGCGTCTGTGATACCTGGGTCAGTGTATTTAGCCATATCATTGAAACGTTTGCGGTAGTTGATTTCCTTCTCTGTACGTTCAGCGATTCTTGCCATCATCTTAACAGCTTCTACAGGATAAGCACCTGCTGCTGTCTCACCAGAAAGCATAGTAGCACTTGTTCCGTCGTAGATAGCGTTAGCTACGTCAGTAGCCTCGGCACGAGTAGGACGAGGGTTCTTCATCATGGAATCGAGCATCTGTGTAGCTGTGATAACTACTTTACCTGCTGCGATTACTTTTTTGATAATCATCTTCTGGATGATTGGAACTTCTTCTTCAGGGATTTCTACACCCATGTCACCACGGGCAACCATGATACCTTCGCAGGCCTCGATGATAGAGTCGATGTTATCAACACCCTGAGAGTTTTCGATTTTAGCGATGATACGGATATCTTCGCCACCGTTTGCCTTTAAGAACGCTTTCATTTCTTTGATATCGTCTGCTGTTCTTGTGAAAGAAGCTGCAACGAAGTCAACGTCCTGTTTGATACCGAATAAAAGGTCTTCTTTATCTTTTTCACTCATGAATGGGATGGAGAGTTCAACACCAGGGATGTTAACACCTTTACGGTTAGAAATAGTTCCGCCATTCTCTACTTTACAGTGGATATCCTGCCCCTTGATAGCCACTACTTTTAATCCTACAAGACCGTCATCAATTAAGATGCTGGAACCAACATGGATATCTTTGTGTAAATCTTTGTGAGTAACACTGACAATATCCTTTGTTCCTTCTACATCTCTTGTAGTAAGACAGAAGTCCTGTCCCATCTCAAGAGTAACTCTTTCGTCTTTAAATGTTTTAAGACGAATTTCTGGTCCTTTTGTATCTAACAGACATGCAACCGGAAGGTTATGCTTTGTGCGTAAAGCTTTTACTTTATCTATTCTTTTCTTCTGATTCTCGTAAGTATCATGAGAAAATTAAGACGGGCAACGTTCATACCAGAGAGCATTAACTTCTCTAAAACATCACCTTTATCCGTTGATGGTCCAAGGGTACAGATAATCTTGGTTTTTCGCATAGTAATAAGTCCTCCTTATTTCCTTGGGTTAAAATTAGTATTACCATTCTATTTTAATAATTTCGATTGATTTGTCAACGGGTATTTCAAGGTATTTATGAGAAATGAACGTAAAATCTTCTTAATATACACGAATCAGACTGGAAATACTGTTAACTATGGAAAGTCTTTTCAAAATGTTCAAGCATCGGTAAAATACAGTTCTTTTACTTCATCGGTAATAATAACCAGTTCGGCATTGCCATTTTGGCGGGACTTTGAATAATCTGGGCGATACTTACCTGACTTGTTCCGAATACGCTTGTGATATTCGCAAGAACACCTGGTCGGTCAGCTACCTGCAGACGGAGGAAGAAACGGGAATAAGTATCCTGAATATTTTTCACTGGAAGTTCTTTGTAGCAGGAGCAGACATGAAGATTAGAATGTTTTTCAACGATATGTCTTGCAACTGTACATAAATCCCCGGTTACCGCACTGGCAGTCGGACGTTTGCCTGCACCACGGCCATAGTACATTGTATCATCGGATGCAGTTCCGTGAACAAATACAGCGTTAAAGGAATCATTTACTGTTGCCAGAGGATGATCCTGTGGGATTAAAATTGGAAGAACTTTTACTTCTATGCCGTCCTCATCTTTTCTTGCAATACCGACAAGCTTAATTACAGAATTGAATTCTTTTGCATAGAAAATATCCTTTGCTGTAATATTTCGAATGCCTTCGATATAACATCAGAAAATGTTACGCGGGAATGGAAGCGATAGAAGCCATGATAGCAATCTTACGTCCGGCATCTAAACCGTCCACATCGGCAGTAGGGTCTGCTTCTGCATATCCTAAATCTGTAGCTTCCTTTAATGCTTCGTCGTAGCTCAAGCCGCTCTGTGTCATGCGAGTGAGGATATAGTTTGTTGTACCATTTACGATACCCATAATCTCTGTGATATTTTCGCTGGACATGCTCTGCTTTAATATCTGAATAATTGGAACACAGCCAGCAACAGCAGCTTCAAACTTGAAATCACAGCCGTATTGTTCTGCGGTATCTAAAAGTTCATGACCATGCTCTGCGATTAAGTCCTTGTTGGCAGTAACAACCTGCTTACCGGCCTTCATTGCCTCAAGCAGATAAGACTTTGCAGGTTCAATACCACCCATTACTTCTATAATAATAGAGATACTGTCATCAGCAATGATTTCTTTCCAGTTGTCAGTGAGAAGTTCAGAAGGAATTCCTTCTCTTTCTTTTGAAGCATCACGGACAAGAATCTTGGCAATCTCAATCTGTGTACCACAGATATGTGGAAAATCTTCCTGACGCTCTTTTACGAGTTCATATACGCCGCTTCCGACAGTACCGGCACCTAATAAAGCGGCTTTCACAATTTTATTCTGAACTGATTCCATAAATTACCTCCAAATAAAAAATCAATAAATAAGGTTGTGTATCATTTTAACAGAGTCCTGTCAAATACACAACCTTTGATTTGTTAAAGGAGCCGGACGCCCGTTGGAAGATAAATAAAGCATATTTGTGGCTTTAGTCGCGGCGGTTTAAATGTTCGCTTACGCGCTCGCATCCAAACCTTGCTCCGAGGCCACAAATATGCTTTATTTATCTTCCAACAGGCTGACTTTGGCAGAATTTAGTGAATCAAATCAAAGGAAGGAGGATTTGAGGAGAAAATGGAGGGAGACAGATGGTTTTCGTCTGTTTAGCCCCCAAATTACTAGAGCATTTTTCAAGCATGCTCTAGTTAACTCTT
>ENA-OQJH01001317-OQJH01001317.1-human-gut-metagenome-genome-assembly--contig:-NODE-1317-length-10600-cov-1.753748_pt1 | contig 10600 bp, 14 predicted proteins | sample MGYA00242597_ERZ504763 | MGnify/ENA primary metagenome ERZ504763 (study PRJEB26092, sample SAMD00036359) | human gut metagenome | host: Homo sapiens | study: EMG produced TPA metagenomics assembly of... | reverse complement strand
TGACACAGGGCGGACCGGTAGACTCTACCAATACACTGGTTTACTACATTTATTCCTTTGCTTTCCGCTACGGAAAACCGGGTATGGCCTGTGCGGCAGGTGTGATCTTACTGATCCTGGTATGCATCATGACCTACGTTCAGTTCGGTGTAGGAAAGAAACGTGTACATTATCAGTAAAATTTCCACAGTTTACGATAATTAATTAAGGAGGAAAATCATGGAAGAAAGCAGGGGCGCACTTCTTTTTCAGAAAGTATGCCATATCCTGAACATTATTTTAAAAGTGGCTGTTATGGTCATCATAGCATTCCCATTTTACTGGATGGTCAGCACGTCATTAAAGGACTATACCGAGGCGCTGCAGTTCCCGCCTACCCTATTCCCATCCAGTCTTCACTGGGAAAACTACGCTCATGTATTTGAGATCGTTCCCATTGGATTATATTTTAGAAACTCTGTTGTAGTCAGCCTTTGTGTGCTGGTTCTCCAGTATCTGATCATTGTACCGGCTGCTTACAGCTTTGCAAGACATGAATATTTCGGAAAAAATATCTTTTTTGGAATTGTACTGTTAGGATTAATGATCCCGCAGCAGATCACCTTCCTTCCGGTTTACCTGATGTTCAGCCGGATGAAGATGTTAAAAACATTTATACCGTTAATATTACCATTTATTTCCAATCCATTTGGTATTTTCATGCTCCGCCAGTATTTTATGCAGATCCCTCAGGAAGTCATTGAGGCTGCAAGACTGGACGATGCAGATAACCGTAAGATCATGTTCAAGGTAATGATGCCTATGGCAAAACCGGCTCTGATCACCATCGGCCTTCTGTCCTTCATCTCTACCTGGAACAACTACTTCTGGCCGTTGATCATGACCTCCAGTGAGACACTTCGTACACTGCCTGTAGGTATCGCAGCCCTTAAATCTTCTGAGACTTACAGATGTGCACATTATCATGCAGGAAACGTAGTTTTAGTACTGCCGATCCTGATCGTATACATGCTGGCAAGCCAGAAGATCCGTAATTCCTTTGTATATTCCGGTATTAAGTAAATTATAAATAAAAAGTATATTAAACAAACACAGGAGGAAAGAAAATGAAAAGAAAAGTAGCAGGAGTATTGGCAGCAGCTATGGCAGCTGGTATGTTAGCTGGATGCGGCAGTTCCGCAAAACCGGCTGATACTACAGCAGCAAAGGCAGAGGACACCAAGGCAGCAGAGGGAAGCACAGAAGCAGCTGCAGCAGATAACGGTGACAAGATCACTATCGAGTTCTGGCACTGCATGGGTTCTTCCAACGGAGAACTGATCCAGCAGATCACAGACTCCTTTAACGAGTCCCAGGACAAGATCTTTGTAAAAGCAGTACATCAGGTTCTTACACAGACGCAGGTACTAAGATGCAGGCCGCTTTAGCAGCTGGCGAAGCTCCTGTTTTAGCCAGATGGAGATCGGTATGTTAGGAATTTTCGCTGACGCAGATCAGTTAGTTGACCTTCAGAAGTTCGTAGATGAAGAGAACTACGATATGAGCGATTTCATGCCAGGTCTGTTAGACGCTTCCTACTATGATGGAGCATTAGTAGCCCTTCCTCATTCCCGCAGCGTTCCGGTACTGTACTACAACAAGGATCGTTTCAAAGAAGCAGGTCTGGAAGAAGCTCCTGTAACCTGGGATGACTTAAAGGCAGATGCTAAGGCTCTTACTGGAAACGGTTCTTATGGATATTCCTGCCCACTGGATCAGTGGTATTACATGTCACTGGTTATGAACGCAGGCGGAACCATTTTCAATGAGACAGAAGACGGCATCGGATTTGCAGGCGATCCTGGAACAAAGCCACTGTATCTGTGGAAAGAAATGATCGCAGACGGAACCATGCATGTTCCATCCGGTCAGGATTACAACTCTTCTGAGGCTTGCAGAAATGCATTTGCAGGCGGCACAGCAGCTATGATCCAGCAGAGCAGTGCTCAGTTAAAGGGATTAGAGAAGACCTGTGAATTTGAAGTTGGTGTAGGTGCAGTTCCTCAGGATACCACACTTTCTTATCCTGCAGGTGGTTCTAACCTGTTAATGTTCAAGGGCCACAGCGAAGAAGAAGAGAAGGCTGGCTGGGAGTTCTTAAAGTACATGACCAACACCGAAAATGCAGTACGCTGGGCAAATGGTACCGGATATCTTCCTACCAGACAGAGCTGCATAGACTCTGAAGAATACAAGAAGATGGTAGAAGAAGATCCAAATCTTCAGATCATCGTAGATCAGGTACAGTACAGCACCTATAAGACACCATTTATCCCACAGTATCAGGAAGCAAAAGAAATCTTCGCAAACGAGATCCAGAAGTGCATCCTGGAAGACAACTACACCCCAGAGCAGGCAGTTTCCAGCATGGAAGAGCGTGTAGCTAAATTATTCAAATAAGTAAGTCGCGCAGTCAAAAACAAGGGGCTGCGAAGCAGACATACACCCGGCAGATCCAACAGGTTTGCCGGGTATTTTGTATACTGGGGAATTTATAATATGAGAAAAATTCCAGTCAAGTAAAAATTTGTAAAGATTGACAAAAATTAAACTTTTACCAGCAATAAAATTGTGCTATAATTCAATATTAATCAGACGAAGAGGTTACATATGAAACAAAAGAAAGTACAGTCCCTTTCCAGAAAATTATTTGTAAATTTTATCCTCAGCTGTCTCCTTCCAATTGTAGTGGTCAGCTTTCTGGTGTCCTATCTGTTTGGAACTTACCAGTATCAGGAGATACGCAGCCGGGCGGAGAATAATACGAAACTGATCTCGGCATACATGACAAATATCTTAACGATATTGATAACCTGACAAAAGCACCTTATTATCATTCCTTTTTTCAGTCCAGGACGCCTTTTGAGGACCTGACACCCTATGACCAGAACAAGGTAGGAGAAGAAATTGGAAAACTTTTACAGCTGACTACCTATTCCAGAGAAGATTTGGGGATATGTTAGTCATGTCAGACGGAAATGTGCTGTATTTTAACACGTCTGACTGGTATCAGTATCTTCCAACCATCCACCTCTTACAGGCCGCAGCTGGTATCAGTCGGCTCTTGACAAAAACGGCCGGGTGGCTATTATCCCGGAAAAAGATATGACAGGGCAGATGAAGAAGAAGAACTGGATACAGGAAGTTTTACATATCCAGAAAATTAAACAACATGTTCCTTCAGGATCAGGAAAATGTGATCATGCTGAACTTAAAAACAGATGATTTTGAAAATCTGTTCTCCAGCCTTACCAGCAAGGCGCCTCTGATCATTGCGTTTACAAATGACGAAGATCAGCTGATCTATTCCAATAAGCCTCTTACAAAGACTCAGACTGCAGCTTTAAAGCAGCAGAAAGTAAACTATGACCACAGAAACTGGCTGTGTTTTTCACAGACCTTAGAGCATTATCCTCTAACGGTCCATGTACTGCTGTCTGCGTCCTATGTGATAGACCGTATGGCCATTTTCCTGTTTATGGCAGCAGCCTGCTGTCTGTTATGCTCCATCCTGGGATATGCCATGTTTAAGAAAAATAATTACTGGATCGAGCGCCCTACCTATCATATTAAGGCAGTCCTTGGAGAACTCCAGGTGGGCAACTTAAATTCACGGTGTGAGCCATTGGTGATCCGTGAGTTTAATGAGATCGGAACTTCTATTAATGCCATGGCAAAGCAGCTCCAGGAGACCATCCGCAATGAATATGAGCTGAAGCTGGCCAGAAAACCTGCAGTTACAGGCGCTCCAGTCCAGATCCAGCCTCATTTTATCATCAATACCATTTACAGCTTTATTACCTTAAACCAGATCGGGGAGCAGGAGGCTTTAAATGATGCTTTTTACTCCTTTGCCCATCTGCTGCGGTATGTGTTAAGCCGCAGCCGGGAGACTACTTTAGGGGCAGAACTGGACTTTTTAAATGATTACTGTTCCCTGTGCCTGCTGCGTTTTGGAAACCGGCTTTCCTATGAGATCAACTGTTCAGAAGAGTTTAAGTCCCTTTCCATGCCAAAGCTGTTATTGCAGCCTCTGGTGGAAAATGCAGTGATCCATGCATAGAGCCCAGCGAAGTTCCATGTAAATTGTCTGTAGAGGCAGAACGTCACGGAAACAGTCTGTACATTCTTATTGAGGATGATGGTGTGGGATTTAAAGAGGAAGAATTAAACTCCCCGGAGTCCATTGGAATAAAAAATGTAGAAAACAGAATCAGCCTGTGGGGACCTGATATCCGGCTTTATATTTACCGTATAGATGGACGAACCATTCAGGTATTGATCGTTCCTTTCAAGGAGGAAAAACATGAAGATACTGGTGATCGACGATGAACCGCTGATCCATATTTCCATAGAAAAACTGATCCAGGCATGTTCCAAAGAAGACGAGGTCCTTCATGCCTATAATGGCCATGAGATGTTAAAAATGCTGGAAGAACATGAGATCGCCATGGCATATGTAGATATTAAGATGCCGGGGCCTTCCGGACTGGAAGCCATAAAACTGGGGAAGGAAATATCTCCGGATACCCGTTATTATATCATGACCGGCTTCAATGAATTTGAGTATGCCAAGCAGGCGGTAAAGCTGAAAGTGGAAGATTATCTGATGAAGCCTTTGGATAAAAAGACGATCCAGGAGACCATTACGGCGGTACGCCTGCAGCAGTATCTGGCAGGAGAGCGGAGAAAAAATCTGTTCCGTACCTGGCTGGAAAGTGCTTTGAATGGAAGAAATATCGGACTGGGGGAATATAAGGGTTATTTCTGCGGGCTGTTGATGATCACAGTGGATGGAGAAAACCTGGTTTCCGATCCGATCCCGGCTCTGTTTCAGGGATATGAGGATCATGTAGTTTCTGTATTCAGTGATAACAGTTTGAAACTTCTCTGTTTTTCGGAAAAAGGAGAAGGGATACAGGAGATCTACAGGACCTTATCTGCCCGGACATTTGCAGAAGGAATGACCTGTTTTGGCACCTCTGTTACAAGGGACATGGAAAACCTGAGGGAAGACCTTGGAAATCTGGAAGAACTCAGTTGCCTGCGGGTAATAAAAGGAACCGGGCGTTTTTATTATCTCAGTCCTCTTTTAGATGAAGAGGAAGAAAAAGTGGAGTTCGGCCGCAGATGCTTAAAGTGGCAGGAGGCATGGAAGAGCGGAGATTACAACAGCTTTTCCAGTTTATCTTCCTGGATCGGGAAAAAGATGGAAGAAAAGGAATGGATCGGGCGGTCAAGAAAAAATATTGCCAGTTTTTTCAGTCTGGTCTTAAAAACTCCGGTTTCAGAAAACATGGATCCAAAAGAACTGAAAAACTTCCTGGAGCAGAAATCCAGAAGCCTTTTAAGCAGTCCTTCTGAGGACTCCAGGATCAATTCCATGATCCGTTTTATTGAGGAACATTACCGGGAAGATATTTCAGCGGCAGATCTTTCCGAGCGGTTCGGTCTGTCTGCCAGTTATATCAGCAGTCTTTTAAAAACAGCGCTGGGCGTGCGCTACAGTGATTACGTGGCTGGGCTTCGCTTAAACCATGCAAAAGAGCTTCTGGCAACCACCCATATGACGGTAAAGGATATTACCGTAGAATGTGGCTGGTACAGTCAGAGTTATTTTACAAAGCTGTTTATAGAAAGAGAAGCTGTACGCCGGTGGAATACAGGAAATCATTTGGAAAATGAGCACAGATGCCTGAAAAATGAGCAAAACCAGGTGGATATGGATGGGCTATACTGGTATTAAGAGAGAAGAAAAGATCAGCATATAAAAGCTACACAGTATAAGAGACAGGATCAGGAGGGACATGAAGATGGTAGCAGAAATGATAACAAAAATAGGGATACCGTCAGATGCGGAGTTATTTTTGCGAGTGATCGTAGCCAGCGTATTGGGGTATATGATCGGCTATGAGCGAAAGAACAGGGATAAAAGCGCCGGTATGAGGACACATGCCATTGTAGCGTTGGGGGCGGCGCTTATGATGGTAGTATCCAAGTATGGTTTTTACGATGTAGAAAAGGTAGATTCCTCCCGTGTGGCGGCACAGATCGTATCTGGTGTAGGTTTCTTGGGTGCAGGTGTGATCTTTGTGCGAAATAATACAGTAAGCGGTCTGACTACAGCAGCAGGACTTTGGACCACAGCTGGCGTGGGAATGGCAGTGGGAGCAGGAAGTATGGTATTGGTGTCTGCGCCGGTATACTGGTAGTGGTGATCCAGGAGCTCCTTCACAGAACTTCTTTTCTTACTGCGGAGCCGATCCGCGGCTTTCTTAAAATGACCTGTACGGATTATGAAAATGTGATCGCGGATATCCAGATGCATTTTTCAGAAGAAAAGGTCAAGATTTCAAATCTGAAGGTGGGAAAAGGCAAGAATGGTACAAAGATAGAACTGGAAGTAGTATATCCGCCTTTATATGATAAGAATGCAATGCTGTTAAAACTGGCAGCGGATGAACGGATCACCGGCATCAGCGGATAACTGACGGAGAAATAGCTTATAAATAGTCTGCAAATGGGGAATTTCCTGTAAAAAGACCTTGCAAAATGCAGTGTTTCCCTGTACAATCTGATATTGAGCGAAGAATGTATTTTTCAGGTCATCCTGTAAGTACATAAGACAGAAAAGAGGGGACAGCAAATGCCCCCTCTTTTAGCGGAAACAAAAACAACAGATTTATTTATAAGAAAGGTAAATGACATGATAAGTGCAAATAATATTTCCCTTCGTGTAGGCAAGAAAGCATTGTTTGAAGATGTAAATATCAAGTTTACAGAAGGCAACTGTTATGGACTGATCGGTGCAAACGGCGCGAAAGTCTACATTTTTAAAGATCCTTCCGGACAGTTAGAGCCAACCAGCGGTGAGGTTGCCATCACTCCGGGACAGAGACTTTCCTTCTTACAGCAGGACCATTTCAAATATGATGAGTACACCGTTCTGGATACTGTTATCATGGGAAATGCAAGACTGTACCAGATCATGAAGGAAAAGGAAGCCATCTACATGAAGGAAGACTTCACAGATGAAGATGGTATCAAGCAGCAGAACTGGAAGGTGAGTTCGCTACCATGAACGGCTGGGAAGCTGAGTCTGACGCAGAGAACCTGTTAAATGGTCTTGGCATTGGTACTGAATTCCACTATGCACAGATGAGCACTCTGTTAGGTGCACAGAAGGTCAAAGTTTTACTGGCACAGGCACTGTTTGGAAATCCTGACATCCTGCTTCTTGACGAGCCTACCAACACCTGGATCTGGATGCCATCGCATGGTTAGAGGAGTTCCTGATCAACTTTGAGAATACCGTTATCGTAGTATCCCATGACCGTTATTTCTTAAATAAAGTCTGCACACAGATCGCTGATATCGACTACGGCAAGATCCAGCTGTACGCTGGTAACTACGACTTCTGGTTGAGTCCAGCCAGCTGATCATCAAGCAGATGAAGGAAGCAAACCGCAAGAAGGAAGAGAAGATCAAGGAATTACAGGAATTTATCCAGCGTTTCTCTGCAAATGCTTCTAAGTCCAAGCAGGCTACTTCCCGTAAGAGAGCCTTAGAGAAGATCCAGTTAGATGACATCAAGCCATCCAGCAGAAAGTATCCATATATCGACTTCCGTCCGGCCCGTGAGATCGGAAATGAAGTTCTTACTGTAGAACACTTAAGCAAGACTATTGATGGTGAGAAGATCTTAGACGATATCTCCTTTATCCTTGGAAGAGAGGACAAAGTTGCTTTAGTTGGACCAAACGAGCGTGCAAAGACTGTATTATTCAAGATCCTTGCAGGTGAAATGGAGCCAGATGAAGGAAGCTACAAGTGGGGACTTACAACCACCCAGTCTTACTTCCCGAAGGATAACTCCGCTGAGTTTGCAAATGATGACACCATTGTTGAGTGGCTGACCCAGTATTCTCCTGAGAAGGACGTAACTTATGTACGTGGTTTCTTAGGACGTATGCTGTTTGCAGGCGAAGACGGTGTTAAGAAGGTTAAGGTATTATCCGGTGGTGAGAAAGTACGTTGTATGTTATCCAGCTGATGATCTCCGGCGCAAATGTACTGATGTTAGATGAGCCGACTGACCACCTGGATATGGAGTCTATTGACGCATTAAACCGTGGTATGATCAAGTTCCCAGGCGTGATGATCTTCTCATCCCGTGACCACCAGATCGTACAGACTACTGCCAACCGTATTATGGAGATCATCAACGGCAAGCTGATTGATAAGATCACTACCTACGATGAGTATCTGGAAAGCGATGAAATGGCACGTAAGAGATTTACCTTCACTGTAACTGAAAGTGATGAAGAGGATGACTAATCATTCGGATAAAAAATAGGATCAAAAACGGTCGCCCCTTTGGGGCGGTCGTAGTATAAAGAACGATAAGAGTAAGGAGGGCAGGAACCGGGAAGTGCTGGGACCTGCCTTTCTGCCATTTCTAGGGGTGTTTTCCCCGCAGCGCGGGGAAGGTATACAGTAGCGGAAATATAAGTGAAAAAGAGAGAAAAGAGGAAATAACCATGGAAAAGATCGCAAGTTTTACCATCGACCATATTAAATTACAGCCGGGAGTTTACGTATCCAGAAAAGACAAAGTAGGAGACAGCACCGTTACCACCTTTGATCTGCGTATGACTTCCCCAAACGAAGAACCTGTTATGAACACCGCAGAAATGCACACCATCGAGCATCTGGGTGCTACCTTTTTAAGAAACCACAAGGATTTTGGAGACAAGACCGTATACTTTGGACCGATGGGCTGCAGAACCGGTTTTTATCTGCTTTTAGCAGGTGATTATGAGTCAAAAGACATTCTGCCATTAGTAGTAGAAATGTATGAATTTGTCCGTGACTTTGAAGGGGAAGTACCAGGCGCATCTCCAAAAGACTGCGGCAATTACCTGGATATGAACCTGGGAATGGCAAAAATATCTGGCTGCAAGTATCTGAAGGTGCTGACCCATATTGATGAGTTCCCGGAATCCAGACTGGTTTATCCAGAATAAAGGAGAGTATTTTGCCCCGCTTCGCGGGGCAGTGGAGTGCAACAGTTTTTCCACTTTATGCGGGGATGTGTTATCAGCACAACTGCTTTCCCCGCCATAAGGCGGGGGCGTTGCCATACAGCAAAAGGAGAAACAATCATGAAAAAACTCATATCCTGGAATGTAAACGGTCTGCGTGCCTGCGTGGGAAAAGGCTTTATGGACTTTTTCAACGAGGTAGATGCAGATGTATTCTGTATACAGGAAAGTAAGCTGCAGGAAGGCAGATCGATCTGGATCTGCCGGGCTATCACCAGTACTGGAACTATGCTGAGAAAAAAGGCTATTCCGGCACAGCCATGTTCACAAAAGAAGAGCCTATCTCTGTTTCCTATGGCCTTGGCATTGAGGAACATGACCATGAAGGCAGAGTCATCACAGCTGAATTCCCAGAGTATTACATTGTCACCTGCTATACTCCAAACTCCAAAGATGGTCTTGCCAGACTGGATTACCGTATGACCTGGGAAGATGCATTTTTAGCATATCTTAAAAAGCTGGAAGAGAAAAAGCCGGTGATCTTCTGCGGCGATTTAAACGTAGCCCACAAAGAGATCGACCTGAAAAATCCAAAGACTAACCGGAAGAATGCGGGCTTCACTGATGAAGAAAGAGGCAAGTTCACGGACCTTTTAAATGACGGTTTTATTGATACCTGGCGCTACTTCTACCCGGATACAGAAGGGATTTACTCCTGGTGGTCCTACCGTTTTAAAGCAAGAGAGAAGAACGCAGGCTGGCGTATTGACTATTTCTGTGTCAGCGAAAGCTTAAAAGATGAGCTGGAGAGCGCAAAGATCCATACAGAAGTGTTTGGTTCTGACCACTGCCCAGTAGAATTAGTGATCAAAAATAGAGACAAAAGATGAATTGCCCGAAAAGGAATGGATAAGAAGCTTGAAAATAACGATCCATAACCTGTAAGCTATACATGAGATAAAAACTGGATATTAGACATGATCCGACTGCATTGTTATAATATTCACAACAGATGATCTGCGCTGATGGTCATATGTTCGCTGGAGATTTTTCTGCGCATGAAAGATTTCGAGAGGACATTCAAGTTGAAAGGAGTATATCTTATGTTTAAAACAAGATTTACAGAATTGATCGGTATCGAACATCCAATTATGCAGGGCGGTATGCAGCATTTAGGTGTACCACAGCTGGCAGCAGCTGTATCTAATGCAGGCGGACTGGGAACCATTAATATCACCATTTACCCGGAAATGATGATTTCCGCGCTGCAGTAAAGAAGACAAAAGAATTGACAGATAAGCCGTTTGCTGTCAACATTTCACTGGCTCCTGGCCTGAATATGGGAGAAAAAATCCACCAGTATATTGATGTGTGCGGAGAAGAAGGCGTAAAGGTTATTGAAACAGCAGGACAGAATCCTTCTGAATTTGTTCCTCAAGCATCAAAGAAGCGGGCATTAAACTGATCCACAAGTGTCCAGGTGTAAAATGATGCGAAAAAGGACAGAAAACATTTGG